>ENA-UOJG01003484-UOJG01003484.1-human-gut-metagenome-genome-assembly--contig:-C47-NODE-3484-length-11077-cov-12.355199_pt1 | contig 11077 bp, 10 predicted proteins | sample MGYA00242340_ERZ723887 | MGnify/ENA metagenome assembly ERZ723887 | reverse complement strand
CCGAAAAAACGGCAACGACCACATAAAATCCCACAGACACGAATTTTTCGTGAAAGTTAGGGTGAGAAAAAATTAAATATCGAGGCGTGGCTCAGTTTGGTAGAGCGCTGCGTTCGGGAGCATATAGCTTTACGAGCAGGCGAAATCCGACTGACCGTCAAACCCCTTTACAACAGCCGATTTATCGGTGAAGCAGTTTTTAGGAGCTGTCCGAAAAAACGGCAACGACCACATAAAATCCCACAGACACGAATTTTTCGTGAAATTTGGATTATAAAAAAATTGAATATCGAGGCGTGGCTCAGTTTGGTAGAGCGCTGCGTTCGGGACGCAGAGGCCGCAGGTTCGAATCCTGTCGCCTCGACCAATTTTTTTGACCGAAAACGAGGTTTAATCCCCACTTTCGGTCAATTTTTATGCCTTTTTAAGGTGCTTACGCTCCACTTTTTGAAATTTGCTATTTTTACGACCACATGTTATCCCACAATTTTTATGTACTGTAAAAACCGCTTTTCTTTGGTTACTCCGTAGTAATTTTTACACTGCAAATATATCTTTCTTTTCAAAATAAATTATATCAACCAACTGAATATCGCATATTTGTCGGTTGTAATTTTCCGTAAAAAAATTCTTGACTGTGGTAAGAAAAACATAGGCTTAAGGTAGTAACGAAACGTTACGCCCATAGGAAAGCAGTCTAAAAAGTCAGTGCGGTATTCTTTGATTAATCCGGTACAAATTTTTCACCGCACACAAAAGCTTACCGCCGCGGAGGTTTTCCGCGGCGGTAGTACTGTTTATGCCGTCTTCTTGGATTTGAGTTTGTTCTTTGCGGCTTGTATTTCGGCTTTGGTTTCTTCAATCATCTCTGCAAGCAGGCCTTCACATTCCTCTCTTGTCTTGGCGTAGACGGTTTTGGATATCCGCTTTCCGTCTGCACCTTTGGGAGAATATCTGCCTTGGTACAGGTGGTCGTTTATCTCGGATATACACCCTGTTCCGGGCTTTCGTATTTTGCCCTTTACAGGCTCAAATTTCGGCTCCGAAGCCGTGCTTGTTTCTTGATCTGGGGTTTGTCCTAAACCGCCGTTACAGCCTTCACAATCGCCCTTGCCGTCTATCTTCTTTGCGGCAAGGCGTTGCATTTCGTGTGTGCTGTGCAGATAAATATCAAGCGTGGTTTGGGAGGAAACGTGACCTATCATTGCAGATAGGGTTTTCACGTCCATTCCGTTTGCAAGTGCAGTTGTTGCGAAGGTGTGGCGCAGGTCGTGAAAGCGTATCTTTTTACACCCCGACCTTTCAAGCACAAGCTGCATTTTCTTATATACAGTATGCGGATTCCTCGGCATATCTTCCTTAAGGGGTGACGGGAATATCCACCGTGATTTCACCGTCTTTTTAAGCTCCGCTAATACCTTTACCACCGATTTCGGCAGTATAATTGTGCGTATCGAGCTTTTGGTTTTCGGTTCTGAGATTATCATTTCGCCCTTAACATAATATACCTGACGGCGGATATTTAATTCGCCTGTCTCGAGATTAAGGTCGTCCCATTGAAGAGCCATTATTTCTCCGCGTCTCATTCCCGTGGTAAGGGCGAGGAGCAGTATTTCAAAGTAGCCGTCATATCTTGCCTGTATTAAGAATCTTTGCATTTCCTCTGGGGAGAGCACCTGCATTTCCCGTGATTTCTTCGGCGGTAATTTACAGCCGATAGCAGGGTTTTCCCGTATCAGGGATTCCTGTACCGCCTTGTCAAGCGCCGTTCGGCAGACGCCGTGGCAGGAACGCACCATTCTGTCGGATAGGCCTTCGCCTAAGCTGTCTGTGTATTGCAGGCGGCCTGATTTTTTAAGCCTTGCATAGAATTGCTGCAGTTCATTCTGTGTAAGCTCTGAAAGTTTTTTCTTACCGATTTCGGGGATAATATGGTTGTATATCCGGTTTTCATAAGCGGCTAGTGTTGTGGGTCTTAAAGTAATTTTTGTATACTGCCTATACCAGAAGTCAAGCCACTCGCCAAAGGACATATCCGATTTTACGTTGTCCCTTTGAACAGTTCCGATTTCTTCCTTCAGCTTTTCTAACTTTTCAATGCATTTCGCTTTTTCAAGGGCGGTAACATTTTTTGTGATGGGAAGACCTTTTTCATCGTAGCCGATAACAACTCGCGCTTCCCACCGACCGTCCGAACGTTTGCGGAGCATACCGTCACCGCGTTTTCTTTTCTTGCTCATATTAAATTCAAGTCCTTTCCGAATAGATTTTCAACAAAGTCTTCAACTATATTAGAGGCTCTTTTCTGCATATCTGTTGTAACATGGGTGTAGGTGTCAAGCGTAAAGCTTGCATTTGTATGCCCGAGGATTCCCGACAGCGTTTTCGCGTCTACTCCGCTTGTGAGTGCGTGGGTTGCGAAGGTATGCCGAAGATCGTGAAAGCGTATATTTGGAAGTCCCGCGTTTTTAAGAATAATTTTTAGGTGCTTGTATGCTGAGCTTGGCGATACAGGTTTATTTGGATAGAGCGGATTTTCAAATATCCATTCACTTTTGGTTTTCTGCTTGCGTTCTTTAAGCAGGGAGCAAACGCTCGGCGGAAGATAAATTTTCCTTTTTCCTTTACCTGTCTTGGTTTCACCTATGGCAATACCGCCCTTCTTCCCGTCTGAAACACTTCGGTCTATGCGAAGAGAACCCTCGTCTTCATTGAAGTCCGTCCATTTAAGCCCGCAAATTTCACCTCGGCGGAGACCCGTTTTAATTTCGGTATAGAAGAAGTCGCGCCAGATATTGTCCTGCTCAATTGCACTCATAAATTGTTGGAGCTGTTCTTCATTTAATATCTGTAGCTCGGGCTGTTTCTTCTTCGGCGGATTTGTACCGATTGTCGGGTTCTTCGGTATAAGGCGCTCCTTTACCGCGTCGTCCATAGCTTTGTGGAGCATATTGTGTATGCGGACGATTGTCGAGTCCGACAGGCTTTTACCGAGCTTCGGGTGGGAGTTCTTTCTGCCTTCCTTTTTGAGCTTGACATACATTTTCTGTATATCGTTTGTTGTGACGAAGGCTACGGTTTTATCGCCGAGGATAGGGTTAATATTATCCTTTACGATATGCACATAGCTTCTAAAGGTACTTTCGCGGATTGTATTGCGCATATATTTTTCGAGCCATAGGTTCAGCCATTCACTAAGGGTCATTTTGCTGTCTTCGGTTAGCTCCACACCGTAATACTCATTAAGCTTTTGGTGCATTTTTTCGGTGAGCTCCTTTTGAGTTTTGCCGTATACATAACGGAAGATGGGAGAGCTGTCGGTTTTATGCCCGACTATAATTCTGCCTTCCCATTTGCCTTTTATTTTTCTCACCATTCCGTCGCCGTTAGGTCTGCGTTTTGCCATACTATCACGTCCTTTCTTCAGCACAACACAATACCACATAACTTTTACAATATCCAGAGAATATTGACCGTAGGTTCAAGTATTTTTACAAACTCTGTGCATAGCTGTTTTCATAATCGCTTTGCTCGGGACGTATACCAAGTGCCGCCTTCTTCTGTGCAATTTTGCGACGAAGCTTACTATCCACCTGACTGCGTAATTTTTCATCACGGTCATTGTAGCTCTGACTGATTGCGCACAATAGTTCACAGATGATTCTGCCGAGCATAGAGGCGGTATGATGGCGGGGAGTATAATTGTTCGTATGCTGTGTATTATTAAACTCCACCGCCGCCTTTACGATAACATTCTTAATACTGCGGAACTCTTTGTTATCTTCCAGCGGAATATCCGGTGTTTTCTTTTCGCTGTAGAGCGAAAGCTTTTCACGGTTAATTTCATTCCACTTTGAATAAAGTTCAGCTATATCCTTGTCTTTTGCAAGCTCGGCTACGATTTTATCTACCGTTTCCTTTACTTCTTTCGGCAGGTAACCGTAAACCTTTTTGCCCTTAACAGATTTTAATTGCTCAGCAAGTTTATTGAATAAAGTTTCAAGCTGAGGTGTTAAGGTATAACCGTTTTCTTCAAAATGCTTTATCAATTCCTTAAAACGATTTTTCACCATCTCTCGCTGTTTGGTCTGCATTTCAAAGAGACGGTACTGCTCACCTCGGAATATTTCATTTCCAAACATACTGCGCATATCTTCTATGGCGCGTTCCGTCAACCAACCTTGCTTTGCATTGGCGGCGTATACCATCAGATGCACATGAGGATGATGATCTTTATTGTGGAACGCTGCATACCAACGCAGGTTATCCAAATCAATATTGTGAGCATCGGCAATCTCTGAAACGTTACTGCGAATTAAATCACGCCATCTGGACGGATTGTTATACTGCAGGCGCTCGGCGTCCTCACGGCGCAGACTTATAACATGAGTCCAAATGATTCCTTTATGATTTAAAACTTCTTCGGCTAATTCATCTAGGTCTATCGTATCATCGGTCTGAGAAAATAAACCGTGTGCGCCGAGTTTTTGGGCGCCGGGGCGCTCTGCATAATACTTTACAAGATTTTTAACACCGCCAAGTCTGTCAATGTTGCGCTCAACCGCCGCTTCAATAAATTCCGTTGCATTGGATTTGGAAGACTCTTTGAGATAATCTTCGTATTCAAGATAATCTTTCGTTTCGGGGAAGGCATCAAGAATATTTTTGATCAGCCGCTGTTGACGGACGGTTGACGGTGAGCGGTCGATACCGACCGCCACCTTTTCTACACTCTCGCGCGTTGCCATATACCGCAGGAGCTTACCGGCGTTTGACGATTTTGGATTGCGCATATACCGACTTGTAAATATAATTTTGGGCATTAGTAATCACCGCTGTTCCGATTAAAATAATCGTAGTCGGTATAAACATTTTCTCTTTGCTGCATATCTTTAAGAGAAATAATACCGTTTGTTGATGCAACTCTTTCCGCACACCACTTTTGAAGCTCATCAAGATATTCGGGATAGAAATCTTTTTCATCTGCAACAATTTGCGTGAGCATAGAAAGCTGCACCGCCATTTTATAAACCATTTCGGATAGGTTATGCTCGGTATTTTTAATTTCACTTTTGATGCTTGAGGCGAGTATCGGTGAAATATAATTCAGATTTTTGCCTTGCCTAAGATATCCGAGATAAAATTCTATCGCTTTCAGGACAAATGCATTTCGTGAGCGCACATGTGCGTCATCCATCCTTTCTTGGATTTCCTGCTTAATCTCATCATCCATACGGATGGTTAAAGTGTATTTTTCTTCTTTGTTTTTACTCATAATATTTTCCTTTCGCTAAGATAGCATAAATTTGTGTTTACGACGCCTATTAAAAGCCCTAAACGGTCGGCTCTGCCGTCCGATGTAGCGCCGTGCGTGACAGCGCACTTTAACCTGCTTCAAATAATGACGACCGATTTCCACCTATAATGCCGTGTTTTCGGTCGTATTCTTCGAGTTTGCGGATGGCGTTCAGCCGTGCCGTTTCCTGTTCGGCCTTTCTTAATTGCTGTGCATAAAAATAGTCAACAGCCTCTTTTATGGGTCGTATGGTATACAACAGATTTCCGTTTTGCTTCTTACCGTTTTTCAGCGTTACGGTTGTATGCTCGGTAGTGATAAGACACTTTTCTTCAAGACTTCTAACATACTTCATAACAGTTTTACGGGTGAGACCTAACGCCTCACCCATTTTTCTGTAGCTCGGATAGCACTGATAGGTTTTATGATCCTCACAATACATAAGGTAGTTGTATACTGCGATTTCCCCAACAGATAACCCAAGCCGCATTATTTCATTCGGAACCATATAAAAACTTTTACACGGATCCCGTTTTTGTGAACCGAAAATCATTTAAGCACCTCTCCCTAAATCATACTCGACCATAAGTCCATACAATTCATCTTGAGTCAAGTGCTCACGCAAAATCAACCATGCCAACAACTTTGCGCCTTTGGAGTGATACTGATTTTTAAAAAGTTCATAGGCATCTATCACGGTGCTTGAATCCAACTCGTCACAAAGAATACGGCGCAAATCATTTTGATAATAGATTTTACCGAACGCAATAATTTCTTCGCTGTGAGTGAGTTCAGAAAATGCCTGAACCATCAATCTGAACTTATCGGCACTACCAAAAAGTTCGCGCACCTCTTTTGTGAAGATGCGTTCACGTAAGGCCTCGAACACATCGTCTTCCGCGTACCAATAAACAATATTTTCAGTCATTGCATTTACCTCCGATCTTCTTTTTTATCCATGCCTGAAATTCTTCCTTGGGAACTACGAATCGGTTACCGATTCTCACCGCAGGGAAGTTTTTTTCGTGCATGAGTTCATAGGCGGTGGACGATGCCACGCCAAGTGTTTTTCCTACCAAGTCTGCGTTTAAGAACAACGGTAGCTCGTCATACGATTTGATTTGTGAATGTTTCATTTTGCACTCCTGCTTTCTATAATTTTTTGACTCGCTTATTTGAAAACGCAGAGCCTTCGTTTTGTTTTTTCTACCGCTGTATTGAAATTTACAGCGGAGTGTTGTCTGCAATGAGCACCTGTCATCACTCCTTTCCTGAATATAAAATTTGCCCCTGCCTAAAAAAGGTGGGAGCAATATTCATATTGCAAATTATTATGTTTTGTGATATATTGAAAACAACTTAGGGGGGTGAAAGCGTGTCCGTGCGATATAAAATCTATAGACTTTCTGCCAAAACAATAATCAGTTACGCAAAAGAAATCAAGGCAGGAGTATATTCTTTTGACTTAGACAACAACGCAACTGAGCGTTGCAAAATATTTACGGCTAATCATGAGCAGGAAGATAATGCGCTTTTCTTCCAAATAATGCAAGTGCTTCATGAAGGAGATTTCAAACAACCCAAAGGCAACGCCTATATCGAAGACCTTTCAGATATTATCTGCTTTATTGATTTTGCAGAAATATTTGACCGTGACAGTAACAGCGCGAGGTATGCCCTACGGCAGAAGAAGGCAGAATCGATGTTCCGTCCTGAAGGAATAAAATTAGACTTCGGCTCAGGTCAAAAAGCTTATGTAGCATTTGAACGTTCGGCAAGTATGAGCCGCCAAGCAAGGCTTTCCTTTATCCGTAAGGATTTTTACGAGCCTGTTCGCAAGCGTATTATGATGAATATGAAACTTGGTGTTTGCCAACTTTCAAAGCTTTATGCTTATAACGGTCTAATGCTTTCAGGTGGCACCCGTATTGAAGGTATTGACATAGATAAACCGCACCGTGTTATTGTTGTAGAAAATAATGAGATTGATGCAAGCGCGAAAGTTATTACCGTTGAAGATACTACCGGCAAAGGTAGTGTTCGTAAATATGAGCGTGTAGAAAAAAACGAATATTTTCATATCACAGAATTTGACGGCGAAGGTCTCGTTTCTAAAAAGTACGCAGAGATCATCGACAAAGCATTCTGCGGTACTCATTGCCATACCTCTTTTCAGATTCGTATGCCGTATGTAAAAGGTATGCTGCACCAAGTGGATTTTAAAGACTTTTTTAAAAATTGCGCCACCTATTTCCTTAAAGATATTTGGGGAGAAGAACATAAAGTTGACGATGTTGATATTATCCTTACCAAGAGTATGTTCAAAGGATATGGTTGGCTAAAAGAAAACAATATGTCATGGGCGGATTATTGGAGTCATTTCCGTTTATATGACCACGCTTTATATATTACAGGCGTGAGCAAAGAACATCCCGAAGCGACCACAGAACTAAACTACCAATTCCTGAACACACTTTCCATGAAAGCCGAAGAATTCAGACCTGCGGATTTGCCGCTCGGTTGGACAGACAGTCCTGAAACAGATGAACGACATTGGATTACCAAGCAGACCGAAACTGAATATTATAATCTCTGCGCCAATGAAGAATACCGCAAACAATACTTCCTGAAGGTATTAAAATATCGCGGAATTGACAAAAAATCCAAACGTTATCTTCTTGCAAAAATATTGCAAAAAAATCCGCTATTCATAAATGAAAGTATTTATGTCGATGAATTAAAATCACAAGCGGAGAAGGTTTATAAAAACTATTCTGTCGGGACATTGATTGTATCGGGCGATAACCGTTTTCTGTCTGCTGATTTATTCGGCTTTATGAAAGTGCTTGCCAATCCTGATGTGACAAGATTTGATTCCAAGCAACGTAAGTTTTTTGCGATTATGTGCGCTGATACATTTCAAAAAAATTCCTTTTACTCCCCTGAAACCGTTTATTCACATGACAAAACCTGTACGCTTCTCCGCAATCCGCATATTGCAAGGAACGAAGAAATCCGTCTTTATTACTATCCGAAAGTAGAAAAACTGCGCAAGAAATATCTTGGGCATCTTACCGATGTTATAATGGTGGATTCTACAATGTATGCGGCAGAGCGTTTGGGCGGTGCCGACTATGACGGTGATATGATAAAAACTATCACCGATCCGATTCTCAATGCCTGTGTCGAACGAAATTATGATTTTGAGGATAGTATTGATAATCATAATAATATTCCGTTCTTGAAAATTCCGTCTGCCGAGGCACAACTGCGCGATGCGAACGATTGGTATGCTCGCTTCGAGACTGTAAAAAACACCTTTTCTTCCCGTGTTGGTCAGATATCCAATGCAGCACTCGACCGTAGTATTATTGCATATAACGAAAACTCCAACGCTGAGGAGCGTGAGCGCCTACGCAAAGAAGTCGAGACCTTGGCGATCCTTACCGGTCTTGAAATTGACTCAGCAAAAAGCGGAGTAAAGCCTGACCTTTCAAAATACTTAAACAGAGGTAATCGACAGAAAAACATATTTTTAAGATATAAATATATGACCGAGAAGAACGGCGGCCGTTCTGAATATTACGAAGATACTCCTAAGAACAAATTAGATAAATTCATTGCAAACACCGATTGGTCAAAGGTGGATTCCAATATTGAGCGCTTACCGTATTATGCGTATATGCTACGGAAGCACACACCGAAAGCACCGGTTAATGAACGCCCTGCCTATGAATTGTTTTCTTTTGCTGCCGAACCCAATTGGCAAAGAAAACTTAACAGAGGCTTGCTCTCCCTGATGGAAGGTATTATCAAGGAATACGAGCACTGTTTGAAGCGCATTCGTATATCTAAAAGCAATATCAAAATTAAACCGAAGAAAACCGATATTGACCGTATTCTGTATGCGCGCGGTCAGGAAAATCTTTACGATATAGATGAGATGTATGCAGACTTTTCTAAAATTGATGCTGAACAGATAGAAAAACTCCGTGCAACAATCTGTGAACAATCATGGCATTTGATGGATTCACTTGAACGTATGTCTTTCCTTGAGGATAATCTGCCTTGGAACTTAGTCAACAATTACGGAGAACTGCTCTGTGATTTCCGTAGTGGCGGCTACCGTATTCTCGGCGATCTTGTCTGCGATATTGACGATGCCAACAAAGATAAAGAGCGAAGAATACTCGTCCGTGACGATGATACTGAGCTTTGGAAGTCTATGATTGAGTCTTATCATAAACGCAGTGTCGGCGATAGTTACCGTGATGCCGTATCCCAAGGTTGCCGCCAATATCTTGAAACAAAAATAAAACCGAGTGAGGCAGTAAAATATGCCATAGCACTCGGTAAAAATAAGTTTGTTTTTGATGTTCTACTAGACAAGGTGGCAGAAAATGTTCTGCCATACAAGGAGGTGTAACCGTGCTTAACGAACAAAAAGAATTTGAAGCCTATACAGGCAAGGTGAATTATACCGCTACAAACAAACACGACACAACCTATCTTGGAAGATTTACCTTTGACGGTATAATTAAACACGAAGGGCTTGTTCGGGTATTCACGATTCTTGCCCGTGGATTTTTGTGGTCATCCAACTGCGATACCAAATACACACGCCGTGCTTTGTGCGCTTGGTGCAGTATCCCTGATAAGAAAAATGCAAAACATAAAGAGAGGTGGCGATATCGCTCTGATTTTCGTGAGCTGCATGGAGAATTTCCAAGCCTTGTAGATAAACAAGGCAGAGGGTGGTTTTATCGTCATGCACATACGGTTGCTGATTTTATTGTTAATAATTCAGATAAGATTTATCATGGAGCGGAAAAACAGGCAGAGATAATTAACAGTTCGTGGGATGATAATTGGCGTAAAAAAGTAGTGAAATTCCAGATCCCGCTTTTCTCAAAAAATACCGAGGGTGGATTTCATCTTCTCTTTGACGATGTAATTGCCGATGCATTGGAGCAAAGGTCGTTACGAGATACCGAAATCATTCTTCCGCAAAGCATAGTGGATAAAATTGCAGAAGAAGCGCCAACCATTAAAACGGATTGGATTTCATCACTTATCTGCTATTATATTCAAAATAAGCAACCTGACAGCGATTGGGTAATACTTCCGGCAAGTAATTTTGATGCATATTTTGGTACTACAACCTTTAGCCGCAAAATTCTTAATACCATTCCGAAAACGATTCTTTTCCGCGACCGACAAGTTTGCGGTCTGACCCGCTATAAAGTTATGCCCGAATTTCTACCGTAATCTGCTTTTTCTTTGGTTCATGCGTAGTAATTTTTACTAATCAAAAAGTGGTTTTTATTACATTTTGGTACAAACCACTTTTGCTTAAATTTTGCTCTATTTCCACCTCGAAAACCCAGTGTTTATGCGGGTTTTAGTAAGGGCTACAATTTGTACAAACCACCTGTTTTTTTGATGGGATTTTAGAGTATAAAAATCTCTTGTAATATTGCACAGGAAACGGCATTAATTTCGCTGATTTACCATTGATTTTTGGAGTGAAAACGGTTATATGATAGACTCTTCTGTGCATAATACCGAGGGATGCTGTACAATCGAATGAAAAACTCTTTGTCGATGCCCGCCCTTATCCGCACCAAACAAATCTCCACAAAGGCAAAATAAAAAAATCAGTCTTGAGGTTGCATTTTATCCTCAAGACTGATTTTTTTAATTTCGTGTTCTTTTATCCAACTAAGTAATGTCTACTGAATAAAAGAAAACTCAAAAAATCCGAAATATAAAAAGTGCTGT
>ENA-UOJG01003476-UOJG01003476.1-human-gut-metagenome-genome-assembly--contig:-C47-NODE-3476-length-11106-cov-4.118813_pt1 | contig 11106 bp, 10 predicted proteins | sample MGYA00242340_ERZ723887 | MGnify/ENA metagenome assembly ERZ723887 | reverse complement strand
ACTATGATACCGACAATTCTCTTAATACAAAAATAACAGAGCCGCATGTTAAAACGCGACTCTGTTTTGGAGTAGCTCAGTAATTGAGAAGGCACGTATTTGTAAGCCTTTATTGTACAGCTTCTCGGAAGGCAACAAACGAAAAAAATAATTGTGGTATGATGTCTGATCTGATTTCAATCGTAAAAATAAAAACAGCCATACTCTAAGTCGAGTATGACTGTTCTTCTTCATTAAGTTTTAAGCGATAAATTTTTCCGTGACTTGCCGCTTACTGCTGTGGTACAACGACACCACGAAAGGCATTAAAAAATAGGATGCGAATTAAGCATCCTATTCGTGGGTAATCTTATACGATATGTTTTCATAGCTAAATAAAGGGTGTTCAGTTGGGGTCTCATCGAGTCCGCCACGTCGAAGCACCGCCTTACGTCAGCAGTTTGCTATTGCAAACAGCACGACAGACAGCGGGCTTCTCCTTTTCGGGAGCCCTGATAGATATTGGCGAACTCGGTGAACGGAATTATTACGGTGATACAGAATTCGCTGAAACTCGCTTACACGCTCGGAGAACTCAAAGAATACACGGCAGACAAAATCAAACGCCCGAAAACGAAAGAAAAGGAAGTATCATGTTTCACACTTCCGGAGCAGAAGAAAATAGAACAAGCCGTACTGTCAAGCAAAAAGCCGAAACTGTTCGGGATTGTGCTTTGCCTGTATTCGGGACTTCGTATCGGAGAGCTGTTGGCTTTGGAGTGGTCGGATATTGACCTCAACAAAGGGACAATTGCAATCAATAAGACCTGCCACGACGGACGGGACGAGAACGGGAAATTGTGCCGGATTATCGACACACCGAAAACAACGTCGTCAAAGAGAACGATTCCGATTCCGAAACAACTGTTGCCGCTATTGAAAGAACATAAGAAAAAGAGTAATTCACAGTACATTGTTTCAAGCAACGGACACGGAATAACCGTGCGCTCATATCAGAGGAGTTTTGAGTTGTTGCAAAAACGGCTTGGAATCGAAAGGAAAGGATTTCACTCTCTGCGCCATACGTTCGCAACCCGTGCGCTCGAATGCGGAATGGACGTCAAAACGCTTTCGGAGATTTTGGGACATAAGAACGCAACTGTAACCCTTAATCGTTATGCCCACTCGATGATGGAACATAAGAAAGAAATGATGAATAAACTCGGTAAAATTTTTTAAGACAAAAAGCCGTCTGTTAGCACAATAGACGGCTTTCAAATTACCTATATTATACCATAAAACTTATGTTAAAGTCAATTCGAGATTATTCTGAAAAATAAAACATCTGTAATTTTTCCATTACTTTCCTAATAGACGTTCATAGACAGACAATTTGTTCACCTATTGTGCTAATAGGCGAACAATATGCAGACTAAAAATTCGCCTGTTAGGGAGGTGTTTTCGGGTTGGAGATATATCGGGTATCATTTATCGGTCACAGAGTTGTTGATGAACATAGACAAGTAGCAGATGAACTTGATACAGTATTATCTATGCTTTTGGAAAAACATGAATATATTGAATTTTATGTTGGCAAGAATGGAGAGTTTGACGAGCTGGCGGCTTCTGCCGTCAGGCGGTTGAAAAGCGAATGGTCGGCGTTTTGCTCGCTTACGCTTGTCTTACCTTATGAAATCTCAAATTTAGACCTGATAGAAAAATCATATGATGAAGTGATAATTCCAAACGATTATAAATGTCATTATAAAGCCGCTATCGAGAAAAGAAACAGATGGCTTGCAGAAAATTGCGATTTAATGATAGGTTACATTAAAAGAGAGAGCGGCGGCGCATATAAGTGTTTTAGTTACGCAAGAGAGCGTGGCGTATTGCTTATTAATATTGCTGAACAGATTGAACCAAGGGATAGATTATAGCGTGACTTTATGTCAAACGCAGGAATTTATGCTCCGGCGTTTTTCTGTTTTGAAACGATACGAGAGTTTTAGAGAAAATATATAAACAAAGGGACAGAGCTTCTCTGCCTTTTGTATTTTCTTTGGGAATGAATCGCATCTTTATAAGAGATTTTATAAAATCAAAGAGATAACCTATTGTCTTTATAGAAAAAATGTGTTATAATCAATATAGCATAAACGACTTAAACGAAAAGCAGAAGGAGCGAATCGATGCGTAAAATTTGTTATTCAAAGTTATGGAAATTGCTGATTGATAAAAGGATGAACGGCTCTGAACTCAGGAAGGCGGTTGAACTGGCGCCGAATACGCTTACGAAACTATATAAAGAAGAACCTGTTTCTGTGGAAACGCTGCTTCGTATTTGCGAATATCTCAACTGTGACATAGGCGACATAGTGGAATTCTCGTGCATAGGCGACAAGGCGGCAACATATAAAGGAAAAGGAGTGTAATAGAATGAATCTGACAAGGTCGAAGAAAAAAGATTTATTATATTTCGCAGTTGCCGCGTTCTTCTTCCTTACTGCTTGTGTGCTGCAAACGGTAGACGATTATATTTCCGATTGGTCCGTTAAAAAAACGATTGCGTTATTGACGCAATATATTTTCTTCGGTCTCCTCGCGTATTGGACGGCGTCCGTGATCAGCCGCATTTCCGACAAAAGCATTTGCTCGGGGATTATCGTGGCGATAGCGCTGATGGGGGTGATCCTTTTTGTCAGACTTCTCAAATATCACGTATTTTACGAAGAAACCGCTACTCGGTATTTATGGTATTCTTATTATATTCCACAATGCATTGCACCCGTGGTTTTGCTTCTAACGATACTCGGTATGGGGCGCCAAGAAGGAAGACCGCTTTCAAAAGGATGGTATATGTTGTTCCTGCCCGCGGCGATGCTTATTATATTGGTTTTCACTAACGATCTTCACGAGCAAGTATTTTCTTTTGCAGAAGGTCTGGAGTATTCCAACAAAATATACAAATGGGAATGGGGTTACTATTTAATACTGTCGTGGATGGTTGGATTGTATCTTTCTATCGGCGTATTGCTTTACGTAAAGTGTCGCATTTCGTGGTGTCGGAAAAAGGCGTGGATACCTCTCGTACTCTTTGTTACTTGTTTTATATTGTGTGTTTTAAGAGAAGTGTTTGATCCGTCTTTTATTAGAATGCCGGAAGCGGTTGTTTTCAGCGTGGTTGTGGTTTTTGAAAGCCTTATCCGAATAGGATTTATCCCATCGAACGTCAATCACGAAGAACTTTTTTACATGGCGGACGTTTCCGCAGGCATTGCCGATAAAGACCTGAACGTCGTTTTAACCTCGAAAAACGCGCCCGAAATCACGCGCGAACAGGCGATGAAAGCGGCAAACGGAAGCAAAACCGAATTGAGAGAAGACCTTGTTCTGCGCGCCAAAGCGATACGCGGCGGGGTAGTGCTCTGGACGGAGGATTATTCGGTCATCAATAAAATAAACGAATCTCTTGCGGAAATAAACGAAACGCTTGCGGAGGAGAGCGACCTGATTGCCGCAGAAAACAAACTGAAAGAACAGCGCTCTAAAATCGAAGAACAGAACAACCTGTACAAAGGGATATTCGCCGTGTTTCGCCCGCATCTGAAAAAGATAAAAAAATGCTTTGCCAAGGCGATAAGCGAAGAAGAGAAAGAAGAAGCGCTACGCCTTGCCGTCGTTTACGGCGTGTATCTGAAACGGCGCAGTAATTTTGCAATGCTTGCAAAAAACGGGCAGGTGCAATTATCTGAACTTTTATACGCTATACGCGAATCTACGGACGCGCTTTCTTTCTACGGCGCGGCGGCGTCGGCGATTTTTGAGGGCGACGGCACAGCCCTTATCGGGCAGGTTACTTTTCTGTACGAATTTTTCGAGGACTGCATAGAGAGCGCGCTTCCCGATCTTTCCGCGTGTCTTGTACGGCTGTCGGTTAATAACGGGTTATTGCATTGCCGTATAGCCCTCGATAACGCAAGAGAAAGCATACCGGAGAATTGGCGAAGCCGTGAATGCGAAAAACTCGGAGCGTCGGTTCGTTTGCAGATACAGGACGAAACGCTGTATGCAACGCTGTCGTTCGGCGAAAGGGAGGCGATTGTATGATACCGTTCGTCGATTGCAACGAAGCCGTTTTTCGCGGCACGCTTATCCTGCTGTTGCTTGCGGCGTTTGTCGGGGTGGTATGTTTTGCGATAAGCCTTTCGTACCGGCTGAAATTGCGGTATATTGTTCCGGAATTATTTTGTATGGTATGCGCGATCCTGATGTTCTGCTTTTTGGCGGACGGCATTCGGATTCGGGATTTCGGCGAAAACCGAAGCAATTTTTCAGGTTCGTTTTGTTTTTTGCCCGCGTGGTGCGTTGTTACGGCGGCTTTTTTACTGCTTGCGTCGGTCTGTTTGTGCCTGGCGCTCGTCATAAAAAAGCGGTTGTCGTCTCTTACCGCTATGTCCGTCAAAGACGCGATTTCCGTATTGCCCGCAGGGCTGTGCTTTTACGACGAAACGGGGCGGCTGCTTTTAACGAACGGAAAAATAGGCGACGAATGCAGAGAAATTACGGGAATGCCGCTTTCGGACGGCGCGGCGTTCTGGTCGGCTATGTGCGAAGGCAAAGTAGCGGACGGTATCGTTTGCAGCCGGGAAGGCGATTCGGTGCTCGTCGAGAAAAAAGACGGGAGGGCATGTTGTTACAAGCGGATCAACCATATTTTAGACGGCAAGACCGTTTACGAGTTGTCCGGTTCGGACATCAGCCGTGAATTTGCGCTCAAAAAGAAAGTCGAAGAACAAAATGAAGAACTCAGGAAAATGAATGTAAGACTTCGCAAATACGGCGAAACCGTTACCGAAGTTACCAAAGAGCGGGAAACGCTTGCGGCGCGGGTGAAGGTGCACGACGGTATGGGCTCTTTGATACTGAAAACCAAAAGAGCGATTTTGCAGGAGGAATGTGATAAAGACGCGTTGATACGCGAATGGAGCGGCGTCGTTTCGCTTTTTTCCTCGCCCGAAACGGAAGAGGACAGGGCGGAAGAAATTAAAAAAACGGCGGAAAGCGTAGGCGTGAAAATATTGTACACGGGCGTGCGTCCGCCGAAAGGGAGCGTCGCCGAAAAAATTCTTGCAAACGCCGTGTTCGAGTGTATCACCAACACCGCAAGGCACGCAGACGGCGACGAACTTTATATAACGGTATCGGACGACGGGGCATTTTTTACGGCAAGAATCGGTAATAACGGCAGACCGCCGAAAGCGGAAATCGTAGAGAGAGGAGGACTTTTCTCTTTGCGTAGAATAACGGAAATGGCGGGCGGTAGTATGAAAACGGAAAGTTTTCCGCGGTTTCTGCTTTCCGTGAGTATTCCGAAAGGAGAAAAAGAAGATGAGCGATAAAATAAACGTGATGATCGTGGAAGATCAGGCGATGCCGCGGCAACTTTTCGAGGCGATCGTAAAGTCGCAACAAAAGTTCAACCTTGCCGTATCGATCGACAACGCCGCCATTGCGGACATCTGCTGCGCAAGGCACGCTATCGACCTCGTTCTGATGGACGTAGTAACCAAAAACGGGGCGAGCGGTCTCGTCGCGGCGGAAAAAATAAAGGCGCAGAATAAAAAAGTTAAAATAATCATCGTTACGAGTATGCCCGAATGTTCTTACGTAGAACGGGCGAAAAAGATCGGCGTAGAGGGCTTTTGGTATAAGGATTTCAGCCCGGAACCGATTTTAACGCTTATCGAACGCGTGCTGAGCGGCGAATCCGTTTATCCCGACGACGTGCCCGAAATTCAACTCGGACTTGCGAAAAGCGGAGAGTTGACGGCGAGAGAACTTGAAATTTTACGCGAGATGACGGGCGGGTTCACGAACGCGGAAATTGCGGAAAAACTCGGCATTTCGGAAAAGCGTGTGCGCAATCACGTTGCCAATATGCTTGAAAAAACGGGATTCAGAAGCCGCACCGAACTTGCCGTGCGCGCAAGAGAGGCGGGAATCGTCATACTTGACAGAACGGAGGACGACATTTAGAAAACGGAAAAAACTGCCTTCAAAAACGGCAGTATCCCCTTTAAAACGGGAAGAAAAAGAGAAAACGGCAGTGTTTTGCTGTGCACTTAAAAGTGGCAGAACTTTTAGGTTCACAGCATTTTTTATGCCGATTTTTTTTTGAAAATTTAAAAAAAATGCCCGGAAGGGGGTCATTTGACACTCCCCGAACGGAAAATCAAATGATAAAATAATAGTACGGTAATAATAGTACGGTAATCCGCTGTCTTGCGTATATTCACCTATTCCCGAAAAGGAGGCGCCGCAAAAAAATGAAAAAAGTAATCGTTGCAATACAGAGCACGCTCGTCAGGGAAGCGGTGATCGGCGCGTTGAAAAAAAGAGGTTTTTTTGCGGAAAAGTCGCTTTCGCAACTTCCCGATAAAGTGGCTATGGCGTGCGACGTGTTTTTCGCGGACGTTCTTTTGATGGACGCGGGGCGCGCGGCGGAAAATTCGTTTGAGCGGCGTATGGAAACGGTGCGGTGCGTCAGAAAGAATAATCCGTCTTTGAAAACGGGACTTTTGTGCGACAACGTTTCCGATCCGGAAATTGCTCGAAAGGTGAAGCAAGCAAAGGAAACGGGGCTAATCGACGTATTTTTTTACGAGTCCGTGCAGACAGACTATCTTTGCGACGTGGTGGATTCGCTGTAAATCCGTCGCGGAAGTTATCAGAAAGGTTTTGACGGGCGGCAATCGCCCCCGAAAAAATAAAAATTTCAGGAGTTTATCTTATGAAAAAATCAATTAAGGCGATTTTGAGCGGCGTACTTATGCTTGTTTTGGGAACGACCGTTTTTACGGCGTGCGGAAGCAAGCACGAGCACGAGTTTTCTTCGGCGTGGACGAACGATCAAAGCGGGCATTGGCACGCCTGCACGGGCGAAGACTGCAACGAGAAGGAAGGATTTGCAGCGCACGTTTACGATAACGACGCCGATACGACCTGCAACGTTTGCGGTTATGAAAGAGCGGTGGTACCGACCGTCAAAACCTATACGATTACTTTCGTTACGAACGGCGGAAGCCCCGTTGCACAAATCGAGGTAGAAGCGGGCGACGAAATTGCGGCACCGACTGCGCCGACAAAGAGCGGAGAGCGTTTTGTCGGTTGGTACGAAAGCACCGACGGCGGCACGACTCTCAAACCTGACGCGTTCGTATTCGGCTATATGCCGAGCAAAAACATCACACTTTATGCAAAGTGGCAAGATGCGGTGATCGGCAGTTGGCAAACGTATCAAATCATTTTGCCACCGCAAACCGAAGGCGATTTAGAAACCGTTTACAAGTTGGGAGACAAGTGTAATTTTCCTATGAAAAATACTACTTTGGCACCGAACACTTACAATTTAACCGTAAGCGATACGAATATCAGTTTGGCTATGTTGGGCGGCGCGATGAACGGCTCCGGAACTTATACGAAAACCGATGGCGTTTACAATGCGGACATCGCTGTTGCTTACGTAGGCGGGACGGAAACTTATAAAACACAGACAACATACGACGCGGCACACGACAGATTATTATGTAATATTGTCTATTACGAAGACGAAACAAGCACACTTTATTACACGCTTATTCTTACAAGAGTAAACGGTGAAGCATAAAAAATTTCAGGAGGAGATCATGATGAAAAAAAGACTGCTTACCATCATTCTGTCGCTCGTTGCGGCGACGTGTCTGACATTTGCGCTTAGCGCTTGCGGCGAAAAAAAGACCGAGTGCGAAAAAAACGGCCACAGTTTTTCAACCGAATGGTTGAACGACGAAACCAACCATTGGCACGTTTGCACGGCAAGCGGCTGTGAAGAAAAGCTTGATACCGCCGCGCATACCTGGAACGCGGGTGAAATAACAACGCCCGCCACCTTTACGAGCGACGGCGTAAAGACGTACACCTGCACCGTCTGCCAGAAGACGAAAACGGAAACCGTCACCATGGAGTCTATCAACGTCAACTTCGTGAAATCGGATGCCGAAGTGCAGACGAAAGTCAGATTTACCGTGGCCGAGGCAGGCACCTATTACTTCCGCTACGAAGTGCAGGACTGCGGTTTTGCCAACGGCTACTATTGGATCAATATGAACAAGGTTGACGGCACTCTGCAACAGACCGACACCAACCATGCGCAAGCAAAGATTTACGACGCAAACAAACAACTTGTCAAAGAAGGCCTTCAAACGCAAGCGGCAGGTCAATTTATGGCGGTGAGCAATGAAGACGCGCAAACCCGCAAAGGATTGATGGACAACGGCGTCAAATATCTTGAAATGCCTTTCGTCACTCCGGGCGAGTACGAGATGATTGTCACACACTTTGCCGAAATCGACTTTACTGCTCTCGATTACAGTGACGGAAGCTTCTCGAAAACAAACGTAACGTTGTGGGACAACACTTACAAATATTACTCGATTACGTTGACGGATGACATTCTTAACGGAGATTACGGTCTGGATTTGCAACTCGATGCGTCTCCCGTAACCGGTCTGACCTGGCAATTTGTTGACGCAGACGGCAACCCTGTCGAAAAAAAAGAAGGCGACACCGACACCTATTACAGCACACCTGCGGCAGGAACGTATTATATCGTCATCTATTCCGCAACCAAGCAAACGGGAGTGACGGTCAGCGCAAGTCTTTGCTGACGGAACGAAACGATTTGCAAACAGAATTGATAAAAACGACAAAACTTAATAATCTGCGCAAACGCCCGAATAGGCGTTTGCGTATACTTTTTTGCGGGAGGATAGAAATATGAAAATTCGCACTCGATGGATATTTACAATTATTCTGTGTTTGCTTATAGCTATTCCGTTAGCTGCGTGCGACGGTTCGCCTGCCGAGCCGAACGGCACGCTTGGAAGCCAAAACGGCGTTACCGTTGAAGGAACGTTTGCGGACGGCGCGGCGTTAGAAGCGGTGGAAGTGGTAGGCGAGGATAAAATTCTTGCGCTTCAATCGATCGCCGAAGAAAAGTACGATACCGACGGGGAAGTTTACGTCTACGATATTTCGCTGATAAAGGACGGCGCAAAGGTACAGCCGAGCGGCAAAGTAAAAGTTACCGTTTCCGTGCCGGATATCGACACAAGCAAAAAGTATACGGTATATCATGTCAAGGACGACGGCGCGGTCGAAAAGATTAAGCCCACGGTGCAGAGCGGAAAAGTGATATTTGAAACTGACGGCTTTTCTTGCTTTATTATTGCACCCGACGCGCAATCGGGCGGTGAAATTGAAGAGCCTAAAAAGCAGGTAAACGTCAGCATCAATATACTTCCCTTGGCGGAATGCGGAATGCTGAAAGTCAACGGCACGCTGTATGAAAACGCGGCAAGCTATAAAACGACGCACACCGAGGGCGAAAGAATCACCGTGGAAGCGATTGCGACAAGCGGACATCACTTCGGTTTCTGGGGTGAGGACGAAGTGCTTTCACGCGAACCTGTGTATGAGTTTACCGTAGGTGCGGAAAATATCAGTTTTGCGGCAAACTTCACGGGACACGACGTGCAGTATTCGGAAATCACCGACGACGCACACACGGAAAAGTGCAAATTCGGAGATTATACGGAAACCGTGGCGCACACGTTTGCAGATGAAAAAATCATTACCGAAGCCACTTGTCAGCACGCGGGCGAGAAAGAACTTTCCTGCGTTTGCGGAAAGACCAAAACCGAAGCAATACCGATTACAGACCACAACTATCAGGACGGTGTTTGCACCATGTGCGGAAAAACGCAGACTTACGTCCGCGTCAACGCCAACGGCGTGGCAAACCCCAACGGCGCGTATATAAAAATGGGCAAGACCTATTGCGAGCAGGTAAAAGACGGCAATCTTGAAAACGCGCTTATGGAAAAAGCCGGCAGTCCATATTTAACGCTTGAAAACTGGACTCCGTTCGACTTCGGCAACGGCGACAGCGGCGAAAACGCAACCACGTATTATTGCGACGTCGAATACAACGGTCTTAATTACCGCGGCGTGTATATCAAAGATTATCGTAAGGACAACGACAGCGCTCAAACGACGAACAGCCGCTACTGGACGGGTACCTATTGGTTTGAACAGCGCACCGCCATGTGGGAAATCGTGAAGATAGAGGACGGCAAAGCCTATCTTGTCAGCAAAGAAATCTGGATCAGTCAACGCTTCGCCGAGTCGGACGAAGGGGAACTCACCTACGAAAACAGTTGGATACGCAATTGGCTGACCAATACGTGGATAAACGAATTGTTTACACCCGCGCAACAGGCGATTTTGCAGGGCAACGAAGCCTGTTTCGGCGACAAGATATTCTTGCCGAGTTCGGATGAAATCAGCATTAAAAATCCCAAGCCGTTCGGGCTTTACAGATATCCGTTCTGTCTGGGCGCATATAAAGAAGTTTTGCAAGGCTACGGCGACAATTACTGTCCTTATTGGTTACGCGACGGAATCGTAAAAGGAGACGACGGCAAAAACTACGTTACGTGCGTCACTTCCCGCCCGCCGTTCAACAAAACTACTAAGTATCTTGCAAACAAGACGTTTGTCGGCGTCGTGCCGGCAATCATAATCGAGCTGTAATCGAAACGAATGCAAAATAACTTACGCGCACACCGAAGACAATGCTGACTTTACAGAATACAACGATACGATGGTAAGGCGTTTGGTGGAATACATCAGAGTGATGAAAGACAAAACGATAATCATCGTTTTGAAAGGCGGCTTGCAAATCGAAGAAAAACTTGAACAGATATAATATGAGAATATGCCCGGATAATACTCCGGGTTTTTCTTGCGCTTTTTTATAAAAACGTAGTATAATGACAGTATCGTAGGTGTAGCTTTTTCTTATGTTAAAGACAAATGCCCTAGACCACTATATAGTGTGGTTTAGGGCTTTTTTATACAATATTTAGGTGCGAAATAATGCCTGTTCTTGTGGGTTTTGTGTGGTTTGTTAGCAAATTTGTTAGCAAAAATTTTATAGAAGGCTATCTATGGCGGCTTTGAGGTCGGTTTTGTGAAGATAGTTACGTAAGTTTTGTATAGTTACGTAAGTTTTGTAACGGGTTGGAT
>ENA-UOJG01003473-UOJG01003473.1-human-gut-metagenome-genome-assembly--contig:-C47-NODE-3473-length-11109-cov-6.489416_pt1 | contig 11109 bp, 6 predicted proteins | sample MGYA00242340_ERZ723887 | MGnify/ENA metagenome assembly ERZ723887 | reverse complement strand
CAGGACGCGTAACAAATGCCGATGCAGTATCATCGTTATAATAGATCATGGCATAGAAATTGCCCCGATACTCTGCCAGCGAGGAAATATCTCCGAAATAAGCCGAACAGGAGGCATCATTGTGCTTGCAGCCCGCCTGATAGCAGGGATAATAGGTCGTTCTCGTCACCGGATCGTAGGCTTGAATTGTTTTTGACGTGAAGACTGCCCATGTCCAGAAACCACCGGTTGAGGGAGACGGAACATATATGGAATCCGCCCGTACATTTTCCTCTGGAAGCACATAAGTCCTGATCTCTACGGATTCCTCTGTTCCGCTGCCGGAACCCGACTGCACGGTCTGTGATGACGATGGAACCGAGGTAACATCCTTCTGAGCGGAATAGCACCCCGTAAAGGAAGTCAACAGCACTGCCATGCAAACCCAAAATGCCAAAAAGCGTTTTTTCATATGTTCCGCCTCCCATTCAGCATTCAAGATTAACTGAATGTTCCATCATAGTTGCTCCGGTAAAAGTCTTCTTTGCTGATGTAATACTCTTCAACCTTGCCAGTCTGATTGGCAAGTAATCCAACAATGTAGTCATTGCACTCATATTCCGGAGTAATTGCAATTGCATTTCCACCGCGGGTGTCCAGTTCGACCACTGATTCATCAGCAATGTCAATTGCCCAAGCACGGCAAGTGTCGCCCGTTCCGCAGATGGCAATCACATGGCCATCCAGAATCATATAATTATAATTTTTCCAATCTTGATCATAAGTAAAAAGCTCTTTTACGGTCTGTGTTTCCATGTCGTAGACATAGACGCTGCGCCCGACCTGATACACGATGTACTGTCCCCAGCTCTTATGCGGGTCTGCTGTCCATACGAAATTCTCCGACATATCCACTATTGTTTTTTCATCGCCTGTTTTTAGATTTCTCGAATAAAGGCGGTAATTATAATACTGTCGACCATACAGATCCCACGGGGTTCCCTCTGGCTGCTGCGCGACCCAGTCTTCAAACGCAGGCGCTCCTTTTACAGTTTCCAGTGTCTGATAGACAACACTGTCTTCCCAGACACCATACATGTATGGAAGGGTGCCTTCGACATCTCGCATAAGTTCCATCATTTTCCCTGTTTTTAGATCAAAACTACAGTCGCTGTACTCCTCACCGACGAGTTCCTGCTGACCGTCCTCCGTCAACGTATAAGTTTCTTTTGACACTGTGAGATAGGCTTTCCCGAAAGAAAGGCCGTAGAAGCCGCACCGATATACTTCATTATCATTCTCAGGCTCCCAACTCGCAAGGATTTGAAGCGGGCCGCCGGAGACCGGCCGCGTGACAAAGGCCGAAGCAGTATCGTCATTGTAATAGATCATGGCATAGAAATTGCCCCGATACTCTGCCAGCCCGGATATCTCACCAAAATAAGCCGAGCAAAATGCATCGCTATGCTCGCAACCTGTCTGATAACACGGAATATAGGTTGATTTTGTCACCGGGTCGTAGGCCTGAATATAATTCTGTATGAACAATGTCCACATCCAAAAGCCGCCTGTTGTGGGAGACGGAACATATCTGGTACCCGCCTGAACATTTTCCTCCGGAATGTCATAAGTCCTGATCTCTACGGAATTTTCTGTGGCGCTGCCGGAATCTGACTGCACGGTCTGCGAGGACGCTGGAGCCGATGGGCCATTCTTCTGAGCGGAATAGCATCCCGTAAAGGAAGCCAGCAGCACTGCCATGCAAACCGAAAAGGCAAAAAAGCGTCTCTTCATATGTTCCGCCTCCCATTCAGCTAGACTATACCAGATGGGAGTCAACAGCGAACGATTTCTTCTCTGCCGCTCCCGCCTCTATTCGACCATTGGAATCACCTTTGCCTTTCGCACAAAAACTCCACTGCGGATGTCTCCGCAGAATTTTCATCTCTTGATACATTTTGTAGCCTGAGTATATCACTTCTGAATTTTCAGTGCAAGAGGTCTTGGCGAAATTATCCACAAATTTTTGTAGATTTTGTTGGAAACGTTTACGTTATTGTCTTAAATCTTGTATATTTTAACGAATATTCATTGCAGCCTGTCAGCGGAACGCTCCGTCATAATTGCTTCGGTAAAAGTCTTCTTTGCTGATATGACACAGCTCGTAATTTCCGGGCGAATTGCTCAGCAAACCGGCGAAATACCCGTCGCACTCATAATGCGCAGAGAACGGCATCGCGTTCTCGCCGCGGGTATCCAGCTCGATCACGGAGCCGTCCGCAAGGTCGACCGCCCAGGCATTACAGGCGTTCTCCGTTCCGCACAGGACGATCGCATGGCCGTCCAGAAGCAGATAGTTGTAGAATTTCCGTTCCTGCTCGTGGGTGAAGAGCTTTTTGGTCTCCTGTGTCTCCATGTCGTAGACATAAACGCTGCGACCGACCTGATATACGGCATATTTTCCCCAGCTCCTATGCGGGTCCGCCGACCAGACAAAAGGCTCCGACCCGTCCACGATCGTCGTTTCCACCCCGGTTCTCAGGTCCCGCGAAAGGATGCGATAGCGGATATAGAGCCGCTCGTACTCGTCCCACGAGGCCTCTTCCGGCTGCTGCGCGGCCCAGTCCGCAAAGTCCGGCGCGCCCTCCGCCGTTTCCTGCACCTGAAAAACGGCGCAGTCGCCCCAGACGCCGTACAGGTCATAATTTTCGGCATGTTCGAGGATCGTCGCCTCCTCTCCCGTCTGCAGATCAACGGAGACAAGGCGGTTTTCCTGCTCGTCCCGCGTCAGCTGGCCGTCTTCCGGCAGATAGGCGGCTCTGGTCACGGTGAGATAGGCCTTCCCAAAGGAAATGCAGCGCAGCGTGCAGCGGTATTCCTCGCCCTCGTTCTCCGGCTCCCAGCTTGCAAGGACCCGGAGCGCCCCGCCGGAGAGCGGCCGCGAGACGAGCGACGCTGCGGACTCGCCGTCCTGCAGGACAAGCGCATAGAGGCTGTCCCGATATTCCGCCAGCGCGCTCAGGTTGCCGAAGCAGGCGCTGCAGGTGCTGTCATTGTGCCGGCAGCCGCTTTGATAACACGGAACATAGGCTGTGCGGGTCACAGGATCGTAGGCCTCAATATAGGGATGGAGCATCATATCCCACTGCCAGAACCCGCCGGTCGACGGCGAATCGGCCATGTTGATGGAGACCAGAAGATTTTCCTCCGGGACCGGGTAAGTCGTGATGGCGGTCTCCGCCGCGGGCGGCTGAGTTGGCTGCACGCTCTCCGGCGGCGTGCTCCCCTGCCGGACGCTTTCAGCCGCAGGCGCGGCATAGCAGCCGGTCAGAAGCAGAACGCCAGACAGGAGCAGCGCCAGCCGTTTTCCGATCGATGTGTTCATCTGTTTTCCCTCCCTTTTTTGCAGCCTGAGTATACCATTTCCGCCCCGGCAGAACAAGGGAGATACCCGTAAGGATTTCTTAAGATTTGTTTAATTTGAATAAAAATATACAGAATTATTTTTCACATTTATTCACTATTTTGCTGAGGTGTACAAAAAAGCGGAAGCCGGGCGGCTTCCGCTTTTGGGGATCATATGGTTCAGTCAACGAGGCGCTCGAGCCAGGTGATGTAGGAATCGGAATTCAGCATGATGGGATAGTCCAGCACGATGCAGTCATTCACGCCCTGCTCCTTCGCAAAGGCCGCCAGATCGAGGCTCGGCTTGCCGTCGCGGTTGAATTCGCGCGGATCGATGGCGATGATCTTGCTGTAGTGGCTCGTGAGCCACGGCGTGAAGGCGTTGCCGTAGGACTCCTTGAGGATCATGCACACCGGGCCGTCGACATTTGTCTTGATGACGGTGATGGGATGGTCGCCGCCGAGGAATGTCAGGTATTTGTTCGACGTATCGTCCACCTTGCAAAGCGTGCCGCCGAAATATTCCATAGAGAACTCCGCATCCGGGTACCACTTCGTGTCCAGATCGACGAATGGGCGCCAGAACTGCACAGTGTCCGGGTTGTCCGCAAGGGCCTGACTCTGGGGATAGGCCTTGATGGCGCTGTAGAGCGAGCCGAGGAAGCCGGTGTATTCGCCGCTTTCAAACTTGCTCAGCGGCTCGGCCTTGAGGCCCGCGCTCTCGCAGAAGGCTGTGTAGGCATAATAGGCGCCGAGGGCCGTCCAGTGGTGGTCCGAACGGAAGTAGAGGTATTCGTCCTTGTGTGCCTCAAGCTTGCTGTAGGCATCGACCGCGATCGCCGTGCTCTTGAGCTCCTTCAGGCGGTCATAGCACGTCGCGATCATGTCCGTCTGCAGCATGTGCTGGTTCTCCGCCGGGGCGTAGAACGCGGCCGCATTCGGCACGGCGATGGAGAACGTGCGCACGCTGCTGCCAAGCTTCGCAGCAATGTCGTTCACCGCATCGGCATAGGAGCGGATGGTGTCCTTGTCGCCATAGGGGACCTCCATGGCGCGGTCGCCCACGACGAGCACGGAGCCGAGCTCCTCTGCCGCCGCATCGGGGTCCTGCGTCTGGGTGGGTTGGGTCGGCTCTGTCGGCTCGGTGGTGTCGGTGGCCGTCCCGCTCGTCCCGCTGGGCTGGGTCGAGGACGAGGGCGTCGTATCGTCCGTCGTCTGCAGAGCCTCGCCGTGGTTGGCTGCGCCGCCGTTCATATTGATGACGAGCTGCGCGCCGTCCTTCGAGCCGCCGCTGAAGTAATAGAAGCCGTTGAGCGAGCGGTTCGCATTCATCAGCTTTTCGCGGTTCGGGAACGTATCGGCAAAATAGTCGCGGTAATCCGAGGCGTAGCTGCCGTCGAGCATGGCGGAGAACGTCAGCTTCGGGCGGGTCTTCAGCTTGCGCCGCTCGGATTCGGAATAGGTCGCATCCTTGTCCAGCAGGGCATACAGGCCGATGCAGAGCATGCCGGCCAGCAGCAGGCAGGACAGGATGGTGTAGATTCGTTTCATGCAGAGCACCTCCGGGGGTCAGAATTGCGCATACATGGACGGCGAACTCGTCGAACCGACAAGGGACACCGTGCACAGCCACAGCAGCAGGATGAGGAACAGGAAGACGCTGGCAAGGTAAATACCCTTTTTCACCGTCACGGCGCCGCGGCGGTCGGAACGCCCCATGCCGAACAGGCCGCTCCAGATAAAGCCGAACCAGCGCGGAAGCACGGACGAACCGATGAGGCAGGTCAGGAGCAGCGGCAGCGAGTTTTTGAGCTGCAGCGAAACACCTGAGCCAGCAAAGCTCGTTCCGCCGCCGAACATGGCGGCAAATGCCGAGCCGATGCCGGAGAGCGACGTATTCATGAACAGCACCCAGCCGATGAGCACAAAGAACATCGTCACGAGGTTGCGCACGATAAACGGGAGCGTTTCCAGCTTCGGGGCGATCTGCTTTTCGATGGACAGCAGCACGAAGAAATACAGGCCCCACAGCACAAAGTTCCAGCTTGCGCCGTGCCACAGGCCCGTCAGTGCCCACACAGCCAGCAGGTTGAGGATCTGGCGAGCCTTGCCGCGGCGGTTGCCGCCGAGCGGGATATAGACATAGTCGCGGAAGAAGCTGCCGAGCGACATATGCCAGCGGCGCCAGAACTCCGTGATGGACGTGGAGATGTACGGCAAGTCAAAGTTCTCGCAGTAGCGGAAGCCGAAGATGCGGCCAAGGCCAATGGCCATATCGGAATAGCCGGAGAAATCGAAATAGATCTGGAACATGAACATCAGCGCAGCGAGCCATGCGCCGACGAACGTGCCGTTTCCGCCGCCGGTGCTCAGCGACGCAACGACCTTGCCCGCATAATCGGCAAGCAGGACCTTCTTGGCAAGGCCAATGATAAAGCGCTGCGCGCCCTCGAAGGCCGCGCGCGGCGTGGTGCGGCGGTCCATGAGCTGCCGGGCAACCTGCTCATAGCGCACGATGGGGCCCTGCATCATCTTCGGGAACATAGAGAGGTAGAGCAGCAGATTGAAGAACGAACGCTCCGCCTTGACCTTACCGCGATAGACATCCGCCACATAGGAGATAACCTGGAAGGCATAGAACGACAGGCCGAGGGGCAGGGCGCTCGCCGGCGACCGGAAGGCAAAGCCAATGGAATTCAGGCCGTTCGTAATGCCGCGCAGCGCGGAAAGCATCACGCCGCCGTCCGCGACGGTGATGCCGAAGATGCCGAGGAAGAAGTCCAGATATTTGAACAGGCCCAGCACCGCCAGATTGACGACGACCGGCAGGAGGAGCGTATTGCGCTTCCCCGGCCGGATGCACCGCGCCATGGCGAAGTTTGCATAGGAAAGGCCAACGAGCAGCAGCACATAGACCGGCTGCCCCATGGCATAGAACAGCAGGCTGGCCGCCAGCAGGACGATATTCTTCAGCCGCAGGCTGGGCACCAGAAAATAGGCCAGCAGCGTCAGCGGCAGAAACAGATAGAGGAAATACAGGCTTGAAAATTCCATAGGCAGTCCACCTCTTTCGACAGTTTTTTCTCTCTCATTCTATCAGAATTCCGGCGGATTGCAAGCACTAATTTACATAATTACGTTTTTCCCACAGGACGCCTGCTCCCTTCGACGACCTGTCTCCAGAGCAGCAGCAGGGCCGTGAGATTCGGCAGGGCCATGCACGCATTGAGGATATCTGCCAATTCCCACGCCGCCTTCACGGACAAAAGCGGCGCAGTGCAGAGCGCGGCAAGATAGCACCATCGGTACAGGCGCTGCGCCCGCTGCGAGCCGCCCGTCAGGTAGCGCAGGCACTGCTCGCCATAAAAATTCCAACCGATGATCGTGGAGAATGCAAAGAAGACCAGGCAGGCCAGCAGCAGGAACGACGACAGCCCCGCAGGCCATGGCAGCGCCGTGCGCCACGCCTGCTCCGTGATGCGAAAGCCTGCAAGCCCCGGCGCACACCACGCGCCCGTCACGACAAGGCACAGGCCGGTCAAGGAGCAGATGACGATGGTGTCGAGGAACGTTCCCGTCATGGTCACAAGCCCCTGCCGGACCGGATCCTCGTTGCTGGAGCAGGCCGCTGCGATCGGCGTGGAGCCGAGGCCAGCCTCATTCGTAAAGACGCCGCGGCCGATCCCCATGCGCAGGATGCGCCGCATTGTCAGCCCGCCCGCTGCGCCGGCGGCAGCGCGCGGAGAAAATGCTGAGACCGCGATCAGACGCAGCGCCGCCGGGATCTGCGCCCGGCAGCGCACAAGGATGAGCACAGAGCAGAGGACATACACGGCGGACATCAGCGGAACGACGAGCGAGCACACACGCGAGATGCGATCCGCTCCGCCGAGCAGCACCATGGCGGAGAACAGGACCGTCAGACCGCCCGCGATGACAGCCGCCCAGGTCACGGCGTTCCCGCCGGCCGTCATGGCGACGCTGCGCTTCAGCGGGTCGAAAAAGCCCTCGACCGCCGTCGTGATGCTGTTGACCTGTGCCACTGTGCCCACGCCGAGCAGGCCGACCGCCGCCCCGACGACCGCGAACGTCACGGCGAGCCAGCGCCAGCCCAGCCCCTGCTCGATGTAGCAGAATGGCCCGCCGAGCCATTTCCCGCCCTGCCGCCTGCGGTAGCGCACCGCAAGATAGCCCTCGGCATACTGCGTAGCCATGCCGAACAGCGCCGCGACCATCATCCACAGCAGCGCGCCCGGCCCGCCCGCGGCCAGCGCCGTGGCCACGCCGACGATATTGCCCGTGCCGATCGTGGCGGCAAGGGCCGTGCACAGCGCGGCATAGGGCGAGATGCCATCCGCGCTCTCCCCGCCGCGGAAGATCGCGCGCAGTGCCTGCCCGAGCCGCCGCAGCGGCAGGCCGCGCAGGCGGAGCATGTACCAGATGCCCGTCCCCAGAAACAGTGCCATCATCGGCCAGCCCCACACAGCCTCGCCCACGCGCGCCAGAAGTGAATTCTGCATAGTACCTCCCCGATTCTGAACAATCCGTGAATTTTGGCCGCGCAGTTTGCCTTTTCCTCGGGCGGCCGGTATAATAATATGATGTATTCTATGGGAAGGGTATCATAATTTATGCTGGAACTCCAAGCAATCACAAAGGATTACCGCAGCGGCACAGAGTGCGTACATGCACTCCGCGGCGTGAGTCTGCGCTTCCGCGACAATGAATTTGTCTCCATTCTCGGTCCGTCCGGCTGCGGCAAGACGACGCTTCTGAACATCATCGGCGGTCTGGACCGCTACACGGCGGGCGACCTGCTCATCAACGGTGTCTCCACAAAGCAGTACCGCGACCGGGACTGGGACGCCTACCGCAACCACACCATCGGCTTTGTCTTTCAGAGCTACAATCTCATCCCGCACCAGAGCGTGCTGGCAAACGTCGAGCTGGCCCTGACGCTCTCCGGCGTTTCCCGCAAGGAGCGCCGTGCCCGCGCCATTGCCGTGCTGGAGAAGGTCGGCCTCGGCGATCAGCTGCACAAGCGGCCAAACCAGATGTCCGGCGGCCAGATGCAGCGCGTCGCCATCGCCCGCGCCCTCATCAACGACCCGGACATTCTGCTGGCGGACGAGCCGACCGGCGCGCTGGACTCCGAGACGAGCGTGCAGGTCATGGAAATTCTCAAGGAGGTCGCGCGCGACCGCCTCGTCATCATGGTCACGCACAATCCGGAGCTGGCCGAGCGCTATTCCACCCGCATCATCCGCCTGCTGGACGGCAGCGTCGTGGATGACACCCAGCCCTGCACGGCAGACGAACCGCAGGCCCCGCGCCCGGCCCGCACGGGCAGGACGTCCATGTCGTTCCTGACGGCGCTGTCGCTGAGCCTTCACAACCTGATGACGAAGAAGGCCCGCACGATCCTCATTGCCTTCGCGGGCTCCATCGGCATCATCGGCATCGCGCTCATTCTGTCGCTCTCGAGCGGCGTGCAGTCGCTCATCGACCGCATGGAGCGCGAGACGCTCTCGTCCTATCCCCTGACGATCCAGAAAAACACCGTGGACTTTTCGTCCATGATGAACATGCAGGCCGATGTCGAGCAGACCACGGATGAGCAGGACCCCGACCGGCTCTATTCCGTCAGCGTCATGGGCAGCATGATGGACTCCATGATCCAGGGCTCCAAGACGAACAACCTGGCCGACTTCAAGGCATGGCTCGACTCCGGCGAGAGCGGCATGGAGGAGCTGACGACGGACATCACCTATACCTACTCCACGCCCCTGACGATCTACCGCACGGACAACGGCCTGCAGAAGGTCAATCCCAGCACGCTGTTCTCCGACCTCGGCGTCATACCCGCCGATACCTCCGGCACACTGCTTGGCCAGAGCATGCAGATGGACGTCTGGACGCAGCTCACGGGCAACGAAGACCTGCTGAAGGCGCAGTATGACGTCGTCGCGGGCCGCCTGCCGGAGCAGTACAACGAGGTCGTGCTCCTTGTGAACGAGGACAACCGCATCACGGACTACACGCTCTATACGCTCGGCCTGCTCGATGCGCAGGCCCTGCAGGACGCCGTGGAGGCCGCGGCCCGCGGTGAGGATGTCAGCATCGACACCGAGGTGCACAGCTATTCCTATGACGACATTCTGTCGCTGCGCTTCCGTCTGCTGACAAACACGGACTGCTTCGTCCGGCAGGACGGACAGTGGGTGGATAAGTCGGACGACGAAGCCTATCTTCTGAACGTGCTGAACAGCTCAGACGAAATCGCCGTTGTCGGCATTCTCCGCCCTGCCGAGGGCGCAACGACCGGCAGCGGCCAGAGCGGCGTGATCGGCTACCGCGCCGACCTGATGACACATCTGCTGGACAAGGTCACCAGCGCGGAGATTGTCCGCGAGCAGCAGGCAGACCCCACAGTGGACGTCTTCACCGGTCTTCCCTTTGAGCAGGAGGAGCTGAAGGACGCCTACACCATGGAGGAGCTGCAGGCCTATGCCGCGCAACTGCCCGCAGAGGCACAGCAGGAGCTCATGGGCTATGTCAGCTCCATGCAGGCCGCCGGGATGGACGACGGCACGATCGCCACGCAGCTCATGCGCGCCGCGCTCTCGCAGTCCGACGGCGCGACCTACACCGGCAACCTCAAGCGCCTCGGCGTCTCCGACCCGGACGATCCAGAGGCCATCAACCTCTTCCCGAAGGACTTTGAGGCGAAGGACCGGATCGCCGACCGCATCGCGGAATACAACAAATCTCTGCCCGAGGACGCGCAGCTGGCCTACACGGACTATATTGGCCTGATGATCTCGTCCATCACGACGATCATCAACGCCATCAGTTACATTCTCATTGCCTTTGTCGCCGTTTCGCTCGTCGTCTCGTCGATCATGATCGGCATCATCACCTATATCTCCGTGCTGGAGCGGACGCGCGAGATCGGCGTTCTGCGCTCCATCGGCGCTTCCCGCCGCGACATCTCCCGCGTCTTCAACGCCGAGACGCTGACCATCGGCTTTGCGGCAGGCGCCATCGGCATCGGCATCACACTGCTGCTCATCCTGCCGCTCAATGCGATCATCCACCATCTGAGCGGTCTGAGCGGCGTGGCCGCCCTCCCGGCCGGGGCCGCTGTTATCCTCGTGGCGATCAGTATGCTGCTGACATTCCTCGCAGGCCTCATCCCGTCGCGTATCGCCGCGAAAAAGGACCCCGTCATCGCCCTGCGGAGCGAATGATCAATATACGAAAGGCAGGCTGCGCGGCATAAAAACCACGCAGCCTGCTTTATTTTCACTTTTGGGCATATTTTGAGACACGGCTGGATTTACCGCGTGATCAGTGCAGCATACCAGTGATCCGCCAGACGGCAGACAGCTTCGCCGTAACCGATTTTCCCCTCGTCTGCATCGTCCGCCCGCCAGTACACAATGGTCGGGTCCCATGAATACTCACTTTCATCTTTGAGATGGAATCGAACTGCCTCCTGCGAGAAGGAGATGGATTCAATATCAACGTTTTCCATCAACGCAAGCGCCGCTTCAGCGATATGCCGCAGCTCCGTATCCGACATTTCGCGCTGCAAATGGATGTGAAGCCCGTCAGCTTCCATAAGCTTGCAGCCGGAATCGCCGCACTCCGTTTCCTGCCCTTCCGCATCTGGCTTGTGGATATAGCCGCTGTTTTCACCAACTGCCGAGACCGCAACATTTT
>ENA-UOJG01003470-UOJG01003470.1-human-gut-metagenome-genome-assembly--contig:-C47-NODE-3470-length-11129-cov-5.878454_pt1 | contig 11129 bp, 9 predicted proteins | sample MGYA00242340_ERZ723887 | MGnify/ENA metagenome assembly ERZ723887 | reverse complement strand
GCTGCGCCGTCCCGAGGAGCTGGAAGAGCTGGCCGGACGGGGCATCCGGGCGAAGCTGGACGGCAGGGAAGTCCTCTGCGGCAACGAGCGGCTGCTGACGGAGAAGGGCGTGTCCTTCCCCAAGTCCAAGGAATACGGCACCAAGGTGCTGGTGGCGGTGGACGGCGTTTATCAGGGCTACCTGCTCATCGCCGACACCATCAAGACCGGCGCGGAGAACGCCGTCCGTGCCCTGCGGGACAGCGGCATCGAGACCGTGATGCTCACCGGCGACGCCGAGGAATCGGCCAAGGCCGTTGCCGGAGCCGTAGGTATCCGGGAAGTCCACGCGGGACTGCTGCCCCAGCAGAAGCTTGAGCGGCTGCAATCCATCCGGGAGACCAAGGGCGCGGCCATGTTCGTCGGCGACGGCATCAACGACGCCCCCGTGCTTGCCGGTGCGGACGTGGGCGCGGCCATGGGTAGCGGCGCGGACGCGGCCATCGAGGCGGCGGACGTGGTGTTCATGACCTCCGACGTGGCGGCGGTGCCGCAGGCGCTCCGCATTTCCAGACAGACCGCCCGGATTGCGTGGCAGAATGTGGTGTTCGCTCTGGCGGTGAAGCTGGCGGTCATGATCCTCGGCCTGTGCGGCTATGCCTCCATGTGGCTGGCGGTGATCGCCGATTCCGGCGTGGCGCTGCTGTGCGTTCTGAATTCCATTCGCATCTTATATAAGAAGTAACATCCGCGGCGCCGTCACCCAAAAAGTGGCGGCGCCGCCTGCAAATCGGTAAAAACGGCCGCAAATCCCGGGGCAGCCGAAATAATCACCAAAACAGCGCACCGAAAATTGTTGAATATGCAGAACTTTCAAAAAAGCAAAAATTTCAGTTGCACTTTTAGATAAAGTGCGCTATGATGTTGACATGGAAACGTTGGAATCGTTTCCAAACCACCATCCGGCTCTGCCGGAACGAAAATAGGAGGAAACACAAATGAAAAAGCTGATTGCATTGCTGCTGGCAGTTGTCATGGTAATGGGCCTGGCCGCCTGCGGCTCCAAGACCACTACCGAGACCAAGGCTCCCACCGAAGCCAAGGTTGACACTCCCGCCACCGAGGCCGAGACCGACGCGCCCGCCGCTGCCGGTTCCGTCTACTACCTGAACTTCAAGCCCGAGTTCGACCAGGCTCTGCAGGGTCTGGCCGCCAGCTACACCGAGAAGACCGGCGTGCCTGTCAAGGTCGTGACCGCTGCTTCCGGCGACTACTCCAACACCCTGAACGCCCAGATGGGCAAGGACGGCGCTCCCACCGTCTACAACATCGGCAACATGTCCGGCCTGAAGGACTGGGATGAGTACGCTCTGGATCTGACCGGAACGGCTCTCGCCGGCGAGCTGGCCACCAACGACTTCAACCTCTACAACGAGGCCGGTGAGCTGAAGGCCATGGGCTACTGCTACGAGTCCTTCGGTATCATCGTCAACACCAAGCTGCTGGCCGATGCCGGTCACTCTCTGGATGAGATCAAGGACTTCGCGTCCCTGAAGGCCGTCGCTGACGACATCCACGCCCGCGCCGCTGAGCTGGGCTTCGACGCCTTCTCCTCCGCCGGCCTGGACGGCTCCTCTTCCTGGCGCTTCTCCGGTCACCTGGCCAACATGCCCCTCTACTATGAGTTCCGTGACGACGGCGTGACCGAGCAGCCCGCCGAGATCAAGGGCACCTACCTGGACAACTTCCGCAACATCTGGGATCTGTACATCACCGATTCCGCCGCTGACCCCACCGCTCTGTCCACCGCCACCGGCGACCAGTCCGAGGCTGAGTTCGGCGAAGGCAAGGCTGTCTTCTACCAGAACGGCACTTGGGAGTATGCGGCCCTGACCGCCGACAAGTTCAACCTGAACCCCGACGAGATCGCCATGATCCCCATCTACTGCGGCGTTGACGGCGAAGAGAAGGCCGGCCTGTGCTCCGGCACCGAGAACTGCTGGGCGATCAACAGCCAGGCCAAGGAAGAGGACATCCAGGCTTCTCTGGACTTCCTGTATTGGCTGGTCACCGATCCCGACGCATCCGCTGTCCTGGTCGAGCAGCTGGGCGCTGTTCCCTTCAAGAGCTGCCCCGCTTCCGCCAACAAGTTCATCGTTGACGGCAACGCGCTGCTGGCTGACGGCAAGTACGCTGTGACCTGGGCGTTCAACTACACCCCCAACGTGGACTCCTGGAGAGCTACCGTTGTCACCGCTCTGGCCGCTTACTCCGCTGATCCCACCGACGCCAACTGGGAAGCTGTTAAGACCGCTTTCGTTGACGGCTGGGCCATCGAGTACAAGACCGTGAACGGCTGATCGGCACACCACAACTGAAACCCAGAGGGGCGGGCGGTAAGCCCGCCCCTTTGAATGTCCCGGCCTGCACAGGGTGGGAGGGTACGTCGGCTTTTAGGCGGATGCAGCCTCCTGTCCTGCGCGGCAGCACCGGAACGCAGTTCCGTTCTGACACGGTTATTTTGGTAAGCAGCCAAATATAATAAAAATACAATACAGGAAAGCGAGGGAATCTCATTGAGCAAAAAAAATGACGGCGCCGGGCTGAACAGCCGACTGATCCGCCGTCCCATTCAGCGGTGGGCGCCGCTGTTCATCCTCCCCGTGTTCGCTGCCTTCTGCATCGGCTTCGTCTGGCCGTTTTTGCAGGGCATCTACCTGTCCTTCTGCACCTTCAATATTCCCAAGGATGCCAAATGGGTCGGCCTGACGAATTATTCCAAAATCTGGACGGACGTCAGCTTCTGGAACGCCTTCAAGAACACCGCATTTTTTGCCGTGGTCTCCATTCTCCTGATCAATGTGCTGGCCTTCTTCATCGCCTATGCCCTGACCCAGAAGATGCGCGGCTCCAACCTGTTTCGCACCGTGTTCTTCATGCCCAACCTGATCGGCGGCGTGGTGCTGGGCTACATATGGAGCATGATTTTTGACGGCATTCTGCGGAACTATTCCACCTACCTCACCGCCAACGCCACCTACGGCTTCTGGGGTCTGGTCATTCTGGTGGCCTGGCAGCAGATCGGCTACATGATGATCATTTACATCGCCGGGCTTCAGGCCGTCCCCGGAGACATGCTGGAGGCCGCTGAAATTGACGGCGCCAGCGGCAGCCAGACGCTGTTCAGGGTCATCATCCCCAACGTGATGCCCTCCATCACCACCTGCACCTTCCTGACTCTGACCAACTCCTTCAAGCTGTTCGACCAGAACCTGGCGCTGACCGGCGGTCTGCCCAGCGTCATTCAGAACGGCGCGAAGTTCAACCAGACAGAGCTGCTGGCGCTGAACATTTACTCCACCTACAACATCAATAAGAATTGGCACGGCGTTGCCCAGGCAAAGGCTGTTATCTTCTTTATTCTGGTGGCCGTTCTGGCCATTGCCCAGCAGACCGCGACCCGCCGCAAGGAGGTGCAGCAGTGATGCGTAAAGACAGAATGAAAACCAAAGAGTATTCCGCCGGCAGCACGGTGCTGACCGTTGCCTTCGTGCTGATCTGCCTTGTGTGGATCATGCCCATTTACGAGGTTGTCGTCAACTCCCTGAAGTCCAACAATGCCATCAATCTGGACGTGTTTGCCCTGCCCAATTCGGAGAGCTTCGTGGGCTTTGCCAACTATGTCAAGGGTATGACCTTCGGCAATTACCCCTTCCTCAAGTCCGTGGGCTACAGCCTGTTCATCAGCGTGGTTTCCACGGCGCTGATCCTGCTGTGCTGCTCCATGGCGGCATGGTACATTGCCCGGGTGCAGAGCGGCTTTGCCAAGTTCTTCTACTATCTGTGCCTGTTCTCCATGATCGTCCCCTTCCAGATGGTCATGTTCACCCTGACCTCCACCGCCGACTCCCTGAAGCTGAACACCCCCTGGACGATTCCCGTGATCTATCTGGGCTTCGGCGCGGGTCTTGCCATCTTCATGTTTGTGGGCTTCGTCAAGAGCCTGCCTCTGGAAATCGAGGAAGCGGCGTCTATTGACGGCTGCGGTCCCGTGCGCACCTACTTCAACGTGGTGCTGCCCATGCTGAAGCCTACCCTCATTTCCGTGGGTATTCTGGAACTGATGTGGGTCTGGAACGACTATCTCCTGCCGTATCTGGTTCTGGATATCACCAAGTACCGCACCATCCCCATCCACGTCCAGTACCTGAAGGGTAGCTATGGCACCGTGGATCTGGGCGCGACCATGGCGGTCATCATGATGGCCATTCTGCCCATCATCATTGTCTACCTGTTCTGCCAGAAGTACATCATCAAGGGCGTCGCTGCCGGCGCGGTGAAGGGCTAAGTTCCCGTAACTGATTTTTACCCACCGGCTGTGTAAACAGCCGGTGGGCATTTCAAAGATTCCGAAAAGAGAGGGGCGGCGGATGCCATGACAATCAAAGATCTGGCTGCAAAGACCGGCTATGCCGTCGGCACCGTTTCCCGGGCGCTGAACAATCATCCCAACGTCAGCGAGCGGGCAAGGCAGGAAATCCTGGAGGCCGCCGCCGAAAGCGGCTTTCAGCTGAACGTCAACGCCAAGCAGCTCAAGCAGCACCACTCCACCACCATTCTGGTGGTGGTCAAGGGTATCGGCAACGAGCTGTTCGGGGAGATGGTGGAGTCCATCCAGACCCTGATCGCCCAGACCCGCTACCAGCTGGTGGTGGACTACATGGGCAACGAGCTGCTGCTCTTCGCCTCCCAGTGGTGCCGGGAAAAGAAGCCTCTGGGCATCCTGTTCCTCGGCGGCAACAACGAGAATTTCATCCGGGATTTCGGGGGCATTGACGTTCCCTGTGTCGTGGTCACCAACGACGCCTCCATGCTGTCCTTTGACAACCTGTCCAGCGTCTCCACCGACGACCGGGAGGCCGCGTGCAGCGCCATGGATACGTTGATTCGTCTGGGACATAGCCGTATCGCCATCATCGGCGGCGACCGGGCCATTTCCGACACCAGCCGTCTGCGCTACGAGGGCTGTATGCAGTCCTTCACTGCCCACGGCATCCCCTTCGACCCCAAGCGGGACTATCAGGGCGTGCGCTATTCCTATCAGGCGGGGTATCAGGCGACCAAGGCGCTGCTGGATAAGGGCTGCCGGTTCACCGCGATTTTCGCCACCGCCGACGTGATGGCCATCGGCGCCATCCGCGCCTTGCAGGACAACGGCCTGCAGGTGCCGGAGGACGTGTCGGTCATGGGCGTGGACGGCCTGCCGCTGAGCAGCTTCCTGGTGCCGAGACTGGCCACCGTCCGTCAGACCGTTTCCCTGCTGGCAAAGCGCAGCGTGGAAATTCTGCTGGGGAATATCGAGCGGAACGCGCCCGCCTGTCACGAGACGGTACCCTTTGAGATCCTCTCCCGGGAGAGCATCCGGGAAATTTCACACTGATAATCCATTAAAATGCTCAATTCCGAATTGAGCATTTTAATGAACGATCACATATCACAGATGCTGTTTTTCGATAAGAACGTAAAGCGGTATCAATTAAGGAGACTATTGCAATGCGCGAAAGCGGAATTTTGATGCATATTACCTCCCTGCCGGCCCCTTACGGCATCGGCACCATGGGGAAGGACGCCTATGCCTTTGTGGACTTTCTGGTCAGGGCCGGACAGCGGTACTGGCAGATCTTGCCCCTGACTCCCACCGGCTACGGCGATTCCCCCTATCAGTCTCTGGGCGCCTGCGCGGGCAACCATTATCTCATCGATCTGGACAGGCTGGCAGACGAGGGACTGCTGAAAAAAGAGGAAATCCAGAACATTCCATGGGGTAGCAATCCGGCGCGGGTGGATTTTGGAGCCATGTACGCTCATCGGATGAACGTGCTGCGGCAGGCGTTTCAGCGCTTCACGCCGGATGGTGCCTATGAGACTTTCGTGGAGCAGAACCGGAACTGGCTGGAAGACTATGCTCTGTTCACGGCGTTGAAGGACACCCTGGGCGGCAAGCCCTGGCTGGACTGGCCGGAAGCCCTGCGTCTGCGAAAGGCTGACGCTCTGACGGAAAAGCGCCGGGAGCTGTCCGATGAGATCCGGCTGCAATACTTTGTTCAGTACGAATTTGACAGGCAGTGGAAGGCGCTGCGCAGCTACGCCAATGCCAAGGGCGTCCGCATTATCGGCGACGTTCCCATTTACGTGCCGCTGGATTCGGCGGACGTGTGGGCAAATCCGGAACTCTTCCAGCTGGACGAAAGCCGCCATCCGGAACAGGTGGCGGGCTGCCCCCCGGATTCCTTCACCGCGGACGGCCAGCTCTGGGGCAACCCAATTTACGACTGGAAAAAGATGGCGCAGACTCACTATTTCTGGTGGATTCAGCGCCTGACGGCTGCCGGGAAGCTGTACGACGTCATCCGTCTGGATCATTTCCGCGGCTTTGAAAGCTACTGGTCGGTGCCCGCAGGAGATACCACCGCGCGGAACGGCAAGTGGGTGAAAGGCCCCGGAATGGACTTCATCCGCACCATTCAGCAGGCTCTGCCCAATCTGGAATTCATTGCCGAAGATCTGGGCTTTATCACCCCCGAGGTGCGGAAGTTGCAGCAGGACTCCGGCTATCCCGGCATGAAGGTTCTGGAATTTGCCTTCGACTCCCGGGAGGAAAGCGACTACATGCCCCACCTGTACCCCGTGGACTCCGTGTGCTACACCGGCACCCACGACAACGTGACCCTGAAGCAGTGGTTTGACGAAGCTGCGCCGGAGGATGTGGCCTGCGCGAAAACCTATCTCGGACTGAACCGGGAGGAGGGCTATATCCGGGGCATGATTCGCGGCTGCATGGGTTCCGTGTCCCGGCTGTGCGTGGTGCAGATGCAGGACTATCTGGAACTGGGCAAGGAAGCTCGGATGAACTTTCCCGGTACGCTGTCCAGCGCCAACTGGACGTGGCGCGCGGAAAAGGGCTTTGACTCCGACGCTCTGGCCGCGAGAATTTACGCTGCCACAAAGCTGTACGGACGCGTGGGGAAATAACGGATTTCCCTTGCGGAACAAGGAAAAACTGCTCTGAACCATAATGTAGCGAAATTTCACCGGGAACCGTGATTTTGTCCGGGTTCCCGGTTGATTTTTTGGAAACGTTTTTTCTTGCATCGGCGGGGATTTTTCCGAAAAAACGGCACAAATTATGCAAGTTTCTGCATTATTCACAAAATTCTGCCCCAATGTCTATTTTTTATGTGAATACTATAAAAAGTTGAAAATTAACATTTTTTCCGATTGATTTTACCGCCCGTTTGACTTACAATAGAAGACGAGCGGATTTTGAGAAAACAGTCCGACGCGACTGCCACTGGGGTGATGTGCATGCTGAATATTGTTCTGGTGGAACCGGAGATACCGCAGAACTGCGGCAATATCGCCCGCACCTGCGCCGCAACAGGCTGCCGTCTGCACCTGATACGGCCGCTGGGCTTTGACATCTCCGAAAAGGCCGTCCGCCGTGCGGGTCTGGATTACTGGCACATGGTGGAGGTTCGGGACTACGAAAATCTGGAGGACTTCTTCGCGAAGAATCAGGTGGAGGAAATGTGGTGCCTGTCCACGAAAGCGCCGAGGAGCTATACCGAGGCTGCCTTTCACGACGGCTGCTACCTGTTTTTCGGGAAGGAGACCAAGGGACTTCCGGAGGACTTCCTTCGGGCGCACTACGACGCGTGTGTTCGCATTCCCATGCGTCCGGATGCCCGGAGCCTGAACCTGAGCAATGCGGTTGCCGTCACCGTCTACGAGGCACTGCGTCAGCTGTCGTTTCCCAATTTGCGCGACTTCGGTAAAATGCGGGAGTGACCTCCCGAGAATATGGAGGAGTTATCATGAACTACAATAAAAAGTCCATCGAGGACATCGACGTAGCCGGCAAGCGGGTCCTGTGCCGCTGCGACTTCAATGTTCCCACCAAGAACGGCGTCATCACCTCCGACAAGCGGATTGTCGCCGCCATGCCCACCATCAAGTATCTGGTTGACCACAACGCAAAGGTCATCCTCTGCTCCCACATGGGCAAGCCCAAGGGCGAATGGAAGCCCGAGCTGAGCCTGAAGATCGTGGCGAAGCGCATCAGCGAGCTGCTGGGCAAGGAAGTCATCATGGCCGCCGATGTGGCAGGCGAGGACGCCAAGGCCAAGGCCGCCGCGCTGAAGGACGGCGACGTGATGCTGCTGGAGAACACCCGGTTTGAGAAGGGCGAGACCAAGAACGATCCCGAGCTGAGCAAGGCTCTGGCCTCTCTGGCGGACGTGTTCGTCAACGACGCTTTCGGCACTGCCCACCGCGCCCATTCTTCCACCGCCGGTGTGGCCGATTATCTGCCCGCCGTCAGCGGCTTCCTCGTTCAGAAGGAAGTTTCCATCATGGGCAAGGCCCTGTCCGACCCCGAGCGTCCCTTCGTCGCTGTTCTGGGCGGCGCAAAGGTCTCCGACAAGCTGAATGTCATCAACAACCTGCTGGAAAAGGTGGACACCCTGATCATCGGCGGCGGCATGGCCTATACCTTCCTTGCCGCCAAGGGCTACGCCGTTGGCAAGTCCCTGCTGGACGAGAGCAAGATCGACTACTGCAAGGACATGATGGCCAAGGCGGAAGCCAAGGGCGTCAAGCTGCTCCTGCCTGTGGACGTGGTCGTTGCCGATTCCTTCCCCGACCCCATCGACGGCCCCATCGACGTTACCACCGTTGACGCCGCTGCCATCCCCGCCGACAAGGAAGGTCTGGACATCGGCGAGAAGACCTGCGCTCTGTTTGCTTCCGCTGTGAAGGATGCAAAGACCGTTGTCTGGAACGGCCCCATGGGCGTGTTTGAGAATCCCACGCTGGCCAAGGGTACCATCGCCATGGCGCAGGCTCTGGCAGATTCCAGCGCCACCACCATCGTCGGCGGCGGCGACAGCGCTGCGGCCTGCGAGCAGCTGGGCTTTGCCGACAAGATCACCCACATTTCCACCGGCGGCGGCGCTTCCCTGGAATTCCTGGAAGGTCTGGAGCTGCCCGGCATCGCCTGCCTGGAAGACAAATAATCCGGGAATTGCGTTTCTATTAACAGCCCTACCAATAAAAGGAGAAATGGAATCATGAACAGAAAATACCGCAAGACCGTTATCGCCGGCAACTGGAAGATGAACAAGACCCCCTCCGAGACCAAGGAGTTTATGACCCAGCTGAAGGCCATTCTGCCCAAGGGCCGCTGGTGCGACGTGGCTCTGTGCGTTCCCGCCGTGTGCATTCCCGCCGCTGTCCGCGCCATGCGTGAGACCCGGGTAGGCATCGGCGCCGAGAACTGCAACGCCAACGCCTCCGGCGCTTACACCGGTGAGATCGCCACCAATATGCTGGTGGACGCCGGCTGCAAGTACGTCATCATCGGCCACTCCGAGCGCCGCGCCATGGGCGAGACCGACGCCGATGTCAACGCCAAGGTTCTGGCTGCCCTGAACGCCGGTCTGACCCCCATCATGTGCTGCGGCGAGAGCCTTGAGCAGCGCCAGAGCGGCATCACCACCGAGTGGATCACCATGCAGATCAAGCTGGGTCTGGCTGGCGTTCCCGAGGACAAGATCCGCAAGGTCATCATCGCCTACGAGCCCATCTTGGCCATCGGCACCGGCCTGCCCGCCACTCCCGCGCAGGCGGAAGAGGTCTGCGAGAACATCCGTACCGTGGTGCGCAAGCTGTACTCCTCCAAGAACGCCCGTGCGATCTCCATCCTGTACGGCGGCTCCATGAACGACAAGAACGCCTTCGAGCTGCTGGCACAGCCCGACATCGACGGCGGTCTGATCGGCGGCGCGTCTCTGGTTCCCGAGAAGTTTGTCAAGATCATCGAGGCTGCCAACCAGCCCACCGTGTAACTTTACCCTGTAAAGATGGGCAGCCGCGAACAAAAGCGGCTGCCCATCTTTGCCCCTTATTTCAACTGGAGGTGTATTGATGAAAACACTTCTTCTGTCCGCATTGGACGCGGAAACGCCCCAAAGTGCGGCTGACCTGATCTGTCAGGGGGAGCTGGTGGCGATCCCCCCGGTGACGGTTTCCGGTCTGGGCGCAACCGGGCTGGACGAAGCTGCCGTGACGAAAATTTTTGAAGCCAAGGGTCGTCCACAGGACAACCCCCTGATTCTGCACATCTGCGGCGCGGAGCAGATCGAACTGTTCTGCCACGACGTACCTGCGGCGGCCTATGAGCTGGCGAAGGAATTCTGGCCGGGACCGCTGACCATGGTACTGCCCGCACGGGACTGTGTTCCCCGGCGCACCACCGGAGGACTTTCCACCGTGGCCGTCCGCTGCCCGGACAATGCCGTGACCCGGGAGATCATTCGCCTTGCGGGCGTGCCCATTGCCGCGCCCTCCGCCAACATCTCCGGGAAGCCCTCTACGACCACCGCCCAGCACGTTCTTCACGACCATGACGGGAAAATCGCCGCCATCGTGGACGGCGGCCCATGCCGGGTGGGCGTGGAGTCCACCATCGTGGATTTGACGGAAGACCGCCCCCGGCTGCTGCGCCCCGGCGGGATCACCCCGGAGCAGCTGATCTCCGTTTTGGGGGATCTGGTCATCGACAAGGCCGTCACCGCCCAGATCGACAAGGACGCCGTGGTGAAAGCCCCCGGCATGAAATACCGCCATTACGCCCCGGCGGAGCCGGTGGTCATCGTCTCCGGAAGCCGGGAAAAGGCCGCCGCCTACATCCGCCGCCATTTCACCCCCGGCGACCGGGTGCTGTGCTTTGAAGAAGAGCTGCCCCTGTACGCCGGGTGCAGTCCCCTGTCCTACGGCCGGGAGGCGGACGTCAACACCCTGTCCGCCGGCCTGTTCGCCGCTCTGCGGGAACTGGACGACCCCGGCATTCACCAGGTCTACGCCCGGTGCCCGGTGGGGGGCGGTGTGGCCTACGCCGTGCAGAACCGGCTGAAAAAGGCCGCGGCGTTCCACATCGTGGACGCGGAGGAGGAAGCATGATTCTCGGCATCACCGGCGGCACCGGCTGCGGAAAAACCACCCTGCTGAACGTTCTGAAGGAGCGGGGGGCGGTGGTTCTGGACTGCGACGCCATCTACCACGAGCTGCTGACGCGGGACGCGTCCCTTCTC
>ENA-UOJG01003464-UOJG01003464.1-human-gut-metagenome-genome-assembly--contig:-C47-NODE-3464-length-11155-cov-5.985135_pt1 | contig 11155 bp, 14 predicted proteins | sample MGYA00242340_ERZ723887 | MGnify/ENA metagenome assembly ERZ723887 | reverse complement strand
CTTCTATTACTGGATTGACTTCTGAACTATCACTCGACTGTTTGAATTTTGAACAAAAACCAAAGATAACCAAGAAAGCACAAGTTCCCATGAACATCAGGATATCAAGAAGTAGAGTTATGTTTCTTCCTTTTCTATAAGTTTTAGTTGCTTCCGACGTCATCATACAACCTCCGAGGAATTTTCTTTTTCTTCCTTCACCTCTACTTTGCCTAAGAGTTCTATTGCGCGGTTGAGTTTCTTTTTAAGTTCTGCGTTCTCCAAAGCCATCGTTTGAAGCGCTTGTTCCATCTGTTCTATTCTTACGTCGTTCTTAGCTTCCAGAAGACCTATACTCTTTTTGACAGAAGCTTCTAAAGCGTTGCCGTTTGCCGAAAGTTTCTTGCCTATAAAAGCTACTACAGCAGACATAATTGCCGCCAAAATTGTAGGTCCATACTCGATTAATAACTGTTTTATTACTTCCATGTTAATTCTCCTTTTGGTAAATAAAGAAAGGTACTCGCTGCGGGCTTACACAGTTTAAGAAGAGGTTGTCAAAGCGACGTAAGAAGTCCGTTGTTACGTCTGAAACTATAAGGTCGTAGAGGTAACCGTAGCCTTCAAGTTTGCCGCGTTCGTTTAAGGTAACGTTCTGCTCTTTGATGAAGTTAAGCTCCTTGTCCGAAAGCGTTCCTTTTTCTGTGTTGTCTGCTTGCATTACAGGCGTAGAAGGATTTGCCGCGTTGTTGTACATCTGTATCGAACCTTTGAAGATTTCGTCGTCGGTTAAAGTTCTAAGCTTTTTCTGTAGTTCAAGTTTCTTTTCCCACGAAGGTCCGTAACAGTAAATAACGCTCATGAATTGCTGCTTCCACTGTCCTATACTGTCGAAGTTTATCGGACTGTTGTAGTAGCGTCCTATAAGAAGTCCGTAAAGTAGTTTTGCGCTCTGCTCTGTTATCGTAGTTGGTATCGAGCAAGCATTGTAGTCGTTTATGAAGTCCGTCTCAGAAGCCCAGATTTGGCTAAATAACGGATAATTGTAAAGGTCTATCGAATTATACGGCGTCGGCATTTTCTTCTCCTCCTTCATCGTTTGTAGGCGTTGTAGACGGTTCCTCTTCTCCGTTGGTTATAAGTCCGTCTCCGTTCTGGTCCATCATACTCTCGGTTTCGGCAGGCATACACCACATACCTAAGCCCCAGATAGAGTTGATAATAGTACACCAGCGTTGTCTGTTCCTAAGTCCGTCGTTGTAGATACGAGAAGTGTTGCTGCTTAACATGTCGTTTTCTGACTGTAATTCGTGGGCTTTCTTCTGGAAAATTCCGCCTTGTTCGCAGCCTAAGAAGCTAAGACGTAAGTTCTCCAAGGATTGTAAGTAGAGAAGATATTCTTCTGCTTTTGCAGGTGCAGTATCAGGCATCTGTTCGGTGTTAGGATCTCCGACAAAGCCGAGGAAGGTGTCGCCGTTAAGAAGTGCTTGGTATTGCGTTTGGTTCATCATAGCTACGGTTCCTACTTGGTTCGAGTTGCTAAGTCTCATAACCTTTAAACCGCTGTTACTTATCAAAGCTGTTCTCGCAAAGGGATAAACTTCTGCCATCGTCCTAAGAACACAGTCTTGCGTAATAGCTCTCGGCATAATCTCTTGTGCCATCTGCTTGGTATAGTCCGTACAAAGAACACAGCTGTCATTCCAAACGTCTATCGTAAGCTCGTCTGGTAACAAAACGTCATAAACAGGCGTGCGTCCTTCTCCTGGTATGTAAACCTTTTTCTTGTCTGTCTCTGCTTTGCCGTTGAAAGGAAGAAAGCTAACCCCTGTGTAACGACCGTAGATGTCAATCGTTCCGTTCAAAACGTAAGGAAGTATGTAAGCTTTTTTTTCCGATTTGTCGTAGAAGAAGCCAACCTGTCCTCTGTAATAGAACATACGCTCGAGAAGCTCTTGGTCTATTCCTTCTGGTAAGCCGAACCACTTGTAGCGACCGATAAAGTCCTGCTCGTCTTGTATTCGCATGTTGATAAGGAATTTGTCCATAAGGCTTTCCTGAACAGCGCTCTTTGCTTTAGGATCACAGATAGGAACGCCGTAATTCTTAAGCCCTGCTATTAAGTTCATGTCTGGTAAGCGAGGTGTTGCCTTTCCATCATATTTTGTCATCGTTTAGCCTCCTCGTCTTTTGCTTGTTCAAAATTCTTCATAAATTGTTGTTCAAAAATGCTTCTCTTTTTCTGCCGCTCTTCCGAAGCAAGCTCTAACATTTCTTGCGCCTCGGTCATAGCTCGTAGATAAGCGTCCCTTTCCTCCAGAGCTTTAGAAAGTTGAGCTGCCTGACCTTCTCGTCCTCCACGTATCTGCTGGTATCTTTGAAGACTGTCCTGAGAAAGTCCTCCGAGAGTTATACGTTTCTCTATGTTCTGTGCCATAAGGTCTCTTTGTTTGTCCATAAGTTCAGAACCTGACATACCTGCTTTTGCTAAAGCTCTTCCGCCTGCTTGGATGCTTTTCTTTTCTGCTTCCAAACCTTTAAGTTCTTGTTTGCGTTTGTAGTCAGCTGTTTGTGTTCCGAGAACCGAGGCAATTCCAACTGCTTGATTTATGCTTGATTGTATTCCTGCCATAAATTCCTCCTTCTAAAATATTAGTTGTCCTTGGTGTAAATTCCAAGTCCTATCTCGTCTGCTATAGCCGTTGCTAAGTGATAGTCTTCGGAAAGGTCTTTGAGCTGTAACGGTCTTCCTTTGATAAAACCTTTGTCTTCTATTCCGCCGTAGCTCCAACTATTATAAACGTATTCTGAAAACTTGCCTATAACGCCTACCGTCATACCTTGATACCGTATCATGTTACAAAAAGCCGTTGCGTCTTCTGCTGTAGGATAATATACTTCGAGTACAGGAACTATCTTGTTGTTAGGCGTGTAAGCTACTACTTTTGCGAGAGTTCTCGGTAAAGCCTGAACGTTCTCTAAGCTGTAGCGGAATTGGTCTTTTGCGTAGCGCTTGTTCTCGTCATAAAGTTTTTCTGAGATAAAGTAATCTGCCGCTCCGCCTGCTGCCGACAAAGCTCCTCCTGCTATACCAGCTCCGACACCGAAAACGCTTCCTGCTTGAACGCCTGCTCCTGCCGCTCCAACCGTTGCTCCTACTATTTGACTCCATCTTTCGGCTGAACGTTGGACTTCCATATTCTCCATCTGTCTATTAAAGGCGTTGAGGTAGTTCTTGTTGTTGACCTGGTATTCGATCCAGCGGTCGTTAAGATAGGTTATCGAGTGATCACCTTGAATTATGAGACCTCTGCAATCTTTGAAGTCCTGTCCATAAAGCCTTCCGAAGTTAGGTGCTATTCTTATGTAAGGATTGTAAGGTATGTAGGTGTAGTCTATGTTAAAGCCGTCAACTCCTCCGTTCTTAACAGGCGAGAAATCAAAGCCAGCCGCGTAGTTGCCTGAAGAAAGCCTGAACTTGACGCAAGAGTTAAAGAGCTTTTGGTTGGTAATTCCGTTGAACTTGTAAGATATATACTTGCTGCCAGAAGAAGCCGTACACCATATAACAGCGGCTCTGTTATTGTTGCTTCCGTCTGTTATAAAGCTGTAACGTTTAGCGTTTGTAGTGTTGATGTCTATTGTAGTCTTGCCGTTGCTCTCGGTTATTATAAAGCCTGTCGCTGGACAGAAAGGTAAAATCTGTACGTCGTATATAAAGCTTCCTAAGTTCTGAGCTATACCTTGTGCTATCGACATCGCTGAACGTTTGTCACACGGCATAACGCTCTCTCCTACCTTCAAATTAACTTCTCCGTAAGGCATAATGAACATGTCGTAAGGACCGTCTTTGAGGTGGTATCTGTCCTTTTGTACCTGAAGCTTGTAAGTACCTTGTTGACTTAAGACAGGATATACTTCGGTTGACGCGTAGGAAATGTCCATCCAAGCCGAACCCGTGCCGTCTGCTTCTACGTTTGCCAAGCCGTTCAAAACTCCTTTGAGATAAGTTAGACAGTCTCCGCCAGCTATAACATAAGTCTGTTTTCTGTTGGTGCTGGTAAAAGAATTTATAGTGTAGTATTCCAAAGGCTTGTCGTTTGTCTTTAAAACCTTGTTAGTAAGTTGTACTGCGTCGTTAAGGTTAGTTGTATTGTAAAGGTCGATGTTGGTAATGTAAACGTTCTTGTAGCCTAATAAAGTGTTGTAAAGTCCGTTTATTTGTTTAAGGTCGGATATTATTTTAGTGAAGGCGTCCGAAGAAGTGCTTGCAAGATAAGGGCTGGTTGTGTCTGTGTTAGATAAGTATACGTCGTCTTTGGTTATGGTAATAACTCCGCGCGTTCCGTTTCTAATCTTAACTCTGAACCTAAATACCAAGTCATCTTGTCTTCTCCAAGCTGTGTTTAAGAGGTTGTATTTGTCCCAAGCTTCGAGCGTAGTTGCGGTGTAGTCTGGTATAACTTCTGAATTGAACTCTATAGCTCCTGCTTGCCCGTCGCTATTATAACCTCTGTCAAAGTAACCAACTATCCAAGCCGTGTTTGTTTCGTCGTACAATTCCTTCTCTAATATTTTAACTTGGTTACAGGTAAAAGGCTCGTCGTTACAAATAAGATCGTTGTCTTCGTTTACTATAGCCTTCTCTATAAAAGTAGGCGCTTCCAAAACTCTTTCCCAGTTGTCTGCTAATACGTCTCTTCTAAGTGTAAGTTCCCAAAAACCTGATGTTTTGCGTTGTGATTCTAATATGAACCATCTGGATATAATAATACCGTTTTCTGTATAAAGCAAGTAGTCGGCAGATGGATTGTCTATTAATTGGTCTACCTTCGTGTTTACTCCATCGTTAGGATTAAAATTCACGTTCGGAAGCGTACCTACCATATAGTCATTGTATTCCGATAAAGTATCGAATTTTCTAAGTTCTCGGTTGAAGTAATTGTTGAAATTCTTTAGAAATATAATTGTTCCGAGCAAGATAATACCTCCTTGTAAAAATAAAAAAAAGGGAAAGAAGTTTTACCTTCTCTCCCTTGGTTAAGTTAAGCCTCTTCTTTAAGTCTGATAGTTACGATAGGATAGCTGGAAAGTCTCTGAGGACGAGCAAAATACCAAGTAAGATATCTGTTAGTCGAAAGATTTTTTGCGTTCCAGAATTCGCTCTCCGTTTCATAACCAGTTAAGTATTTGATAGCCTGTTTGTGGATAAACTTGCCGAGGATCGTTGGATCTTTAGTATAGAACGGAACAACGATAGCGGTAGTCGTAGCCAAAGAAACGTTAGCAGGAATTACGTCGCCAGGATATACGTGATAAACTTTGTCGTTATTGTCAGTAACGTCTTGCTCTTCCATAGCGAACTGAGTAGAACCGTCGGAAGTTATAGCCGTGCCAGTTACTTTGCCAGGTATACCGAAGTATCTCGCTTCAATCATGTCACCTTTAAGATCTGCTACGCCGTCTTTGTGGTAGATGCCAGGAAGATCCATCTTGTTAACCTTTACAACTTGTTCGATATTGTATACGTAAACAAAGTCTTCAGGTCTAAAGGATTTTCTAAAGCCGTAATCGTTGTAGTCCGAGGTAAGGTCTTTAAGTTTGCTCTTGAGGATTTCAAGCTGCATACCAATCGTCTGACCAGCGAGCCTGTTGACCGCTTCTTTTTCTACTGCCGTCGCTCCAGCTGCCGCCTTAGGAATAGTGATTTCGAGCTGTTGTTTGCCTGCCGTTGCTTCCATAGTACCGATAGCAACCATACCCATAAGATAGTCATAAGCTTCTTTGGTAGCTCTGAGGTTTTTCTGTACCGTGGTGTTAAATTGTGCCCAAGAACCTTCAGTCATCCAAGCCGTCTTCGTAAGGAATTCGGTAGGCGTGTAAAGGTCGATCTGTCTCGAAGAATCGATTCTGATAAACTCCTGCTTCGGAACTACTTTCTGTCCAGGTTTCAAAACGTTGGTGTCGTCAGGATCAAAGACGTGAGATTTGAGAATGTCGAAGTCCGTGTAAACTTTGTCAGTGATGTACGGGCTGCAGTCTTCTCTGAACTGTTCCGCTACCGATTTGCTAAGACCTAAAAGTTGGTCCGCTATAGTAGTTACGAGTTCGTATGCGTTGTAAGTTGCGTTGTAGATTATGTTTGCCGAAAGTTGACCGTTAAAAGTCGTTGCCATATTGATTATCTCCTGTTGGTTTTATTGACCATTACTCCTGGAACGTCCTTGAGCTTCGAACCAAAAGCCGTATTGTACACCGATGCGTCTCCTTCTGCGGTTTCGATTGCGTAGTCATAGAGTTCCGCCGCCCTGTTGTATGCGTCTATGTCTTCCTGAGAAATATCACCCGCGCTCGGTAAGAAAGGATCTCTCTTGTAAAGGTCTATACAAAGATCTCTGAAGTGCAACAAGTCTTTGCCATGGTCTAAGTTGTCGCCTTCGTTGTTATACATCCTGATAACCGTTTCTTCGAAGTCTTTCTTTTTTTCCTCTAACGTCGGTTCCTTTTCGTCCGCTGACAAAGAACCGCCTTCGACATATGCTTTCTTGAGTTTGTTATACTGCTCTTTGCTGACCGTGTTAGCCTTCAAAGTCGCAAGTTCTTGCTTGAGTTGACCAATTGCGTCTATCTCGTCCATACTATCATTTCCTTCACCATTAACAACTACAGTTTCATCTGCCATAATTTTTCTCCTTGTTAATTATTTTAATGGAATGTCGTCTGAAAGGGCTATCTATTAGAGGGTCTGCCTGGATCAAGGGCAGTGCCGACGTACCTCTTCGGTCAATCATCGTCTCGTCACACATTGGACACAAATATTAATAGTAGTCATCAATCAAAGCAACTTATAATATACAGAGCCCTTATTAGGGGATGCGTATTACCTTTATTTAGCCTTTATAAGCCTCATTTGAGCTTTAAACAGCGCTTGAGACATAATATCCGAGTACATATATTCTCGAGTATCATACCTTGCAAGAACGCCTTGTACAAGCTCCGTTATAAATAGTTCGTCTAAGTGCCTTACCATAGACACAACAATGTCTTTTTTAAAGCTCTCGTTTTTGTATAATCTTATATACTTGTCATCATAAACACTAAACCATTTTTGTGGATCGTTAGCGTCAAATTTAATAATCTGCGTTAGCCTTACCAACCTCGTTCTCTTAGGTTTTATAAGTTCCATGTCTCTCATAACAACGTTGGTATAGTTAGGATCGTTCTCGTAATCCATAATATCTGCGTTGTAACTTTTCTTTCTTTTGTCGATATAAGCTTTGGTTACAGGTACGTTCCAGAAGATAGTGTGTTTTCTTGTTAGCTTGGTTATTTTGTGGTTGCTCGGTTCTGGTATATAATTGAACAAAGCTCCCGTCACAGGTGCACATTCCGAACAAGCGTTTGCTAAGAAGAAGTTGTATACCGCGTTGTACTCTTTTATACGCTCTTGGTCTCTGTTTATAGCTTCCATGTATATACGATACTGCGCTACAGGATCTCCGACACTTTTCTTTTCTACTCCGCTTCCTGCAAACAAGAACTCGTCCCAAATAGTAACGATAAACCTTTTAATTGGTTTTCCTGTTCTCGGATCAATCGGTCTTTTGTTCAAAAAGTTTGTGTCGTAGTGTGCTGCGCCTTTACCTTTGCTTCCTGCCGAGACAAGCGGATAAAACTCTATAAACTTTTTGCCGTGGTCATAAATAACGTTACCTTTTGTAGTTATCTCCATGTTATACTTTTCAACTAAATAAGGATCTACTGCTTTTGCTCCTTTGTTAGCTAACATAGTCTTACAGCTTAGATCCGTTAGTCTGAAATAATAACACTTAACGTTTTCATAACCATACTTGCGAGCCAATATAATAGCCGTTTCAACACTAATTACCGACTTGCCTATACCACGAACGGCTACAAACACGAAGTTACTTACATTCTGATAAGAAAAAACGAGCGAAGGATTTAGATATAACTGTTTATCTATATAATCCTTCCGCCCTAATTCTTTCCCTACACTGGTTATAAGACTCATAATAATCTATAAGCGCTCCCGTTGTACTTAAAGGTAAACAACCAACTTATACCGTTCACCGTCAACGTGTCTTTGTTCCAGTTCGACGGGTTTAAAAGATCTTCTTCCGATATACCAAGCTCTTTCGCCAACTCCTCTGGATCATATCCTAAGTTGATTATAAACCTTCTTGTTTTATCTCCTGACATACGGCTTAACATAGACACTTCATCAATTCTGTTATAACCGTGCTGTAAATCCGAAGAGTAAATCGAGTACCCTTTTAGTACATCGTTCTTTATTCTTGTCGCTTCTGCTATCATCGTGGTTTTTTCCATAGGCGACAATTCATCATCGCTTCTTATCTTGTCTAAAAAGCTTTCCCAGTTCTTCTCGTTCAACGTGTACTTATTTCCACGTCTATTAAATAATAAAGGACTGTGTGTTGCCTTCTTCGTGTAAGTTCTTGTTACGACTTCTCCTGACTTACGCGTCCAAGTCTTTGTATATTCATATCTCTTAGTTGAATTCTTTATAATTCCCATATAACTCCTCCGTTATTACATTCTTTGCTTCGTATCTGTCAAATTCGTTCATAACTCTCTCGTAATGAACTACTTTGCCTTGTGCCAGGTTTATTTCTCCTCTTACTTCGTTTAGTAAATTTCCTACCAGCTCCTTAGCCAAAAAACACCAGTAATTCTTGTCTACGTAAGAAAACACATCTCCACTATATTCGTCTTTAAATTCCCCAAGCGAGCTGGACGTTTCTAACCTTCTCGTTGCGTTCTGAACCATAAAGCCGTCTGTGTTAGCATACAACAACGTTCCGCCTACTTCTTCAATAGCATCTAAGAGCTTTTTAGTTGTTCTCTGTACTACCCAGTTATAGGCTCCTACATAACCTTTGTGTTTCATATAACCAACAAAATAGTTAAGAAGCTGTTTATTCTTTGGTTTAACTTTCCTGTCTCTATAAAGCTTTAGTATAGCCTTTTCTGCCTTCGGAAATATAATCCTTAAAGCGTCTGCGTGTGCTCCGTTTATATCATACTTCTGACAGTTGGTATATTTCGAGTAACCATCGCTAAATCCAACGTAATGGAACTGTATCAAGTTCTTGTCATACTCGTTTGTAAAACTCTTTAATATCTCGTCAATCTCTTTTAACGTGTAATACCTGGACAAAATCTTTATCATATAACACCAAGCATAACCGCCTGTAATATCCGAGACAAGCTCTTCTTTTGTTATTCCTTCGTCTGCTCTTACAATACACTGTTTCCAAGGCGTATAATCCTCTAACGGCGATATGTAATTAAGCTGACTTTCGGTACAGATAAGATATTCATCTCCGTCGTAAGCAATATATCCTTTCTCCGCATAACCATGCGCATACTCGTTTATATCTTCTACCCTTCTTACTAAGCTTGGGAAAGCCCCCAACACACCATCAAACGCGCTGGGGGAAACCCTGTACTGCTTTAAGTACGTACCATTTCTTTTTGTCATCATATCTAAACTATAAAACTCCACCATAATCTACCTCTTCACTTTCTGTCAATTATATCAAATAAAGCCGTAACTAATAAATAACCTAATAAGATAAGCCCAGCTGTGTCCCAGGCTATCCTTCCTGCCAAACTTAAAATTTCTAAAAACAATTCCATAACACATCCTCCGTTTAGTCTACTACCAATACTTCATAGCCTTCGAAGATGTTCTTAAGCTCTGCTATAAGTTCAGGCGTTGTGTCAAAGTACCAAAGCCAAATACTGTTGTGATATTCGCTCTGCTTAGTACAGCTCGGGAAAAACCCTTTTTGCATCAACTTGCTTAAAACGTTTACACTCTTGCAAACGAAATACTTACTACTCATTCTTACCTGCATATCTTGCCTCCTTAAATACCGTTAATTTCATCTATACACTTCTTAAAAGCCTTACCGAACCAATCGTTAAACAGTTCTACAAAACCAGTGTTCTTCAAGTATCCATAGCTCTTGTCTTTTGTATAATCTCTTACCGCGTCTATCTTAAAATAGTTAAAATACAAAGTAAATTCAGGTTCAAGCTCTAACGTCTCTTTAACATAAGCTTGCTCTAAATATTCTACAGCCCAGGCGTTGTGTTCCCTGTCGTGTTCGCTAAGACATCTCTTCATCATGTCTACAAGTGCTCTTCTTTCCGATTCAGTCAATTTTAAATTTTCCATATAAAAACTCCTCTATAAATTTTATCCCCTTTCCTACCCTCGGGCCAGCCTCTACTTGGTTCGCTGTCAATCCCTACCATCTTGTTTGTATTATATCATACTTTTATTAAATTGTCAAGCTAAATAACACACTTTTTTCAACTTCACCAAATCTTCACATAACTAAAATTCCGAAAGTTCGTTTAAGATTTTTTCTTTTTCTTCGTTATTCCACTTTTCCACTCTTCTTTCCTTTAACACCTTTGCCTTTGACAAAACCTTTTCTGCTTTGTCCAAATACTCTTCCTTGCCTGTTCTTTCTGCGTTCCTCATATTGGTGTGATAAGAACGGTGGTCTGAAACCGACATTGCCACGAGGTTCTCTATTCTATTGTTGTGCGTGTCGAAGTCTATATGATGAACTTCCAAGCCGTTTAGGCCTAAATTAAGACCTGTGCAGCAAGCGTAAATAATTCTGTGCAAGAAAACCGTTTTGCCTGTCTCTTCGTTGTGCAAGTACAAATACTTCTGGTTAAAGCCTTTAAGAGTAATTGCTTTGTTCTCCGTGTAAACCATGTAAAAAGGTTTTCCTTCTGTTCCGTCCTCGTAAACGTGAACGCTTTCAACGATTCTAATCTCATCGCCGTTCCAAGTTGTTGTGCCGTAATCTCGATTCAAAAATGCCATAATAATTTCTCCTTAATTTATTTATATTATATCACAGAGACCTGCTTTTGACAAGCTAAATCTCTGAAAATATCTAACTTTTTCGTTCTTATTTTTCTCTTCTCACTTATTATAGAATTTTTCCGAACCCCGTCGTGTTACTTCCTTCTTTCATTTACTATAAGAATTTCAACAAAGTGCCTATTCTCCTTTCTCACTTATTATAGTATCGTACAAGATTTGTTGTAACGTCCCCCTCCTTTCCACAGTCTTAGGCAAATTTCCCCCTTCCCTTGCGTTATCTTG
>ENA-UOJG01003446-UOJG01003446.1-human-gut-metagenome-genome-assembly--contig:-C47-NODE-3446-length-11224-cov-4.732921_pt1 | contig 11224 bp, 5 predicted proteins | sample MGYA00242340_ERZ723887 | MGnify/ENA metagenome assembly ERZ723887 | reverse complement strand
ATCAGCCGCACGGGGGCCTTCCGCAGCGCCAAACCCCGCTGGACCACGGAGGGCCTCTCCGCCTCCTGCAGCTTGTTCGGCCCGTGCTGCCGCAGCCGCTCCGCCGCCTGCTCCTCCGTCAAGCCGGTGGGACAGGACTGGAGCGACGCCAGCACCTCCTGCGGGCTGTGGGTGTACTCTCTGTCCATAATGACCTACTCCTTTTCGTTTCTTGTCCTATATGATCTCGCCCCGCACAGCAAAAAACTCATGCACAGGGCATAGCTGTGCATGAGTCTCATTCTTTCAGGACACATCGGGCGCTTTCGCGCCGGGATGACGGTGTGTCTCGCCGCGCTCCCAGCGCTGCGGAATTACTCCCTCATTCATTAGGCAATATTTTACCCAGCCCGCCGCCGGTTGTCAAGCGGCAAAGCGCCCTTATTCACAAAAACTTTTCACTTTTCGGTCTGCGCCGCGCACAGCCTGTCAAAATACTTATAAAACGGCATCAGCTCCTCAAAGCCCTTGATCATATCCTGTGCCAGCTCCGGGGAGAATATCCGCTCGTCCGGCGGCAGCTCGTGCTGCAAATTCACCGACTTCTTCTGATACCAGGGCCGCAGCAGCTCACTGACCTCCCCCTTGCTCCGGGCATACTCCGGCCCGGCCAGCACGAAATGCGTCTGCCGGTTGAACCGCCGCACCAGCTTGGCCAGCGTCTCCGGGTTTTCATCGATGCCCTTGCGGTACGCCTCCATCAGCGACGCCTTTGGCGCCCAGAACCCCATGCCGTAGCTGTAATAGTCCGGCGCGATCTCAAAATAGAACGTAGGCCGCCCCGTCCAGTCCTCGTCTCCGGTGCGGATGCAGAACCACAGATGATCCTTGTACGGCCCTTGCCCGTGCAGCCGCCGGGCGTCCCGGTAGATGCGGGACATCTTCAGCATAAACGGCTCTTTCGGATACTTTTCGTGCAGCGCCTCATACACCTGCTCTCCCAGCTCCCGGGTAGGCCGCAGCAGATGCGCCTGATAGTCCTCCTTGTGGGCCATGAACCAGCCCCGCTCGTTGTTGAACCGTATGCCCCACAGGAAGTCCAGCGTCTCCTGCGTATATCCCTCAAATGCCATGTCAGCACACTCCCTTCACCGGGATCATAGCACAGTTTCCCCCATTTGTCCACCCGTCCGCTCTTTGGGTTATTCCAACTTTTGTGTGGGACTTTTATTTTCAAACCCTATTTCGACCGAGCGATTCCTTCCAACTTTTCTGTGGGATTTCAGTTTTAAGCCCCGATTTCGGGCGAGCGACTTCTTCCAACTTTTGTGTGGGATTTCCTCCGAGTAAACGAATTGTATATAAAAAAGGAAGCTGGCATTCAATAGGACACCAGCTTCTCTCCAACCCTCCGAAGATATTTTTGTATAATCTTAAACTTACAGTTTGACATGAGTCATTTTTCCTTTTGATAAGGTAAGTTGACCGCGCACATGACAGGTTCATCTTCACTACGGCAAAAGAAACAAATATTCTGCAAGTCCTTGGCTGCACGAATGGTTGCGTATTCGTGCAAGTGCGGCAAATACACATCCAGCCTGTGCTGTTCGTACTTGAAGTGCTGCGGGTCATAGTCCCATACGAAATTTGTGTTCAAAATGGCGACCCGAACCTCTGATTGAAAATGATATTGCGGGTATTTCCAAAAGAGTTCTGCTGATGGGCTTGGCTCATCGTAATAAATGTCTGCAGGTGAATGTCGAGCATAATCAACTTTATCTACAAAAAGTTCACAGTCGTCATTTCCTTTAGCACGATAATATCGGTCAGCAGTTAGAATGCTCGCGTTTTGCTTGATGGCTATTGGGACTTGTTCTTTCAACTCCTCAAAAAACTTTTTCGGGTCATTTATGAATAAAAAACTGGCAGTATCTTTTCTGTAGCACATTTCATCCAAGTACCTATCAGGCAGAAAAGACACCACATGAGGGAATATAGGCATCTTGCCATCATTTATAGCAGCTACTTTCGCTGCGTCGAATGAATAGAAGCACATAGCTGGTGTCAAAAGTGTCGGAATGAAACGCAGATAGTATGTATCCGTTCTGGGGTCATATAAGGTTTCAAGGTGATTTCCCATAGGGATACCGTGTGAATCTTTAACATTCATCCGAGAGTCACCATTCTTTAGGTGGGCGAAAACACATTCTAATTGGTCTCCAGTTACCTTGTCGCCTGTTTTTGAATAATCAACCCAGTTTGCAGCACATCCAAAAGATAGCGTCCTTGTATTAAAGCACTGTTCAATACGCTTTGTAGAACCAAGTCGCATAAGGAGGATAGTTGAAAAATGGCTTTGTAACATAAAAGTTGGTTCTCCTTTCTCGTCCCAATGGTTATTTCAAACTCAAGAACAGCGCCGCCCGACAAGACACCGGGCGGCGTTTTCGCATATTTTATCAGTCTGTTATTGTTAGGGTGACTGATGTAGTTCCGTTATTGATTTTCCCAGCAACCTTGTAAGCTGTGGCAGAGGTCAGATTTGAAAATGTAACCGTTGCGGCGCTTTTTGTGAGAGTCGCATATAAGATAGGCTCGGTTGTGTTTTCCTTCGAATACAGAAACAACTCTACTTCCGCAGACCGCTCCATGTTCTTCGCAGACACAACAATTTTTGTCGTGTTTGTACTGAGAAATTCTTCCGTCTGTTGAGCATCATCGGAAGCTGCGTCAAGACACAACTCAACAGTTTGCACCCCCAAAGCAATGCTTTCTACGCCGGAACTATTTTCGTCTGGCGCGAAAGTGTCAATGTCGCCCGTTTCATTTGATTTGCAGGCAACGAATCCAAACATTAAGATTAGCACGAAAACTAAGGATATTGCTTTTTTCATATTAGCGACCTCCTTTGCTAAACACGAATCTGTTCATATCTTTTTCAAAAAGTTCCTACTATGTCATAAGCGTACCATGTCTTTCACAATATCGCAAGATTATTTTACTTTTTTGGTATCCTTGCTTTATTCAAAAAATCCAATGAATTTCAAAAAACCTTTTGCGTGAACAGAACATATGTGCTATTCTGAAATCGCGGTATACCAAAGCCTAAGCAAAAAGTAAATAGCGTAGTCTTCATCAATTATTTGAATACATTTCCCCGGCACATTATTTTTGATGAATTTGAGAGGTATACCACGATGAAGACTGTGAATCACATTCGACTGACTCCGGATGACATGGAGGAGGTCATTCCCATTCCGCACCTGAATTTGCGCGGCATAATTGAAGATGCCTGCTATCGACCCAAGGCAGGGCATCCTTACTTGCTGTTCTCCTGCCATGTGGAGGACTACCGAAACCGAAAATGCCGTTTCTGCGGCAGTACCGCCGTTCACGCACACGGCCTCGTAGCCGTCCCGTGCGAACAGCCGCAGCGCGGTGTTGAGAATGTTCTCCCTGGTGTCAGCCATAGAATACCTCCAAAAACGGTGAACGACCGTTTACCATAGTATAGTAAACGGTCGTTCACTTGCCAAGCCTGTTTCAGATATTTTTTTCTCTCGGCCTCAGCCGCGCCGCTTCCGGCCTCTCACCACGGCAGTACCGGCTAGACTCAGCGCCGCCGACATGGCGTAGAGCATAATGCCCGCGTCGCCGGTGGTCACGCCGCCGATGGTGAAGCTCATGGTGGCGTCACCCTCGCTGGAAAGAATGGTCACGGTGTGCTTGCCCGGCTTCAGCGTCTGCAGGTACACCGCCTTCAGGTAGACCACGATCGAGCCCTCCTCGGCGATATAGTTGCTGGGGGCGATGGTCTTGCCGTCCACCTGCACGCCCCGGAAGCTGGCGAAGCTGGCGGAGGAGCGGAAGGTCAGGCCGTAGATGCCGTCGGTGTAATCCGTGGCGCTGCGTGCGTCGCGGCTGGTCTTTTCCGCCGCGATGCTGGGCCGCGTGCCGCCGCCATAAGCTCCGCCGCCGGAGCTGCCGCCGCCGGGGTTGCTGGGATCAGCAGGGTCAGTCGGATCGGTGGGATCGGTGGGATCATCCTCCTCCGGCGGTGTCAGGTCGGGCCGTGCGGAGATCAGCGCCGGTGCGATGGTCTCGTTTCCGGCCTCGTCCTTGGCGCTCACGTTGGCCAAAATGGCGGTGAAGCCCTCGGTGGCGCTGCCCTCCAGCATCCCCGCGAAGGAGAAGCGTCCCGCTTCATCCGCCGTGGCGGTAGGACTGTTGGCGGCATTGGGGATGCCCATGGTCACGGTCAGCCCCGGCTCGGTGCGGCCCGCCACGGTGTACGCGCCGGTGGTCATGTCGGCGCATACGTTGTCCGCGTCCAGCGTCAGCAGCGGGGGCACATCGTCCAGCGCCAGCCGCAGGTAGTAGTCGGTGGTGTCAAGGCCGTCGTGCTTCACCGTCAGCTTTACCCGTCCGCTGTTGGCGATGAGCTGCCGCGCCGCGTCGTCGCCCGTTACCGTCCATATGGGAGGGTCGTCACTTCTTGCGGTGAACGTGCCGCTGCCCTGCTCAGGTGTGATGATAACGTCGGTCACGCTGCCGCTGACGGTGAACAGCGTACCCTCGGGCAGCGTGTTCCACAGCAGGGTGGCGTAGCCGTTGTCCTTGTTCAGTGTGATGGTCGTCTTACTGCCCTCGCGGGTCACGCCGATCTCCTCGGGAGTGTAGGCGTGCAGCTTCACCTCGCCGGTGGAACGGGCGGGATTGCTGTAATAGCTTGCACCCTCCCAATCCTTATCATTTTGGAAGGCTTCCACCGTTACGTAGTAGTCCTTTTCGGTCGGGGCACAGTCATCGTTCGTCCCTTCGCTGAGTTTGATTTTCTCTTTCTCCAGATCCTCTGCCGTCTTGTCGGGGTATTCGGCGATCACGTCCTTGCCGCCCACGGTGGGCGCCATACACAGGGAGAACTTATTGCCGTCCTGGGTGGCGGAGGGCAGCTTGCTGCTGTTAAAGTCCTTGTTTTCCAGCACGTAGGGCGTGCCCGCCTGCTGCGGCTGGTTGTTGTCGTCCAGATAGTACAGCGTCACGCGGTAGCCGTCCGCGCCGTCCACAGCGTCCCATTTAGCCGTCAGCGTCTCGTTGCCGGTGGCAGCCAGGGTGACGTTGCCGGGGGCGTTGGGCGTGCGGTCGTTGGTGTAGCGAATGGTGCTAGTAGAGGTTTTGGTGTCCACCGTGACCCAGGAGAACTCGTTCTCGTCAATTTTGTTGTTGCCGTTCAGGTCGGCCACTACTTTCTCCACCAGCACGGCGGTCACGTAGTAGTCACCCGTGGGGGCGAGTGCGCCGCTGGTGGGGATAGTCCACTCATACGGTTTTTCCTCGTCCATGCCCAAATAGTAATTCGTCCCGCTGCCGTCTGCTGCCGTATCCAAATAGAACCGCACGGCGTAGGTCTTGCCCGTTTGCGGGTTGGTGATGTCGGCGGTGGCGTTCTGCCCACTCAGGTTCAGCTTCACGCCGGTCAGCTCCGCACTGGCCAGGAACTCGTACGTAAAGTCGCAGCTCGCCTCGATCCTCCACTTGCTGCCGTCCTTGCTGTTTGCACCCAGGTTGATGAGCAGTCCTTCCGTGGTGCTGCCGTTCTCGTTATCCACCGTCACCTCGGTCATGTTCGCGTTCTCAAGCTCACTGCTCGGGATATTCCCAACCGTGTCCTCCCGCGCTTCCTTCAAAACGAGTTTGCGCTCGGAAGGAGTGACATCGTCCACCACCTGATACACGCCTAGCTCCTGCTTCAGTTTTGCCACATCGCCGTCCGCAGGCGCGATGAACATACCCAGCTTGCCGTCAGGCGCATTCGCATCCGGCGTATAGCCGATGGACTCCGTATACTTGCCGTTGGGAGTCGGCGCTGTCAGCAGTGCGATGCCGTTCTGGGCCACCTCATAGGTGCTGACCTCCAGCACGGCGATGCCCACCTGTTCGCCGGTCTCCGCGTCCAGACAGTCGGCCACCTGCGTCGTCCACACCGGGGCGCTCATGGCCCGCACGCTTTGGGCGCCGGGCCTCCAGCCCCAGTCGTGCTTCGTGATCTCATCCTCCAGCGTCCAGGCATCATTCTTCCACCGCAGGTCGATGGCGCCGCCGAAGTGGTTGGGGATGATGTAATAGATGCGGTAGCCGGTCAGGACCAGCGACCCCTTCTTGGATATGCCGCCGTAGATGTTCAGGTTCTTCCACGCGTCCGTGGTCACATTCTTCAGCACCTCTTTGGCGGTACTGCCCGCATTTCCCCCAACGCGGATCGCGGTCTCCGCACCCAAAATGAAGTCCACCTGGGTGTTGACCAGCTTCTTGCCGCCCAGCTTCCCGAAGCTGAGGCTGCCCAACTTCTTGGGTATCTTCACCGATGCGCTGAGGCTGCCCCGGCTGTCCAGGTTCACATACGCGCTGGTGGGCGTGGAGTAGTCGTCCAGCCCGCCGAAAATACTGGCCTCGACCTCGGTGTCCAGCTCAAAGATCGTGCCGATAGGGTCGTTTTTGCCGGGCGCGGCCAGCTTCAGCCCCATGCCGCCGCCCGCCCGCAGGCCGGTGTATTCCTCACCCAAATACTTTCGCTTCTCGCCCACCAGCCGCAGATACATCTTAAACTCATCGATAAAGTCCATCTTGGCGATGGTCAGATCCGTCCCGGCGAACTCCAAATAGCTCGGCCCGACGGTCACGTTGGCCCAGCCCTCGATGACCTTCACATAGTCACCCTTCACCGACATCTTCACCCGGATGGGCGGGATGGCGATAAAGTCGCCGTTGATGGTGTCGGCCAGCCCGTAGAATCCGCCGCCGCCGCCCTTGATGAACGACGTAGGCACAGGCGGCACGATGGGGATGCCCCCGGCGACAGCCAGCCGGAAGTACAGATCGTTGGGCGCAAGCCGCCCGTTGTTCAGCCGCTTCAGGTTCAGCTCCGCCGCCGTCTCGAACAGGTCGAACACGTTCAGCTCCAGCGAGAAGTTGTACTGCTCCTCGCCGTCAAACGTGTTGATGTCTGCCTCCAGCTCCGCCAGATCCAGCCCCATCAGCGCCCCGGTGTCCAGCTTACCGCTGGCCTCGAAGCCCTGCTGCACGAAGGAGATGCTGTCGTCCTTCTCCTTCTTCGGCCCGTAGCCCAACCGCTTCAGCTCGATCAGCTTATCGCTGCCGCAGTTCAGGATGAGATCCAGCCCCATATTCCCGGACAGCTCCAAACAGCCGTTCCCCTTGATCAGCGCCTTGCTGATCCGGCTGCTGACCTCCGGGATGTCGATGAACACCAGCACCGCGTTGTCCTCCGGCTTCATGTTCAGCGCCAGCTCCTCGCCGTCAAAGGCCAGCTCCGCCGCCTTCGTCACCCCGTTCTTCGCGGAGTACAGCAGAAAGCGCGGCGTGCTGTACATCACCTGGGCCGAGGTGTCGAACTTGGTCACAAACCCGTTTTCGTCCACCCGGACGCGGAAATGCTGCCCGCTGCCCCAGGTGGCGGTGATGGTGGAGGTCAGCCCCACCTTCCGATCCGTATACTCGTAATACTTGCCGCTGTCGTCCCGTCCCGGCTCGAAATCGCCGCACAGGATGTAGAGCGGGTCGCCGTACTTCTTCTTCAGCACGTTCTCCCGCGCCGTGTCGGCGATGGGCGCGGCCACTATTTTATCGCCGCTCTTATACAGCCCCAGCCGGTCGGCGTCCTGAGGGATGGTCACCCTGTCCGGCTCGGTGAACTTCACGTCCGCCAGGGAGGCGGCCTCCTTCTTGGTGTAAACATCCCGGAAGCCCCACACCTGGATCGCGCTGATCGGGGGATGCCCGGTCCGTCCGCCTATCCGTTCTGTGCCGCACTCGGCGGTGAGCAGGTCGTTCTCCGCGTCATACGTCATGTATACCGTTGGCATTACATCGTTGCTGTGCCGTATGGTATCCGTATGGGCCAGCACAAAGGGGCTGTCCACGCCGTAGCTGTCGGAGTAGACCTCGCACACGTCGCCCTTGCCGAACGTCCCGTACACGTTGGTGCGGCCCATGCCGGCGGTGATGTCCGTGCTCTTGGCGGTATACGTGCCGCCCTGCTTATAGCTGCGGCTCGCCTTCACATGGGCCGAGGGGTCTGCCTGGGCGTGGCCCATCCGGGAAAAGCCGTGGTACTCCTGAAACCAGCGGAATACGAAATCCGGGGTCGTGGTGAAGTCAGTGGGAATGTCCAGTCCCCAAAATGCCTGGGCCACCAGCGCGTAGGTCTTGCCGTCCGCCGTTACATACGTGGCCTCAAAGTCCCCCTCGCTCGTGCCCTTATCCAGCTCCACAAAGTAGTAGCTGATGTAGCACGCAAACTCCGGGGCTGGCACGTTGGCAAAGGTGTATTTAACAGTCAGGGCATTCTCTGAGATCACCCTGTGTATGCTGACAGCCTCCAACGTGAGGTCTTTAGTCGGGTCGATGACCTCCATCTTCTGGATGGGCAGCTCCCGCTGACCACCCGTGGTCTGAAGGGTGAACCGGGCCTGTTCGTACACGCCCTTGCGGAACGAATCCCCCGTGGCGGTGTAGCCCCGGTCGGAGTTGGTCACCGACTTGCCGATATGCGGCCCGTCCACCGCCAGGAAGAACACCAACTTGCCGTTCTTCATCTTCATGGAGTAGAGCTGTGACCCATCGTCTACGCCCTCCCGCTTGATCGTCACCGGCTCTGTCCGATTGCAAAGCGGGCCTTCCTTGTCCACGTTGCCCACATAGGCCAGCGCCTCCGCCGGCAGCAGCGTGACGAACAGCAGCGCCGCCAGCAGCAGAGACACGATCCGTTTCTTCATACCGCATCATCCTCTCTTTCCAAAATAAGGCGATAAAATACCAGCCCTATTATAGCAGAAAGGGCAGCGCGGCACATCACCCGAACGGGTGATATTTGCCCTCACCGCAGCATTTCGATCAGGTGGCTGCGGCGGTCTATGTTCATTTTTTGGAATGCGTTTTTCAGGTGGTGCTTCACCGTGTTCTCCGAGATATGCAGCGTTTCGGCGATCTCGCTGTTCCGCATACCCCTCGCCGCCAGCTCCGCCACCTCCCGCTCCCGGTCGGTCAGCGATTCCTTCAGCTCCGGCACGTCGTCCAGCATGGCGAAGATGCGGCTCTCGTCCGCCCGGGTGTAGTGTATGCCCAGCGCCTTGATCTCCCGTATGGCCTGCCCATGCCGGGTCGCGATGGACGGCATCAGAAACAGCGGCTGGAAGTATTTGCGGAAGCACGCGATAAAGGAGTAGTTCTTATCCCGCTCCGCCATGGACAGCGACCGATCCAGCCACTCCGCCGCCCGGCCCAGCCGTCCCGTGGCCAGATAGCACAGCGCCAGCCCGCAGTACATGAAGTTCCGCGTGGCGGCGGAGATGAGGCGGCTGTCCAGCGCCAGCGATGCTTCCACCGAGGCGATGGCCCGCTGGTACTCCTTCTTCAGCAGCAGGTCGGTGACGCGGCATGTCTTGATCATGAAGTTGGTGAACGTCAGGTCGGACAGCGTGTCCGCGCCGCCCCTGGCCCACAGGGGGGAGCGGCTGGTCTCCATCATCAGCCCCAGCAGATAGCCCCGCACCGTCTCCGCCATGTATGTGCCCAAGCTCGTGCCCTGCAAAAAGGCGTAGCTGCGGGCCTTGTTCTCCAGATAGTCCACCGCCTTCTGCAACCCCGCCATGTCCGAGCGGTAGATGGCGTTGATGCCCAGCAGCAGCGCCGCGCCGTAGGTCACGGTGGCGCTGCGGCTCTGCTCCGACAAAAACGCCGCCTGGTACGCCTGTATGTCCGCCTCCTCGAACCGGCCCTGCACCGAATAGGCTTCGCCCCGGTACAGCTCCGCCGCTCCGGCGGCGTGGCCGTTGGTCAGCCGGTCGTAGCGCTTGAACACCACCGCCATCCGCTCCGCCGTGGCCATCATCTGCCCCGGCTCTGCGTAAAAAAGATACCACATGGACGTGCACCCGAAAAAGAACGGCTCTTCCGGGATAAACAGCTCCGAGGGCCGGGTCATCAGCGCTTCCGCCCGTGCGTAGGCCGCGTCCATCTTGTCAAGATCCGGGAAGAACTCCAGCGCGTCCAGCAGCTCCCATTCGCCCAAATGCTGCTTCTCCCGCAGCAGTCCCCGCACCCGCGCCATTTGCCGGGCAAATTCTCCGAAATCGCACCCGCCGTACAGCGCGTAGCACAGCCGCAGCAGCGACAGGGGATACCGCCGCTGCACCTCCTCCGGGCAGCGCCGCAGCACCGCGGCGGCCAGCTCGGTGTAGCTCACGTCCCCGAACCGCTCCGTGATCAGCCCCACCAACCGGCACGAGAGGATGCCCTCGTCGTCCCCGGCCCGGAAAAAGCAGTCCACGGCGGCGCGGGTGGCGTCGTTGTCCCGATACCACTGCCCGGCCCGCCCATAGATGCGCCGCCGCGTCTCCTCGTCCGCCTCATCCAGCCGTGCGCGGAGAAAGCGCAGCAGCAGCTCGTGGGGATAATATCTGCCCCGCAGCGCGTCCTGCCGCACCAGCGGCACGCGGCGGAAAAAGTCGTCCCGCTCCTCCGGGGGCAGCACCCCGGCAGGCAGCAGCGCGTCCAGCATAGACGGCGTGATGCAGTCGAACAGGCTGAGATACAGCAGCGCCGTGCGCTGCCGCGCCTCCATCCGCGCCCAGAACAGGCGGTACAGCAGCTCGTCCATCTCGCCGGTCACGCCGCCCGCCTCCACGCACAGCGCCGCCGCTGCCGGCCAGCCGCCGGTGCTGGTCATGATGGCGTCGGCCTGCGCCTCGGTCAGCGCCTCGCCCCGCCGTGCGGAAAAGACCAAAATGTCCTCCCGCGTCAGCAGCAGGTCACTGGCGCGCAAAAAGCAGACGCTCCGCTCCAGCCCGTCAAAAACAGGCCGCAGCGCGCCTAAATTCTGCGCGATGAAGATCAGGTGCAGCCCGTCCGCCGGACGCTTTGCCAGCGCGTCGATGACCTGGGGCGGCCAGTTGTCCGCCGCCAGCTGGAAGTTATCAAAGATCAGCGTCAGCGGCTTTTCCACCCGCAGCTCCATCAGCGCCCGGGCCACCTGCTCGGCGTTGCTGCGGTTCAGAAAGCCCAGCGCCTCGATGCGCCGCACCGCCCGCTCGTCCACGGCGGACAGCTGCCGGATGAACCAATAGAAGCTGGTGTCCGGCAGATGCTCCACGCCGGTATACCACACGGCGGTGGCCGCGCCCTCCAGGGCGCGGCTCACCGCCGTGGTCTTGCCGTATCCTGCGGG
>ENA-UOJG01003442-UOJG01003442.1-human-gut-metagenome-genome-assembly--contig:-C47-NODE-3442-length-11238-cov-7.139676_pt1 | contig 11238 bp, 8 predicted proteins | sample MGYA00242340_ERZ723887 | MGnify/ENA metagenome assembly ERZ723887 | reverse complement strand
GGCGAGACTTGTTTTTGGCAAATATTTCTTCAATTATCTCCTCGTATATGATATGTTCTAGTTAGTTTATGCTAACCATATAGATTATTTACAAGGGGGATTACATGGAACAGAAAGAAAAAATTAAATACCAAAGGAACTGCCTGCTGGGCGCGCTCGGCGCAGCGCTCCTGATCGTGGGGGATCTGTGTATCAGCATAGTACCCGCATCACCCGCGGACAAAGGACTTTATGTGAGGGGGGCATATCTGAACGGGGATTTCCAGCTGTGGAGAGTGGCTCTGCTGCTTGTGACAGGTCTTGTCGGTATGTTCTTCTATGCATTTGGCATAGACGCCATATCGGAGCAGATACTTCCCAAGTACCGCAAGACGAGGGCACTCATCAAATACGCAGGGCTCATGTATGTCGCGTCCGCCGCGACACTGCATTTTCTCGTGGGAACACTCGCTTACTGGGTAACCTATCTGTCTGAACACATTGGAAGAGAACAGGCCATCGCATATGTTGACGACTACTACAATCTGCTCTTTCCAGCCGTCAGCATAGTGTACATACCTACGGCACTGCTCATGCTCACAAGTCTTATATCGCTGCTGGCAGGCAGAACTGTCATGAAGAGGAGCATGATCGTATTTCACATCATCACATGGCAGCTTATATTTGTGCTCATTCCTGACATCAGACAGGCCATGGGCGCCGACATATCCACACTGGATTATGTATTCAGTCAGGCATCAGGAAACACCGCCTGCCTCATCTGGCTAGTTGCCAGCTTTGTATATTCTAAAAGAAACAGCAATTAACAACCGTCTCCAAACTAATTCAAACATATAAAAAGTTCCATGCATCTGCACCGTGCAGACACATGGAACTTTCTTATTATTCTATATTAACTTCAACCTACAGCATACCCTCTTTTATAATATCGTGGTCTCTCAGTACCTTTTCAATCACCGTGCCCTGGATCTTCTTAAGTATAGGTCTCTTGAGCTTGTTCAGAGGTCCAAGATTTATCTCAAGCGGAGATTTGCCATCCATGAGCTTCACGCTGCTGTCCAGCAGTTCACGGATATCGTACACACTTCCCCACACCTCAGGAACACCTCTGTCCACGCCGAGAAGTCCATACACAGCCTCCATGGCTGTTCTGACAGAATACTCTGTGGTGAACACTGTGTCACGAGGAGTGTCGGCGAACTGTCCGAGGAATGCAAAGTTGGTGCATCCATCCGGAATTACGTCTGGTCTGTCGCCCTTTGCCCTTGGCATGAAGAATGCAGTGATATATGGCATCATAGTTGGCACACAAACTGCGCTGTTTGTGGCCAGCTCCTCGATCTCATCCTCCGGCACTCCCAGATGGTAGAGCCACTCCTCTGTGATCTCCTTACCTGTGCAGTCCTTCATAGGCTTCTTGATATAATCGCCCGGAACATCTGTGAACAGGCCATATACCCATACACACACCTTATCCTTGTCCTGGGTCTTGAACTGTCCCTGTCTGTTGATGGTCCAGCTCAGCAGCCAGCTTGAATCCTGACAGCTCACTATACCACCCGTGACAACCTTTCCTGTTCTCGGATCACGCTTGCAGATATCTACGATATATGGGATGATCTTGTCGTCAAGCGTTGTAACTGTGGCTGACTCCCAATTTGTCTTAGATATATCAGAGCAGAACTTCTCAGGATGTCCAAATGAAGGATCCTGTGCAGCTATGTTCTTCCACAGACTCCAGCAGCCGCTTGTTCTCACCTCTGCGTCACCATTTGGCGCATGATTCTGATCACCGTAGATAGTTCCCTCCGTGCAGCTTCCATTTGTGACAAATACAAGATCGTTCTCAGTGAGCGGGATCCCCTTCTCAGTTCCGTTTACCCTGCACTCGATGGTCTTTGCTATCTTCTTTCCGTCTCTCATGTCAAATATGACATTTGTGACCTCCGTGTTGTACTGGAATGTCACGCCCGCCGCCTCAAGATACTTCACCATCGGAAGGATCAGCGACTCATACTGGTTGTACTTCGTGAACTTGAGGGCCGAGAAATCCGGAAGTCCTGAGATGTGATGTATGAATCTCTGGAAGTAAAGTTTCATCTCCAGCGCACTGTGCCAGTTCTCAAATGCGAACATCGTCCTCCAGTACAGCCAGAATGTTGAATCAAATACCTCATCGTCAAATACATCCTCTATCGTCTTGTCATACAGATCCTCATCCTTTGTCATGAAGAGCTTCATGATCTCCATACAGCCCTTCTGGCTCAGATTGAATTTGCCATCTGTGTGGGCATCCTTGCCTCTGTTCACTGTTGCTCTGCACAGTGAGTAATTTGGATCCTCCTTGTTCAGCCAGTAATACTCGTCAAGAACCGATACCCCCGGTGTCTCTATGGAAGGTATACTTCTGAACAGATCCCACAGGCACTCGAAATGGTTCTCCATCTCACGTCCACCTCTCATGACGTAGCCTCTGGCAGGATCAAATATTCCATCGCACGCACCGCCCGCTATATCCATGGCCTCAAGAATATGGATATGTGAGCCCGGCATCTGTCCGTCACGTACAAGGAAGCAAGCTGCTGCCAGTGATGCAAGACCACTTCCCACTATATATGCGTTCTTGTCATCCACACCCTCCGGCTTTCTCGGTCTGGCAAATGCCTCATAGTTTCCATTTGTATAATAGATTCCCTTACTGTTCTTCTCATGCTTTCCGCGCTCCGTATTGCGGTACTCAGCATGTTCAGCCGCAGCCTTCTCCTTCTGAACTTTTGCCTTATTATGATTTTTAACTGTGAGAGCTGCTGCTCCTGCGCCGGCTGCTGCCACCGCTGCTATCCCGATTCCCAATTTCTTCTTTGACATAAGCAATTCTCCTTTCAGTTTGCCGTCTATATCCATCTCATGCCCCTATAATAGCTTGCCCAATTTTTATTTCATATTTACAAAAAAAGTGGAATGATAAAATTTTTATCATTCCACTCATTTTGTATAAATCTATATTGCATATGTACTCTAGCGATACCTTCTATCGACGCCCTCCTGCCTGTAATATGCCGCCTTGTTCTCGTACATTCTCTCATCTGCAGCCTTGACCATCTCGTCAAATGACTCCCAGTCCTTCTCATCACTTGACACATAGCCACATGATATCGATACGGATTTCACCAGCTGTCCAGACCATCCACGCACAACGTCATCAAACTCCTGCTGCACTCTCTTCAGCCTTCTGGTATTTACAAAGATGATGGCTGCAAATTCATCACCGCCCATCCTGTACACCTTACCATAGTTTCCAAAACACTGCTCCATACACTCGGCAGCCCCCTGAAGCAGTTCATCTCCAGCCGCATGTCCCAGGGTATCATTCACTGGCTTAAGCCCATTTACATCCATGGACACATACACATATACAGAATCTCCCGGCAGTTCCCTGACATCATCTATATATGCGCTCCTGTTATAACATTTTGTAAGCTCATCTGTATAAGACCGTCTTATCAGCTTCTGCTCCCGTTTCTTATCTTCATCTATGTTTCTGGTGGTAAATATGACTTTTAAAGGACGTCCGTCCTCGTCAACATCTATCGATATAAATGACAGTCTGAACCATCCAAGATCCTTCACCATGAACTCACCTGATACAATCTTTTTCTTGATCAGCCTGTCCCCCAGACTATCAAGATCCATGAATTTCTGGGCACTTGCCTGATGTTCATCCACAACCACCTTATGAACGATCTTCCTCATAAGTTCCTTCGCCCCTGCTGCCCGCTCACCAACCCTCAATATCAGGTCTCCTGCGGTATAGAGAGCAAATGTATCATGTTGAAGATCAAGCATATGCATGCTGTAATACATTCCCGACATGGATGTCAATATTGACAGCTGTTCATTTCTCTCCCGATTCGCATGTATCACCTTCATCACCATGCTTACCACCAGGCCGGCGGCAAAACACAGATACAGTGCCATGATAACCATGATTGCCATATTACTCCGGCTATTCACATCCATTCTATATATGACCCCGATCACATACTCTCCGGATCTTCGGAATACACATCTGTTTCTAAATCCATTAATCCTTCTTATGCCTGTAAAACTGTCTTCATCGTCCGGCAGCATATCATCAGTCACCGAAATGCCGATCTCATCAAGAGTAAGCCCTACTACCGGTTCATATGAACATCCATATATTTCTCCCGATTCGCCATCTGCCACTACAACACTCAGACCATCATACATAGGCATATTGGCAACCACCGTGGATATCTCATTCTGTTTTACTTCATTCAGAAGTCTTCTCGGCTCGATTCCAACCTGTATCATCTTGGTTCCATCATCGTTCCATGTTATTGCATACATCATCTTCTTACCATTTGATGTGTTCGGAGTGACATCCTGACACATGGTGAGATTCTTGTCATCAAGCATCGGCTTGAAATACGCCATCTGCTCCCCGGAATCAAAGCTATATCCAAAATATTCGGGATTGGTACCAGCATATATCACGCCATCCGTATTAAACAAATGCACTTCATCAACAGATATAAGTGTAGCAATCTTGCGGAGCTCATCCACATCATTTGCCACCTCAGGCTTTGCATCAACTATATACGCCACAGCCTTAGCCCTGACCATATAATCTTCCTTGAGGGAGTCTATCAGATCTTCCTCACTTGCCTTATTCTTCTCAATTACATTGCTGACCTGATCCAGCAGCACCTGCGAGGTCCTGTCAAAACTCCTGTTATTGATAAAGCTCAGTATGACCGCCTGGATGACCATCGCAACCAGCACGATCCCCCCTGTTATCAATATTATCCCTGGCAATCTCTTTTTCATATCTGATGTTTGACTCATAAGCGCTCTCCCCGCGTATCCCGCAGTAATAGATTCCTTTATCCTGATCCGTCCTCTGCTTTTACATCTCGATTTCAAAATTATGAATAGAATTTGCTATATTTCCACGAAGCGTGGTGCTAAGCTGCTCCACTATTTTATGATAATCGTCTTTCATCCCCTTGTCTACCCAGTCAAGCATAATCCCAACAAATCCATACTTGTAAAAGTCTGCGATGAACTGCTTATCAGCCTCCGAAAGATTATCCCCTGCACATTTCTCATCGACTACATCCGCTATGAGCTGATACGACAGCTTATACAGATAGTTTTCTATCTTAGCCTTATCCACCGACCTGTATATATTTGCGATAAATGGCTTGTTCTCCAGCACAGCCTCAAACACCTGTATCATGCCCTCCTGCCAGGTATCGTAGGTCTTCTTATCCTTCAGCGCCTGCTTTCCATCCTCTATACACACCCACTCGGCAAGCTCATATATATCCTGAAAATGATAATAGAATGTCATTCTGCTTATCCCGCAGTCTCCAGTGAGATCCGCTATTGTTATCTTGTCAAACGGCTTCTCCTTGAGCAGTTTCTTAAGCGAAACTTCAAGCGCCTTCTTCGTTGTATTCGCCATCTTACACCTCCTCACAATCTTTTCCCGGGGACGGAGGTACCTGTCCCCATTTTTTTCGACAATTCTCTACTTAAAAATGTTATATTTCCTTATCTTTCTTCTGATCTTACGTCTGTTCTTCTCGTCTCCAAAGAAGCTGCTGAGCTTTTCAACAAACAGTGTCAAATATCTGAACATAGATTCCGCAGCAAATGCAAATACAACCATGAGCAGGAAACATATGTTGGATATCGACTCTATGGCAAACAGCCTGCCGAGGAAAAGGCCACAGAACAGCAGTCCGATTATGTTGATAAGAAGTACACCATACTTCATCTTGTTGAACGGATGGCTGATCTTGATTATTATCATGAATCCGACAACCGCAAGAAGCATTGTGCCGGCTGTGGCGATGTCCTCACTCGGGAGATTGAAGACCTGTCCGCAGATTACAAGTGCTCCGACCGACAACACATCCGTGAGTCCTGCAGGCAATGCTTTTAACATGACATTTACCATAAAGTTTCCCTCTATACGATCCCTGTTCGGCTCAAGTGCCAGCAGGAATCCCGGCAATCCTATGGTGAACATGCTTATGAGCGATATCTGTGAAGGCTCCAGCGGATATGTGATCGCAAATATCGCTGAGAATATGGCCATCAGCAGTGAGAATATATTCTTAACAAGGAAGAGGCTTGCTGATCTCTGTATATTGTTGACCACCTGTCTTCCCTCAAACACCACATATGGCATACGTCCGAAATCCGAATCCAAAAGCACCGTCTGTGCCGCCTGCGCAGCCGCCTCACTACCAGATGCCATTGCGATACTGCAATCAGCATCCTTCATTGCAAGTATATCATTTACACCATCACCAGTCATGGCAACCGTGTGATTCTGTTTCTGGAGCGCCCTGACTATGAGCTGCTTCTGTTTAGGCGTAACTCTTCCAAATACTGTATATTTATCCACAGCCTCAGTTATATCCTTCTCAGACGCCAAAGTGGACGCATCCACATAGTTCTCCGCTCCATCTATGCCTGCCCGCTTTGCCACCTCTGATACTGTGGCAGGGTTATCTCCGGATATGACTTTTATGGCAACGCCCTGCTCTTTGAAATATGTAAATGTGCTCTCCGCATTTTCCCTTATTGGATTTGAAAGCACTATATAACCAATAGGAGATATGCCTCCTAATGGTCTTACCGAACCAATAGAATCCTCTCCTGACTCCGCCATAAGAAGGACTCTGTATCCCTTGCTCTGGTACTCCTCTATCTCTTCGGATATATCCTCATACCTATCCTTCATTATAAACTCCGGAGCACCAAGCATATAGTCTCCCTCGACAAATGACACCTTGCTGTATTTGTTCGCCGATGTGAAAGGTTGTGTCTTGAGCAGTGTCCTGCTGCCCTTCTCTATCTCATTCTTAGCCACATAGGCTCTGATTGCCTCCATTGTGGCATTGTTGTCCTCAATGACCGCCGAGTAATCCGCCAGCAGATGCGCAAATGCTCTCTTGTCCATCTCGGCATCGCCGCATCTGCCGCTTATCACCAGCTCTGTAACCTGCATACCCGGCTCAGTGATGGTTCCGGTCTTATCCACACAGAGTACATCGACTCTCGCAAGTGTCTCTATACTCTTCATGTCATGCAGTAACACTTGTTTCTTCGCAAGTCTTATTGTGCTGAGCGCAAGCGCAACAGTTGTGAGCAGATAAAGTCCTTCAGGGATCATTCCGAGAACCGCCGCAACCATCGATACAACACTCTTCTTGAATGTCTCTCCATTCATGATATACGCCTGGCAGAACAATATGATTCCCACTGGTATGATGATGATTCCAACCCATTTTACAAGCTTGTTGATGTACCTGATCATCTCTGACTGTTCGCCATCACCCATGGCCTTCGCCTGGGCTGTGAGCTGTGATATGTATGACTCATTGCCCACCTTGTCAAGCTTGGCATAGCACTGTCCGGACACCACAAAACTTCCGGACATGAGTCCATCACCTGATTTCTTCTTGATCTCGTCTGACTCACCGGTGAGCAGAGCTTCATTTACCGATATACTGCCGCTGAGCACCGTAGCGTCAGCACATATCTGATTGCCAGCCGACAGAATGATGATATCGTCCTTAACCAGTTCCTCTGATTGTATCTTCTGCTGTTCTCCGTCTCTCACAACTATCGAATGCGGCACATTTAACATGCTCATCTTGTCAAGAGTCTTTTTGGCACGCAGCTCCTGAAATATTCCTATAACCGTATTGCCTATGATGACCGGCAGGAAAGTCAGATTCCTGAATGAACCAACGATACATAGCAGCACCGTAAGTATGAGGAATATAAGATTGAAGTATGTAAGCAGGTTGGACTTGACGATCTGCCCCACTGTCTTCTGCGTACTTATATCCGTGTGATTGGTAAGTCCCTTGTCGATCCGTTCCCTTACTTCCTCCGAGGTAAGGCCAATGATCGGAACTCCCCGTGTATCCAGATTGTTTTCTGAGTTTGTATCCAAATAAAACACCTCTTCCTGTGTATATGGTCGGCAAATGTTATGCATCGAGCAGCATTTTGCATCGACTGCCCATGACATCTCATGATTTCTTTAACAAAGTTCTATTATAAGTACTCCAAGTAAGGTTATTCAAGGATGATGGCAGATATTTCAAATTTTTTTAAGAAACCTTGTGTCTTATTAACGACAAGCGGACAACCATCTGGTTTGAGATATAGTTGATGACTGAGTCGGCTAAACAAAATGAGCATAACACATTTCCCATCTGGGTATTATTGTGTTACGCTCATTTTTTATGCAAGCCGCGAACCAGGTTTCGCATCTACATCATATTCTATTATCATAGCATAAGCCATATTTGATATATTGACTGCTCTATGGTCTCTGTCCCATCGCGCCCTCAAGTGTGATGGTCTCACCACTCATGTACTTGAAATCCGGTGATGCGAGTGCCACGCACGCACGTCCAATCTCCTTCTCTACGTCTCCGAAGTGTCCCATTGGCGGCATCTTTACATTTGCCTTGAACGCATCCGGATATGCCTTCTCAAAGTTCTCAAGCTGTGATGTCCATGCGAGAGGACATACTATATTGACATTTATTCCATCAGCTGCCCACTCTGTAGCTGCAACTCTTGTAAGGCCCCTAATGCCTTCCTTCGCTGCCGCATATGCGCACTGTCCGTAATTTCCAAAGAGGCCTGCACCTGATGCAAAGTTGATGACTGAACCCTTTGTCTCCTTCAGATATGGATAGCATGCCTGCATATAGTAAAATGCAGCGTAAAGACCTGAATATATGGCAAGGTCAAACTGTGCTGTTGTGTGATCTGCGATGGTAACGCCTGATGCAGATGCCTGCGCATTGTTGATGAGCACATCTATTCTTCCAAATTCCTTAACCGCCTGCTCCACAACATTCTTGACAACACTCTCATTGTCCGCACCTGCGTTTACATCAGCCTGGACTGCAAGAACCTTGATTCCATATTTGCTCTCAAGCTCTGCCTTTGCATCCTCAAGTTTCTTGACATTACGTCCTGTAAGCACCAGATTGGCGCCTTCCTTGGCATATGCTGTCGCTATTCCGTATCCGATGGATCCACAGCTTCCATCGCTGAGAACTGCACGTCCGCCTCCTGTTATTATCGCTGTCTTACCTGTTAAAAAACCCATATGTGTACACTCCTTCCCTAGCCATGACTACTTTCTTCACACCGCATAGATTTCTGTCAACCATAACATATATCTATAATTTCATAGCCCATGTCTATTATTATAGCCACACGGCCGCCCCAAAACAACACCTTCACATACCTTTAAATGAAAATATTTATGCATATCGTTACTTAACCCACTATCCTGTCCTCTTATTAAAATTTATATAAACTTGCTTGACTAAATCCGATTTCGGATTTATATTGGATAGTGGTGCTTTCCCGATCAAATATCATATATTTTAAGAAAATACTTTCTCATTGCTATGGGTTTAAATTTGCACCCCAATAATAACTAAAGGAGTTTTTTCATATTTTATGATCGCATATAAAGACAGTCATTTACAAGAACAGCTACGCATATTTAACACCCTCTGGAAAGCTCAGGACGATATCTGGCAGGAGGCGGCAAGAAACTCCGGGCTGCCTGAAACTGCTTTCTGGATAATTTATATATTGACCATTGAGAATAAAGCTGAACTTACTCAGGCAGAGCTATGCGACACATGGTTCATACCCAGACAGACATGCAACTCTGCTGTCAAAAAACTGGAAGGCAAGGGACTCATTTCTCTGACAACACACAAAGGTGCAGGGAACATCAAATATTTATCACTCACGGAAAATGGAGTCTCATTCGCCAACAAATATATTACGCCACTGACAAATGCTGATATTTCATCATTTTCGAGTTTTACGGATGAGGAAAGAGAACTTCTGCTCTCACTCATGCAGCGTCAGCTCGATTACCTTAAGAAAGGAACTGAAGGATTATGGAAATAAGACTTTCTGATTCATTTACATATAAAAAGCTTATAAGATATGTGCTGCCGTGCATTGCCATGATGATCATGACATCCATCTACAGCATTGTGGACGGCTACTTTGTCTCCAACATCATAGGCAAGAATCCATTTGCAGCGGTCAATCTGGTCATGCCTGTGCTGATGGCGATATCCGCCATAGGATTCATGATCGGTACGGGAGGCAGCGCACTGACTTCATATTATATGGGGCTCGGGGAAAAGAAAAAGGCAAATGAAGTATTCTCGATGCTGGTGTGGCTTATCATCATCTCGTCCTGCATTGTGGCAGTCATAGGATTTGTCTTCATGCCCCAGATAGTCGAGCTCCTCGGAGCCAGCGATACTATACGCTCAGACGCCATATTATACGGAAGAATACTCATTCTGTCAGAGCCGTTTTTTATGCTTCAGAACAGTTTTCAGAGTTTTCTTACAACGGCAGAGAAACAAAACCTTGGTCTGCTGGTTTCAGTACTTGCGGGTATCACCAACATGGTACTTGATTTTCTTCTCATGTTTGTGTTCCGCCTCGGCATAGCCGGAGCTGCGGCTGCCACAGTGTGCGGACAGATTATAGGAAGTGTAGTACCGCTCATATATTTTGCGACCAACACAACAGGATCGTTAAAACTGACGAAAGCAAAGTTTGACTGGAAGTGTATCTGGAAAGCCTGTGGAAACGGCTCTTCTGAGATGCTTACCAACCTGTCCACATCCCTTGTGTCTGTGGTCTATAACCTGCAGCTTATGAAACTTGCGAATGAAAATGGTATAGCAGCATATGGTGTGATAATGTATGTGTCATTCATATTCATGGCAATATTCTTCGGTTATGCCATCGGAGTCACGCCTATCATCGGTTATAACTATGGTGCCGGTAACAAAAAACAGCTGCACAGCCTGCTTAAAAAAAGCCTTGTGATCACCGCCGTCACAGCCATAACAATGACGGTTTTGTCCGAGGTTCTGACACTCCCTATCGCAAGAATATTTGTTGGCTATGATGATACACTATGCCGTATGACCCGAAACGAGTTGTCAAGGACTTTTTAATCAAATTCACAAAAAGGCCACAAAAAAAGTGCCAGAAGCACTTTCATGCTCCTGACACTCAGGCGAGTAGAGTTACTTGCGGCCGCTTAGCAGTTCGTCGCAAATGTACGCATATTCCGGCAGTTGGTCGATATAGGGTTTCCAGCGCCGCTTAATCTCG
>ENA-UOJG01003439-UOJG01003439.1-human-gut-metagenome-genome-assembly--contig:-C47-NODE-3439-length-11254-cov-14.495491_pt1 | contig 11254 bp, 10 predicted proteins | sample MGYA00242340_ERZ723887 | MGnify/ENA metagenome assembly ERZ723887 | reverse complement strand
TTTCGACCCCGAAAAATGGGTATGATGAGACTAAAAAGGGCCGGAAAGTGGAAACTTCCATCCGGTAAAATGACGCCGAGCAGTTCGTTTCTTGCGCTTATATCCCATATTGGGTAGTTATAGTCTATATTTTGACAGCTTATCAGCCTATAAATGCAAAAAGAAGTCCTCATGCTTTGTATCAAAACATGAGGACTTAGTTGGCTAATCTGGCAGACTATGATACAAGGGACGATGCACCCTGCACGGTGCAACAGAGGGTGCATTTGCACCCGGGCGCTTACAGAGCAATTACAGGTTCACCATTAGTCTAATCAACTTTATTTGCAGATGTGCTCATGCGGTAAGAATACGGTACTGTCTATGTTTAGTCAAATCAGTGGCTTCATGCTGCCGCTGATGGGGAGGAAGATAGTATATCCGTTTTCCCGCAGGCTGTCTTCATGTGTCATCTGTTGTCCTCAGGATCAGATAAACGATATCGCACCCAGCAATCCCGCACAATAGCGTTCATGGCATCCATCTTAGCCTGCATGTCCTTGGCCAAAGCGATCTGGCAGCGGGTACGAACAAGATTGTGGTCAGGGTACTTGATCTTGAAGTACTTATCACCCGTGATATAATCATCCAAAAAGCGTGTTGCCAGTTCACATGCCAGGGAAAAGCAGCTGATACCAAGGGTATCTACTTCGTTTTCCGTAAGAGTGGCAGCAGTTTCCTTGAGGAAGCCCTCTGCGAACGCCCAATAGATGTTCAGGTTCACGCCTGCTTTATCGGCATCCTTGCAGTCTTCCTCCACAAAGTTGGAAGCAAAGCGAATCGCATCCCCAAAGTCATGACCCACCAGACCGGGCATAACGGTATCCAGATCAATGACTACCAGCGCCTGATGCGTTTGCTCATCAAAGAGGACGTTGTTGATCTTGGTATCATTGTGGGTAACGCGCAGGGGCAGCTTCCCGGCGTTAAACAGATCGGTAAGTCTGCAAGCCTCGTCTTCTACAGACAACAGCCATTCCAGTTCCTGACGCACTTCCGCCACACGACCGCAAGGATCAGCTTCCATGTCCGCTTTCAGCTTGGCATAGCGCTTTCGGGTATCATGAAAATCCGGAATGGTGTAGAAAAGCTGGGAGGCATCAAAATCAGCGAGCATCATCTGGAATTCTCCAAACGCCTGACCCGCACTGCGCACGACGTTCAGATCATCGCAGGTGTCGAAAGTAATGGAGGGCACATAGTTGCTCAGCCGCCAGAAGCCATCGTCATCCATCAGATAATTCTCACCGGAGCCAAGATGGTGGAAGTGCAGGCTTTGGGATTCTGGATGCTTGGTGCGGATATGCTGAGTGACTCGATCAATATTCTGCATCAGCTCGATTGGATGCTGAAAAGCATAGGTGTTCACGCGCTGTACCAGATAGGACTTGATTCTGGCCATCCCAGTGCCATCATCACGGATGTAATTGACCTTATAGGTATGGTTAACATTGCCCACCTTGATCTCCTCATATGAGAAAAATGGGCCAGGAATGCGAAATGCTTCTCCTACCTGCAAGAGCTTGCGGGCGACGTCGGGATTCATGGAATGCTGGTCGTTCATAAAGTGTTCCTCTCAATCTTTCAGTAGAAGTGTTATTTCAGAGGGTTGCGGTGCATCCCTTGAAAGGCAGTGGAAGGGTGTTCACGTTGAAGTGCGCTTTACAGCGCGCCGGTACAGGCATATGCCGAGATACGTCCCCAGGACGTTGTGCAGAATATCATCCACCTCAAACCAGCCGAGGCGGAAAAAAAGCTGGCACAGCTCGATGGCCAGCGATAAAAGGAAGCCGAACAGCAGAATGCGCGCCGTGCGCGGCTGATCGGCTACGGCGTACAGCAGAAAGCCGAACGGCATGAACAGAATGAGGTTCTGCACAATGCCAATCAGCGGCTCAAATGCGAAAGCAATCGGCTCTTCCCACGAACCCTGCAGCAGTTGTCCTACAACGGGGAACGTCTGAATATCCCAGCCGAGAACGGCAAAGTATGAGCGCAGCGGCACGAGCGTGACAAGACGATCCTTGCTCGGTTCGCGCATCAGGAGCGTGAAGTACAGGTTGAGCAGCAGATACGCGGGCAGTAAAAGTCGTATAACGCTCCGAAACCGCTCCGGCGGCAGACTGTTCGTCAGCTGCCGCGTGATGAATACCATAAGGATGGTGAGGACGATGCCTACGAGTAATAATGTCATATGTTTTTCTCATTATTGATCATAAGTTTCACTTATGTCATGAGCTGAATCACCTGTATAGTTCCAATTCCCGAAGCAACTTTTCCCGCTCCCGTGCCATACCGGCAGCGTGCATCAGGTTGACCTTCTTCCGTTTGCCCAATAGCACCCGCACACCCCAGCGAGCAGGCAGGAAAACGCCGAAAACCGGAATCCACAGTCTACTCTTTGCCCATGGCTCGTTTTGCCGAAGGTACTTTTTGAGATACCGAATGTAATTGCGAAACAGGCTGTTTCTTCCCTTTCCCGAAACGTCATAGGCGTCCGTCAGTACATCGGCAAAGGGACGCTTCGCATACTGCGCTTGAAAATTGCCACATTCCAGCACATCGGAAAGCATCGCATCAACCAGTGCGGCAGGTGCATCTGCCGTCCATGGACAAGGCGGCAAGCCCAGATACCTTTCGCACAGCCGCGTCATGATCCTGGCAAACCGCAAAAGTCCGCAGCGCTCCAGCAGGGCAAGCGTCTCGCCGTCAAAGCAATTGCGCAGCGCATGTGCCGTGACCGCCCAATCGCAGACCTGCCGCAGCCCAATGCCGAAACTGTCCAAATGCTGCTCCATGTGCGCCAGCAGCGCAATGATCTGATATGCACCGCTCAGCATCGGGAAACGAATGCTGTCGATTTCTGCCGTCTGGATATGGTGCAGCGCATCCGCCATGGTTTGCTTTGTAAAGCGTCCCTTCTCGCTTTCCGGAAACACGGAGACCATCCGGTGCATTTCCACCCACACGGCTCCCTTTTGAAGGCACAGATGCTTCTCCACCGTATATGAGGGAGCAAAGCCATCCGCCTGCAAAGCTTTGCAGGCTTCATCCAGATTTTCCTCATCTACAAGGATATCGATGTCCCCGATCGTCCGAAGCTCGGGATGCGGATAGAGATACGCAACGCTGGTGCCCTTGAGAACAGCGCAGGGAATCTGCCGTGCCTCCAGCAAATCGAGAATTCTGCGCTGCTCCTTCAGCATCGCTTCCGAAGCCGTGGCAACAGCGATTGCCGTACCGCACACCTTGTTGAAAACCGCCTCGGGCACGCCGCCCAGTGACCGAATCGCCGGGTACATCAGCGCCGTCACCTTGTGGCGCTGAGCCTCCGCAAGAACTGCTGACCAGTCCACCGTGGAGGCGTCGATGTCCATCTCCTGATCAAATATTTCATGCGCCAATAACGCAAGCAAGGCGTTTGTTTCTTTCTTTTCAGTCAAGGGCGTTTCCCTTTCCACGTTTTTCTGTAAAACACTATGCATACTTGTCAGTCCATCATCCCTAAATTCTTGAACATCTGCACGCGCTCCTGCGCCGAAGCTCCTATCTTCTTCTCATCCGTTACGATATAAGTAGTCAACGCTCCCTTTTTCACTGCCCAGCTTCCCCGGAATATCAACCGGTGCAGCCAGACGAGCGGGATGAGAAGTGCGCTCTTTTGCACGCAAGGGTACCGAATCGCCAGTGTTTTCCGGGATGGAAACAGTGCCTTTAGATACGCGCCTATTTTCCAATGAAGCATAAAAAGCAGGTACTGCGCCTTGCTTCGATTCTTCATGAGCAACTGTCGGTTGTATTCGTACCAGCCTTCCTCCCGAGCTTTCTCGTCTATTTTGCCCAGCCAGCCGCCGCTTTCCAAATCATCCAGAATCATTTCAACCGATTTCGGACAACCACCGCACAGTCCCGGAAGCGACGTTTGATCTATTCCGCAATAGCACACCATCGCCCACAGAATGCTCTGGGCAATCGTGCCGTATTTCAAGCTTTCCATGGTCTTCCAGAAGCGCACACTGTCTATCCTCTCCGCATGATGCGAAAAGAACAGCGCCACGTCCAGCATCATCCGCAAGCTCATGCCAGTCAGGATGAAATGCTTGATCAGGTGCAACATCAGAAAGATCATAAGTATTAGTCTCTGCGGAACAAATCGCGCGTATAGACCTTGTCCTGTACGTCATCCAAGCAGCTATCATAGCGATTGGCAATGATGGCTTGGCTGCGTTTCTTGAACTCTTCAAGGTCATTCACAACTTCGCTGCCGAAGAATGTACTGCCGTTCCCCAGAGTCGGCTCATAGATAATGACCGTTGCTCCTTTGGCCTTGATGCGCTTCATGACGCCCTGAATGGAACTCTGGCGGAAGTTGTCAGAGTTAGATTTCATGGTCAGGCGGTATACGCCAATCACACAAGGCTTCTCCTGCGCTTTGTCATACTCATTATCCTCGCCATATCCGTAGTAGCCTGCCATCTGAAGCGCACGGTCGGCAATAAAATCCTTGCGAGTACGGTTAGATTCAACGATGGCCCCGATCAGGTTTTCTGGCACATCAGCATAGTTGGCCAGGAGCTGCTTGGTATCTTTGGGCAGGCAGTAGCCGCCATAGCCGAAGCTGGGATTATTGTAATGGCTGCCAATACGAGGATCAAGGCACACACCTTCGATGATCTGCTGAGTGTTCAGTCCTTTCATCTCAGCATAGGTATCTAGTTCGTTGAAGTAAGACACGCGCAATGCCAGATAGGTATTGGCAAACAGTTTGACTGCTTCGGCTTCAGTGAAGCCCATAATCAGGGTATCGATATTCTCCTTGATTGCGCCTTCCTGCAGCAAACCGGCAAAGGTATTAGCAGCCTTTACCAGACGTGCATTGTCCACATCCGTGCCCACAATAATACGGCTCGGATACAGGTTGTCGTACAGAGCCTTGCTCTCACGCAGAAACTCCGGGCTGAAGATGATATTGTCACAGTGGTACTTTTCACGAACATAAGCTGTAAAGCCAACCGGAATCGTAGACTTGATGACCATGATAGCATCCGGATTATACTGAATAACCAGCTTGATGACAGCTTCTACTGCAGAAGTATCAAAGAAGTTTTTCTTGCTGTCATAGTTAGTAGGTGCTGCAATAACTACAAAATCCGCATCCTTATAGGCAGCTCCAGCATCTAGCGTGGCAGTCAGATTTAAGTCCTTTTCTGCCAGATACTTTTCAATGTACTCGTCCTGAATTGGGGACTTCTTATGATTGATGAGGTCAACCTTCTCCGGGATAATGTCCACTGCCATGACCTCATGGTGCTGGGACAACAGCGTGGCAATGGACAAGCCGACATAGCCAGTACCTGCAACTGCGATTTTCATAGTCTTCCCCTCTCTTCTTATTCCATATAAAACTCTTTATACCACTCAGCAAACTTCCGCAGGCCTTCACGCAGTGGGGTATGGGGCTTAAAACCGAAGTCACGCTCCAACGGCTCAGTGTCAGCAAAGGTCACAGGCACGTCACCGGGCTGCATGGGAACCAGCTCCTTGTGAGCCTCAAAGTCATAGTCCGCAGGGAGTACACCGGCACGCACCAGCTCCTCCGACAGGATCTGCACAAAGTCCAGCAGGTTCTCCGGGTTGGAGTTGCCGATATTGTAGACTGCATAGGGCGGAATGGGCAAACCATCCTCGCCATTCTTCTTTTCAGGAGCTTTCGCCATCACACGGACAACGCCTTCCACGATGTCATCCACATAAGTAAAGTCCCGCTTGCAGTTGCCGTAATTAAAAATCTTGATAGTCTCACCGTTTACCAGCTTGTTGGTAAAGCCAAAATATGCCATATCCGGACGGCCGGCAGGGCCATATACGGTGAAGAACCGCAGACCGGTAGAGGGAATATTGTAGAGCTTGGAGTAGGCGTGTGCCATCAGCTCATTAGACTTCTTGGTCGCTGCATACAGAGACACCGGGTTGTCCACCTTGTCATCGGTGGAGTAGGGCACCTTCTTGTTGCTGCCATAGACGGAGCTGGAGGATGCGTACACCAGATGCTCCACCGGATAATGACGGCAGGCTTCCAGAATGTTGTAGAAGCCAATCATGTTGCTCTCAATGTAGGCATCCGGGTTGGTGATGGAGTAACGCACACCTGCCTGAGCACCCAGATTGACCACAATATCCGGGTGATATCGCTCAAAAATGCTGTTGATAAGTGCCTTGTCTGCAAGATTTCCTTTTATAAAGGTATAGTTTTCAAATTTCTGAAGCTCTTCAAGGCGAGCTTCTTTGATGCGAACATCATAATAATCGTTCATGTTGTCCAGGCCGATAGCCTTGGTATCCTGCTCAGTGGTCAGAATACGCTTGGCAAGGTTAGAGCCGATAAAACCGGACGAACCAGTTATAAATACTGTTTTAGCCATTTCTATCACCCTTACCCTTTTCTCCACACCATCTTATTGACCACGTTTACATACCCCTGAATGATGCGAACCACCTTCATGGACACAGTCTCGTCCACATAGTCGGGGCAGGGTTTGCCCAGGACACCCTTCTGCTTCATTTCAATCGCCATATCGGTGGCGTTGAGAAGTTCTCGGGTAGTAATGCCAGCCAGAATAAAGTCGCCGGCTTCCAATGCCTCGGGACGCTCGGTGGAGGTGCGAATGCACACAGCGGCGATTGGATGGCCAATGGACAGATAGAAGCTGCTTTCCTCGGGCAAGGTGCCAGAGTCTGAGACGATAGCCAGCGCATTCATCTGGAGCTTGTTATAGTCGTTGAAGCCCAGCGGCTCGTTGACCCGGACCCGAGGGTCCAGCTGGAAGCCGCTCTGTTCCAGGCGGTGCTTGCTTCTGGGATGGCAGGAGTACAGGATGGGCATATCGTACTTCTCTGCCAGTGCGTTGATGGCTGTGAACAGACTCAGGAAGTTCTTTTCGGAGTCGATGTTCTCCTCCCGGTGGGCGGACAGCAGAATGTACTTGTCCTTCTCCAGTCCCAGACGCTCTAACACATCGCTTTTCTGGATTTTCTCCAGATTCATGTGTAGCACCTCCGCCATGGGAGAACCGGTCTGGTAGGTGCGCTCCTTGGGCAAACCGGTATCCGCCAGATACTTCCGGGCGAATTCGGAGTAGCACATATTCACATCGGAGATCACGTCCACGATGCGGCGGTTGGTCTCCTCGGGCAGGCACTCATCCTTGCAGCGGTTGCCGGCCTCCATGTGAAACAGCGGGATGTGCAGCCGCTTCGCAGAGATGGCAGACAGGCAGGAGTTTGTATCGCCCAGCACCAGATAGCCCTCCGGCTGCAATTCGCTGAGCAGCTCATAGCTACGCCCCAGAATGTTACCGCAGGTCACACCCAGATTCTCGCCAACCACGGGCACCAGAATGTCCGGGCCATACTCCCCGAAGGTGTTTTTCAGCTCGAAATCCTCCCAGAACACGGTGGAGAGGTTTCTGTCCCAGTTTTGATTGTAATAGACCACACAGCAGTCAAAATATTCCCGGCAGCGCTTGATGACAGCTGCCAGACGAATAATCTCCGGACGAGTACCGCAGCCAATCATGACCTTGGTGCGCCCATCATTTTTCCAATTAAAATTGTGTTCCATAAAAAAATCTCCTATTGACAGCCAGTATTTTTCTCTTACACCGGCTCGAAGAAGGTGTCCGGGTGATTCGGGTTGAAGATTTCGTTGCAGGTCATCACCGTCACCAGATTCTCTGTTTCAGACAGATTGATGATGTTGTGAGTCCAGCCGGGAATCATGTGGACAACCTCAATTTTATCCCCGGAAACCTCAAACTCCACCGTTTCATCGGTGTTGATGTTCCGCTCCTGGATCAGTCCGTGACCTGCCACCACAATGAACAGCTCCCACTTGGAATTGTGCCAGTGCTGCCCCTTGGTGATGCCCGGGCGGCTGATGTTGATGCTCACCTGCCCGCAGTCGGCGGTATGAACCAATTCGGTAAAGGAACCACGGTTGTCCACGTTCATCTTCAGGGCATACTTGAACTTGTCCGTGGGCAGATAGGTCAGGTACAGGGAGTACAGCTTCTTGGCAAAAGAGCCATCCGGCATCTTGGGCATCATGAGCGTACTCGGCTGTGCCTTGAACTCCTGCAGCAGATCCACGATCTCGCCCAGTGTTACCTTGTGTGTCACAGGGACGCAGCAGTAACGACCATCTGCTTGAAGAACAGTCTCCACACCGTCAAATTCACAGTGCTGCTCCTTGCCTTCCAGTAGGTCGAACATCCCTTCTACCAGGTCATCGATGTACAGCAGTTCCAACTCGGTACTGCGGTCATTAACGGTGAAGGGCTCGTCATTGGCAACCGCCCAGCAGAAGGTGCTGACGGCACTGTTGTACTTGGGGCGGCTATGTCCCATCAGATTCACGAAGCGGTAGACGGCCACCTTTGCCCCGATCTCCTGAGCATACTGGAAGAACAGTTCCTCGCCAGCCTTTTTGCTACGACCGTACTCGCTGTTGCCGAAGCGGCCTGCCAGGGTGGCTTGAATAGAGGAGGACAACATGATAGTTGCCTTATTGTTGTGCTTTTTCAGGCAGTTCAGCAGATCAGAAGCAAAACCGAAGTTGCCCTTCATGAAGTCTTCCGGGTTCTCCGGGCGATTCACGCCTGCCAGATTGAATACGAAGTCTGCTTTCTGGCAGTACTCGTCCAGCTCCGCCGGGGTGGAATCCAGATCATACTCGTAGATTTCTTTAATATCCAATGCCGGGCGAGTCTTGTTCTTCCCATCCCGGATGTTTTTCAGGTTGTTGCACAGGGCGGTTCCTACCATGCCCTTGGCACCTGTGACTAGAATGTTCATTCTCTCACCTCTTAGTGTACTGCGGTGCAGTCCGGAATATCTGCGCCATCCGGCACAGTTGCATTATTGCAGATGGTGCAGTTGCTGCCGATGCGGGCAAAGCTCCCCACAGCAACGCCTGTGCGGATCACACTGTTGGTGTAGATAAGGGCGTAGTCTCCCACCGCTGCATCACAGTGGACTTCTGTTCCGGCATTTAACAGAACGCCGTTACCAACAGATGCACCATTCTGGACACAGGCATTTTGCAGCACCACGCAGCCACAGCCCAACTTTGCGTATGGACTGATGTAGGCGCTGGGCGCAACGATATTGGGAAAAGCAAAGCCAAGGGCTTTCGCCTTCTCATACACCTGTGCCCGGAACCGATTGTTGCCGATACCCACCACCAGCAAGCCGTACTCCTTCCGCAGGTCCGGCAGATCAGCAAGACCGCCAATCACCGGAATGCCACAGATGTCAGTGCCTACAGGTTGTCCATCATCCACAAAAGCACAATCGTACTGGAGCATTGCCTGCTCCACCACCATGCGCCCAAAGCCACCAGCACCAACGAGCAGCAACTTTTCTTTAAACATTCGGGATGCCCTTCAGTGCATTCTGGACATACTCAGTGGTCAGGATCTTCTTGACAGTGCCTTCCACATCCAGCCGCTCTGTGTTGTGGCTGGTGTAGGACTCGTCCGCCATGGTATGTACCTCGCCCTTGACCACGAACTTGTCGTAGTTCAGGTCACGGTTATCCGCAGCAACACGGAAGTAGTGACCCATATCCTGGCTGCGCAGACGCTCCTCACGGGTCATCAGAGTTTCGAACAGCTTCTCGCCGTGGCGGGTTCCGATGATGTTCGTACCGGTATCGCCGAACAGCTGCTGGACTGCCTTCGCCAGATCGCCGATGGTGGAAGCGTCAGCCTTCTGGATGAACAAATCGCCGGGGTTGGCGTGCTGGAAGGCAAACATAACCAGATCCACAGCCTCGTCCAGATTCATCAGGAAGCGAGTCATATTGGGGTCGGTGATGGTGATGGGATTGCCAGCCTTGATCTGGTCGATGAACAGCGGAATGACGGAGCCACGGCTGCACATGACGTTGCCGTAACGGGTGCAGCAGATGGTGGTGCCGCCACGTTCAGCAGCCACACGGGCGTTGGCATAGATGACGTGTTCCATCATGGCCTTGGAAATACCCATGGCGTTGATGGGATAAGCTGCCTTATCAGTGGACAGGCAAACCACCCGCTTGACTCCGGCATCAATGGCGGCGTGCAGCACGTTGTCCGTGCCGATGATGTTGGTCTGAACCGCCTGCATGGGGAAGAACTCACAGGACGGAACCTGCTTCAAAGCGGCGGCGTGGAAAATGTAATCAACACCGGGCATGGCATCCTTGATAGACTGGGGATTGCGGACATCGCCGATGTAGAACTTCACCTTCTTGGCGTTCTCCGGATGCTTGGCCTGTAGCTCATGGCGCATATCATCCTGCTTCTTCTCGTCCCGGGAGAAGATGCGGATTTCCTTCAAATCGGAATCCAGAAAGTGCTTCAGAACGGTGGAACCAAAAGAGCCGGTACCACCAGTGATCATAAGGGTTGCGTTATCAAATGCAGACATTTTTATTTTCCTCCTATATGTTCGTTTTTTTATCCCACAGCAGATTCTCATCCATTTGTTTTCAAAGACTCGGAATCTACCGTTTCATCAGTTTTTTCACGTGTTTAATTCGCTATCACCCACCGAGAAAGCGGCTTGAATAGCTTTATTACTCTGCCAATCCCGTCACATAGTACTGCTACAATAAAGGTTTCCACTAACATCAAAATGATGTTAAATGTAAAGGCCTTTGTAATCTCCGGCATAATCCATATAAGCAAATAGTTTGATAAAATATAATAGATAATGGAGTTCCTCCCCATATACTCAACCATTCCCCGACCGGATGTCACCCACGATTCTTCGCGTGACGCAATGACGGCATAGAGCTTTTTCAAAATCCAGATAACCGCTATAACTCCTACAATGCCTACCAAATAACGATAAGCATCTATTCCAAGCTGATTCCACATATTTTCTTTTCTGAAAACCGTTATTCCCGTAGTGTAAATATAGGAATCTTTTGAGTAAAACAGCATCAAAACTGCCCAAAAAAGCGTCGATACGCCGCCAACCACATTGGACTTCAGCCATTTTTTCTGTTTTTTCGCATAATAGTATCCACCAATGAAATATGGAGCAACGTACTTATATGTGTGTGACCACAAAGCATCGGGCGTTAAGATGAATGCGCCTATAAGTAGCGCAACAGCTACACCAACGTACCGCGCGGCCGCGTGGGGTTGGGGGGTGAGGGGGTTGGGGA
>ENA-UOJG01003432-UOJG01003432.1-human-gut-metagenome-genome-assembly--contig:-C47-NODE-3432-length-11262-cov-12.728295_pt1 | contig 11262 bp, 10 predicted proteins | sample MGYA00242340_ERZ723887 | MGnify/ENA metagenome assembly ERZ723887 | reverse complement strand
TACGAGATCCCCTACACCACCACGAGCGAGGCCATCATGGACAAGGTCGCCGAGCTCATCAAAGCGGGCAAGGTCAAGGAAATTTCGGACATGCGCGATGAGACCGACCTCTCCGGTCTCAAGCTGACGATCGACTTAAAGCGCGGAGCGGATCCTGACAAGCTCATGCAGAAGCTCTTTAAGTCCACGACGCTTCAGGATACGGCGTCGTGCAACTTCAACGTGCTCATCGGCGGCATGCCGCGCGTGATGGGCGTGCGCGAGCTGCTGGAGGAATGGTGCGCGTGGCGGACAGAGAGCGTCAAGCGGCGCGTGTACTTCGTGCTCAAAAAACGGCAGGACAAGCTTCACCTCTTAAAAGGCCTCAAAAAAATCCTGCTCGACATCGACAAGGCCATCGAGATCATCCGCGAGACGGAGAAGGAAGCGGACGTTGTGCCGAACCTGATGATCGGCTTCGGCATCGACCAGATCCAGGCAGAATATGTCGCCGAGATCAAGCTGCGCAACATCAACCGCGAATATATCTTAAAGCGCGTGGAGGAAACGGCTTCTCTGGAGTCGGAGATCGAAGACCTTGAGGATACGCTCGCGCGTCCCTCGCGCATCCGCAAGATCATCGTGAGTGAGCTTGAAGAAGTGCGTAAAAAGTATGCCGAACCCCGCCGCACCGGCATTCTCTACGACTATGCCGAGGACGCGGACGCGGAGGAGGACGCAATTGAGGATTATCCCGTCACGCTCTTTTTGTCGCAGCAGGGCTACTTCAAAAAGATTACGCCGCAGTCGCTGCGCATGTCCGGCGAGCAGAAGTTCAAGGAGGACGATGCGCTCAGCGTGAGCGTGGAGAGCAGCAATGCCGCCGAGCTGATGTTCTTCACCGACCGCGCGCAGGTCTACAAGACGCGCGCGAGTGACTTTGCCGACGGCAAGGCGAGCCAGCTGGGTGACTACCTGCCCTCGAAGCTCGGCATGGACGAGGGCGAGAGCGTTATGGGCATGGTGCTGCCGGGCGATTACAGCGGCTATATGCTCTTCTTCTTTGAAAACGGCAAGGCCGCCAAGGTGGAGCTTTCCGCCTACAAGACGATGTCGAACCGCCGCCGCCTGACCGGCGCTTACAGCGACAAGAGCCCGCTCAAAGCGCTGCTGCACCTCAGAGAAGACCGCGAGATCGCCGTTTATTCGACTGAGCCGCGCGTGCTCATCGTCAATACGGCGCTGCTCGGCGTGAAGACCACACGCACAACGCAGGGCGTCGCACTTTTGACGCTCAAAAAGAAGTACACGCTCGATGCGGTTCGTTTCCCCGAGGAGACCGGCATCACCGACTTTGCCCGCTATCGCGGACGCAGCATTCCGGCAACGGGCGCACTGCTCAAAACGGAGGACAGCGACGATAAACAGATGTCGCTGATTTGAAAAAATAAAAACAACAAATGGTTGAGAGAGAAGAGAAGTTATGAAGAAAACAAAAGTTTGTGATCAGGTACGCAGTTATCTCATCATCACGCTGGCCTGCGTGATGTACGCACTGTCCTTTGACTGGTTCTATGCGCCCAACGACTTTACCATCGGCGGTTTTACCGGTATTTCGCAGATCATCAATTTCTTTATCCCGGTGCTGCCGGTCGGTGTGATGATCATTGTGCTCAATGTGCCGCTGTTCGGCGCGGGGCTTAAAAAATTCGGTTTCGCCTTTCTCGTGAAGTCCATCTACACGATGGCGCTCAGCTCGGTGCTCATCGACGTCATCGCCGCCCTCTATGAGTTTTCACCGATGGATCCGCTGCTTGCCTGTCTCTACGGCGGCGTGACGCTCGGCATCGCTTCGGGCCTTTTGTTCCGCGAGGAGGCGACCACGGGCGGCTCGGAGCTTGGCGCGTGGATCCTGCGCTCACGCATCGAGGGATTTTCTATCGGCAATATCTGCCTCGGCATCGACCTGACGATCATCATGATCTATGCCTCGGTGTTCAAGAGCCTGAACAATGCCCTCTACGGTGCGCTCGCGCTTTATATCACGACCAAGGTGCTCGATCTGGTCGTTTACGGACAGAACACAGCGAAGCTTGCCTATATCATCAGCAACAAGTATGAAGAGATCATGCGCGAGATGATCAAGCTCGACAAGGGCGTGACGCTCCTGCACGGCAAGGGCGGCTACACGGGAGAAGACCGCCCGCTGCTGCTGTGCGCGGTGCATAACAAGGAAGCCGTGATGATCAAGCGCTTTATCAAGGAGCTGGATCCCGATGCCTTCTTCATCGTCTGCGACGCAAGCGAGGTGCTGGGCGAGGGCTTCGGCCAGTATAACCCCAAGGGACTTTAAGAAAAGAGATCAGTTGCTTTTCAGGAGGTACGATCATGGATTTTACAACGGTTCAAAAGAATCTCAAAGAACGCGGCTTTGCTGTGTCGACCTTTGCAACGGCAAAGGAAGCGGCGGACTATCTCAACGCGCAGATCGACCGTTCAAGCGTGTCGTTCGGCGGCAGCATAACGCTCTCGCAGATGGGACTTTTTGAAAGTCTCGGCAAGCACAACGCGATATTCAGCCACTGGAACGTGCCGGACGGCATGAACGCCGATGAGGTGCGAACCAGGGCGGCCACCTGCGAGCATTACCTGCTCTCGGCAAACGGCCTTGCCGAGACGGGCGAGATCATCAACATCGACGGCACGGGCAACCGCGTGTCCTCGTCGCTCTACGGGCATAAGAAGGTGTGGTTCGTTGTCGGCAGCAACAAGCTCGCGCCGAGCTATGACGAGGCGCTCTGGCGCGCCCGCAACATCGCCGCGCCGAAAAACGCGCAGCGCCTCGGCGTGAAAACGCCCTGCGCCGTGAAGGCCGACCGTTGCTACGACTGCAAGAGCCCGCAGCGCATCTGCCGCGGCCTTGTTGTGCTGTGGGAAGCCGTCAAGGGCTGCGAAACAGAAGTCGTGCTCGTCGATGAGCCGCTCGGCTACTGAGAAAAAACAAAATGCGCGAAAGGGGGGACGGCCGCCGTGCGCAAAAAAGGAATACTGCTTTTGCTGACACTCTGCCTGATGCTTTCGGGCTGCGGCGGCAACGTCGTGCTCGAACGCAGCTACAGCGTTTCTGCGCCGCACAGCGAGGTCTACTGGGAAAACGAGGGCGCGGACACCCTGCGCGCCGACAGCTATCAGGATCTTGTCAATGCGCTGCTGCTGCTCCTTGGCGAGCACAGCAAGGAGGGCATCGTGCGTTTTTACAGCGGGGACGATGCTGCGGCTATGGCTGAGCAGGCCTGCAAGGAAGTGCAGGAGGAAACAGCGCTGGGCGCCTATCTTCTTGACTACATCAGCTATACCGACGCGCAGGAGCGCGGCTATTACGAGATGCGCGTGCGCATGGGGTACCGCCGCACGGCGGAAGAGCAGGCGGCCATCGTTACCGCTACCAGTACCGAGGCATTGCCCGACCTTTTGCGCCTGACGGCGAAGGAAGGCGTGGTCAACCGCATCGCCATGCGCTTTACCTACTTCACGGCAGATCGCAGCGGCGTCCGTGACATGGTGAAGCAGGTGCAGGGCGAGATCGAACCCGGCTTCACACAGCCGTGGCAGGTGAACTTCTATCCCGATACCGACGATGCCGGTATCGTAGAGGTCGTGCTGCGGGAGAACTGAACACAACAAGAAAAGAGCCTGAACATTTGTTCAGGCTCTTTTGATCTTATTGGAGGAAGGAGGCGAAAATGCTCAGGAGAGGATCGCGCGGTCGTTGGCAAATTCATCGCCGCTTGCCTTGGTGAACTGCTCGAGAAGGTCGGGCACGGTGAGATTTTTCTTTTCCTCGCCCGCAATGTCGAGGATGATGTGCCCCTCGTGCAGCATGATGAGGCGGTTGCCGTACTGAATGGCGTCGCGCATGTTGTGCGTGATCATCATGGTGGTGAGCTGACCCTCGCGCACGATGCGGTCGGTCAGCTCCATGACCTTGGCGGCGGTTTTGGGGTCGAGCGCGGCGGTGTGCTCATCAAGCAGCAGAAGCTTGGGACGCTTGAGCGTTGCCATCAGCAGCGTGAGCGCCTGACGCTGGCCGCCCGAGAGCGTCGATACCTTGGTGGCAAGGCGGGACTCAAGACCAAGACCGAGACCACCCAAAAGCTCGCGGTACTGCTCGCGCTCTTCCTTCGTCACGCCCCAGGAAAGCCCGCGCCTCTGCCCGCGGCGGGCGGCAAGGGCAAGGTTTTCTTCGATCTGCATCGAGGGGGCCGTGCCCATCATCGGATCCTGGAACACGCGGCCAATGAAGACGGCACGCTTGTGCTCGGGAAGGTTCGTTACGTCTGCGCCGTCGATCAGCACCTTACCGGAATCGACAAAGAACGTGCCGGCGGTGGCGTTGAGCATCGTGGACTTGCCTGCGCCGTTGCCGCCGATGACGGTGACGAAGTCGCCGTCGTTGAGCGTGACGCTCAGACCGCTGAGGGCGGTCTTTGCGTTGATCGTGCCGGGGTTGAAGGTCTTATAGAGTTCCTTGAGTTCAAGCATGTCCGTTGCCTCCGTTCTTTGCGTTTTGGGGCTGCACCTTATGGCGGAACATCTTGCTCTTCCAGTAGGGAATGGCAAGGAAGATCGCCACGATCAGCGCGGTGATGAGCTTTAAGTCATTGGTGTTGAGACCGAGCTGGAGCACGATCTGCAGCACGATGTAATAGATGATCGCGCCGATGGAAACAGCGAAGAGCTTGAGACCGAAGTTCATAAAGACCTTGCCGAAGATGACCTCGCCGATGATGACGGCGGCAAGGCCGATGACGATCGCGCCGCGGCCCATGTTGATGTCGCTCGAGCCCTGATACTGCGCGAGCAGCGCGCCCGAAAGAGCGACAAGACCATTGGAGAGCATCAGGCCCAGCACGATGTTGGAGTTCGTGTTGATGCCCTGTGCGCGCGCCATGTTGGGGTTCGCGCCCGTGGCACGCAGGGAGCTGCCCTTTTCCGTGCCGAAGAACCAGTACAGCGCCGCGATGACCGCGACGGTGAAGATCAGCAGCAGCGGCAGCGGATTTTTGAGTGACAGCTCGCGCACATAGCGCTGCGAGAGCAGCAGGGGATACTTATCGACACTCAGCGCCTGGTTTGCCTTGCTGTCCATGATGCGCAGATTGATCGAATACAGCGCAAGCTGCGTGAGAATACCGGCGAGAATGGCCGGGATACCGCAGCGTGTGTGGAAAAGACCGGTGATGAAACCGGCAAGCATGCCGGCGAGCATCGCGCACAGCAGGGCGAGCCAGGGGTTGAAGCCGCCGCGGATCAGCATGACGCACACAGCGCCGCCGGTTGCAAGCGAACCGTCGACCGTCAGATCCGCCACATCTAAAATGCGGAAGGTGATGTAAACGCCGATGGCCATAATGCCCCAGGCAAGACCCTGCGCGGCTGCGCCGGGCAGCGCGTTCATCAGCGATGAAAGGAAACTCATGAGTTTTCTCCTCCTAATTTTTGTTGCAGGCAGGAGCGGCAGCTCCCGCTCCTGCCTGCGTGGGAACGATCAATCTTCGATGGCGGTGTAACCGTCGAGCGGCTCAATGCCGAGGGTTTCACACATGGTGGGGTTGTACTTCGGTGTGGCCTCGGTGAACTCGATGGGCATCTCAGAGATGTTGGCCTCACCGGTGAGGATCTTGGCGGCCATCTTGCCGGTGGTCACGCCGAGGTCATAGTAGTTGATGGAGAGCGTTGCCACGCCGCAGCCCTTGCAGATACCCTCTTCGCCGCAGATGGCGGGCACGCCTGCCGGAACGAGGACGTTTGCGATGGCCTCAGTGTTGGAGGCGGCGGTGTTGTCGGTGGGGACATAGACAACATCTGCATAGTCGGCAGCGGACTGCGTGACGGAAGCGACGTCGTTGGTGTCGGTAAAAGCAAATTCCTTCGTCTCAATGCCCTTGGCGGAGAGGTGCTTGGCGACCTCTTCAATCTGGTAGCGGGAGTTGGGCTCGGCGGAGCAGAACAGCAGTGCGACCTTCTTGGCCTCGGGGAACCACTCGGTGATCATGTTTGCCTGCGCCTCAAGGTCGGCAAGGTCGCTCGTGCCGGAGATGTTGCCGCCGACCGTGCCGTCAAAGTCATCAATGTCGAGGGCAACGCCGTAAGCGGTGATCGAGGTGCCGAGAATGGGGATATCGCTCGTGGCGGCAGCGGCGGCGGTCAGCGCGCCGGTGGCGTTCGCCATGATGAGGTCGACCTTGTCGGAGACAAAGCCGTTGACGATGGTAGAGCAGTTGGCGCTGTCGCCGGAAGCATTCTTGGTCTGGAATTCGACCTCGCCGGGCAGCGCCTCGTTCAGCGCGTCGATGAAGCCCTGCGTGGCGGCGTCGAGCGCCTCGTGCTGTACGAGCTGGCAGATGCCGACAGTGTACTTCGTGCTTTCGCCGTCGGTGCTGCCCTGATTGTTGTCCTGCGCGGCCTTGTCGCCGCAGCTGGTCAGACCCAGGCTCATGCTGAGAACGAGGGCAAGAGAGGCAAAGAGAGAAACGATACGTTTGGCATTCATGCTTTTTTTCCTCCAATTTTTTATTTGTTGTGAAAATAAGAAAACCCGCTGTACGGACTTGTGGTCCATACGGCGGGTTTTTTAACGCAACTCTGATCGAAGTGACCTTTCAGTGTTGGTGGAAACCGTTCAGTTACGGGCATCACAAATCGCTCTTACTTTTTTCTTGCAATAAAAGTAAGAGTAATAATAGCGATATGCGGTGCTGCAAACGGTCTTCATCATCTGCTTAAAGGTCCTTTCTAAAGGATACTGGTAATATAGCATACACAAAAGTGCTCGTCAAGGGCATTTTTATCCAAAAAGCGCCAATATCAGACGTGACTTGGGGACGAGAATGTCAAAAGTATGAGTTTTCCATTAGGAATTGGCATGAGTGTGCTCGCAAAGCTCATTGATCTTCTGCTGCAAGGCCTTGAAGTCCTCGAAAGTCTCCGGGCGGCGGCGCGGGTCGCGCAGCAGCGCCGCGGGGTGGTAGACGGCCATCATCTGAATGCCGCTTTTTTCAAACCACTGCCCGTGTTCGCGCGTGATCTTGAAGTCGGGCTTGATGATGCGCATGGCCGCGATGCGCCCGAGGCAGACGATGATCTTCGGGCGCAGGAGTGCTGCCTGACGGCGGAGATAGCCGATACAGGCCTCCTGCTCCACGCCGAGCGGGTCGCGGTTTTCGGGCGGGCGGCATTTGACGATGTTCGCAATGTACACATCGTCGCGCTTCAGGCCGATGATCTCGAGCATATCGTCGAGCAGGTGTCCCGCGCGGCCGACAAACGGCTCGCCCTGCGCGTCCTCGTTCGCGCCGGGGCCTTCACCGATGAATAAAACCTCAGCATTTTGGCTGCCGACGCCAAAGACAACGTTTGTGCGCGTTTCGCACAGCGAGCATTCGCGGCAATTTTTGCACTCGTGTTCCAGAGCTTCCCAGGTATCAGGCATAATGATGTTCTCCTGTCGATTTTTTGCTATTTTACCATGATTCCCCGCGCATTGCAACGCGCGCAGAGTGCATTTTTCCCGCCGCTGCGACCATACTGAGAAAAAAGACCGCGGAGGAATGCATGGAATTTATCTGGTATTGGTTTGCTTACAGCTTTTTGGGATACTGCCTTGAAAAACTTTTTGCCGCGGCGACGCGGTCAAAGCACCGGCTGCGGCGCTGCTTTGTCTTTCTGCCGCTTTGCCCGGTGTACGGTTTTGCCATGCTTGCGATTTTGCTGCTGGGAGCGGAGGACTTGCCCGGCGCATGGGAGCAGCTTCTGCTCGGGACGCTTGTGTCGACGAGTGTGGAGTACGCTGTGCACTGGACATACGAAAAGCTGTTTGCCGTGCGCTTCTGGGATTATTCCGCAACAAAATGCGACGTGAACGGGCGCATTTGCCTGCCGTTTTCCCTCTGCTGGGGCGTGCTGACCCTGCTTGCCGTGCGGTATGTGCAGCCGGTTCTTGCGAATTTTGCGGCGCAGCTTTCGGAGGAGGCGGCGCTGCCTGCGGTTTTCTTCACCATGTTCGACGGCGTTTTGTCCGCGCGCGTCCTGCTTCTGACGCACGACATCGACGCGCTGACGCCTCGCACACTCGTAACGATAAGCAGGCGAACCGCCTGACGGTTCGCCTGCTTGACGTTATAAGTGCTTCTCGATCCAGTTCCAGATGTCGTTGTATACCACCGCACGGCAGTCTTCGTTCAGGATTTCGTGCCGCAGCCCCCGGTAGAGTTTGATCTCCACATCGCGCACACCGGCGCGGCGGAAGGCATTGTACGCGCGTTTCACGCCCTTGCCCATCTCACCGACGGGGTCGCGGTCGCCGGAGATAAAGAGAATGGGGGTGTTGAGATTCATCGAGTTGATGTTCTTCTGCGTGCTGACGAAGCGGATACCGCCGAGCATTTCATAGAAGAGACCGATGCTCGTCTTCTGCCCGCAGAGGGGGTCGGCGATGTAGGCGTCAACATTGTTGTCGCTCGCGCTCAGCCAGTCGAGCGATGTGCGGTTGGGCGCGAAAGCCTTGTTGTACGCGCCGAAGGCGAGATCCTCCACGCGCGGGGAATGCGCCTTGAAGCCGTGGCGCTTGCCCGCTGCCTTGGCGATGGCGCGCCCGCCTGCAACGACTGCGGGGGATTGGTGTCCCGTGCCCATGATGATGGCGGCGTCTACGGTGCCGGGATAGCGAATGAGGTAGGTGCGCGTCAGGAAAGAGCCCATCGAATGTCCCATGAGGAAATAGGGAACGTCGGGATATTTTTCCTTTGTGCGGCAGCGCAGGGCGTACATATCGTCCACCACGTGCTTCCAGCCGTTATAAGGGCCGAAGTAAAGCGTCTCGGCACCCTTTTCCGCGGAGAGACCGTGGCCGAGGTGATCGTTTGCCACCACGACAAAGCCGTGCTCGGTCATAAATTCGGCGAAGGGGGCGTAGCGCATGCCGTATTCCGCCACGCCGTGCGCAATTTGTAGAACGCCGATGATCTCATGCCCCTCGGGGGTCCACTCCGCTGCGTGAATGCGCGAGGAACCGTCCGACGAGGAAAAGTAAAATTCCCTGCAAATAGCCATGGCGTAAAATCCTCCTGCATGGTATAATCACAATAACTTTATTGCCTTAGTATAGCATAAAACCGTGCAAAGGGACAAGGGGGTATCTTCATGCAGCGGTATATTTTGGCACTCGATCAGGGGACGACCAGCTCACGTGCCATTCTTTTCGGACGCGACGGCAGCGTCGCAGGCTACGCACAGCAGACGTTCCGGCAGCATTATCCGCAGCCGGGCTGGGTCGAGCACGACCCGAACGAGATATGGGAGAGCGAACGCGCTGTCGCCGCGCAGGCGCTGCGCAAAGCAGGCCTTGGCCGCGAGATCGCGGCCATCGGCATTACGAACCAGCGCGAAACAACGATCCTGTGGGATCGCGCGACCGGTGAACCGATCTATAACGCCATCGTCTGGCAGTGCCGCCGCACGGCGGACATTGCGGATGCGCTGCGCGAAAAGCGCGGTGTGAGCGAGTTGGTGGCAGAGAAAACGGGACTCCAGATCGACGCCTATTTCTCCGCGACGAAGATCAGATGGCTGCTCGATCATGTTCCCGGCGCGCAGGAGCGAGCCGCGCGCGGCGAGCTGCTGTTCGGCACGGTGGAAACATGGCTCATCTGGAAGCTGACGGGCGGCAAGGTGCACGTGACGGACTATTCCAACGCAAGCCGCACGATGCTCTTCAATATCCACACGCTTTCGTGGGACGAAGAGCTCTGCGCGCTTTTGGATATTCCGATGGATATTCTGCCGCGTCCGGTGTCGAATTCCGAGGTTTACGGCACGGTGGCAGAGGGGATCGAAGGTCTTGAGGCACTCGCGGGCGTGCCGATCTGCGGCGCAACGGGCGACCAGCAGGCGGCGCTCTTCGGTCAGGGCTGCTTTACGCGCGGACAGGCCAAAAACACCTACGGCACGGGCTGTTTCACGCTGATGAATATCGGCGATACGCCGGTGCGCTCGCGTGCGGGACTGGTGACGACCGTGGGCTGGAACATCGGCGGCGAAACGACCTACGCGATCGAGGGCAGCGTTTTCAACGCAGGCTCGGCCATTCAGTGGCTGCGCGACGAGCTGAAGATCATCTCGACCTCGCACGAGTGCGATACGCTGGCAGAGAGCGTGAGCGATACGGGCGGGATCTACCTTGTGCCCGCCTTCACCGGCCTTGGCGCGCCGTACTGGGATATGTATGCGCGCGGCTGCGTTGTCGGCATTACACGCGGCACGACGAAGGCGCATTTTGCCCGCGCGGTGCTCGAATCCATCGCCTATCAGGTCACTGACCTGATGACCGCCATGCGGCAGGACGCGGGCTGCGAGATCTCGGGCCTGCGTGTGGACGGCGGCGCAAGCGTCAGCGATCTGATGATGCAGTTTCAGGCAGACCTTCTGCGCATTCCGGTCGACCGCCCCGCGATGGTCGAAACGACGGCATTCGGTGCAGCGTCGCTTGCGGGACTGGCCGTGGGCGTGTGGAAGGATCTTGACGAGCTGCGCGCTTTGCGCCGCAGCGAACGTGTTTTCTCTCCCGAGCGGGCGCAGTATGAGTGCGAGGAGCTGTATCGCGGCTGGAAGCGCGCTGTGGGCTGCGCGCAGGGCTGGGTGGAGAAAAAATAGAGCATCGTCATAAAAAGTTAATACTTTTATTAAAAATTATCCATTGAAATGCACGGCCCGGTAGCTTATACTTACAGTACCAAGCCAAAGTGAAAGGTTTGAAAGGAGAAGAGAATATGGAATTCTTAGACAACTTCGGTAAGAAGGTTCAGGATGTTGCTTTTATTGCTGCCGAGAAAGCGCAGCAGGTCGCGGCTGTTGCCAGCGAAAAGGCGAGCATCGTTGCGGATAAGGCAAAGACCGAATATGAGATGGCGGCTGAGCGCCGCAGCATGGACAAGAACTACCGCGCCATCGGCGAGTGGTATGTTTCCGCACTCGAGGGAGACGCGCCCGAGGCAGTCGCCGACATTGTTGCGGCAATCAAGGACTCTCAGGATAAGCTCGCGGCCTATGAGGCTACCAAGGCGGAGGCCGCCGCGGCCAAGGCTGAGGCTGCCGCTGCCAAGAAAGCAAAGGAGCCTGTCATCGAGGTGACCATCGAGAAGAAAACCGATGCGGCAGAGCCTGTCGCGGAAGAAAACGACTGCGCTCCCTGCGAGGAAGTGCCTGCGCAGGAGGAACCTGCTGCGG
>ENA-UOJG01003431-UOJG01003431.1-human-gut-metagenome-genome-assembly--contig:-C47-NODE-3431-length-11267-cov-6.932840_pt1 | contig 11267 bp, 9 predicted proteins | sample MGYA00242340_ERZ723887 | MGnify/ENA metagenome assembly ERZ723887 | reverse complement strand
ACACAGGTTCTTTGTTTCTTTCTTGACTCAAGAAAGAAACGTAACCCCTCGTCCCTCGTTCCCGTCCCCCGTCACACAATCGTGTTCTTGGCCACGACCAGGGGGTAGGTAGCGGGGGCGGTCAGGGTGGAGCCCTCGCGGACGATCACCTGCTTGTCCAGGATGCAGCATTCCACGTGTGCGCCGCTCATGATGTAGCCATCCTGCATGATCACCGCATTGCGCACCACCGCGCCCTTCTGCACGCGCACGCCGCGGGAGAGGATGCTGTTTTCAACCGTGCCCTCAATGACGCAGCCGTCGCCCAGCAGGGAATTTTTCACCTGCGCGGTGGCGAAATAGCGCGTGGGCATCTCATCGCGCACCTTGGTCCAGATGGGGCGGTCGGCGCTGAACAGCTCGGCCTGCACCTCGGGCTTGAGCAGCGCCATGGAGCAGTTGTAGTAGTCCAGCACGCTGTCCAGCCGCCATACGCAGCCGGGATTGCGCCAGCCGTAGATTTTGAGCGTGCCGTCGCGCAGGCCGGAGGTCAGCACATCGCGGGTAAAGTGATACTGCGCGCGGGAGAGCGCGCGGTCGGCCAGCTCGATGAGCAGCTCGCGGCGGATGATAAACGCCTGCATGTAGCTGTTTTCATAGTTGGGCAGCATGGGCTCCAGCTCCATATCCAGCACGCGGCCCGCGCCGTCCACCTTCAGGTAGCAGCCGTTGCCGCCCGTGCGCAGCATGGTGTGGTCGTCGCTGTACATCAGGGTGATGTCCGCGTTGGTCTGGATGTGCTGCATCAGCATGTCGTCAAAGCGCGCGGTGTAGAGCATGCCGGTGTCCGTCACCAGCACATAGCGCTCCTTGCTGCGGCGCAGAAAGTGCAGATTGCTGCGGATGGCGTCCAGCAGCCCCTTGTATACGCCCACATTATCGTGGGTCAGGAAGGGCGGCAGAATCACCAGCCCCTGGCGCTTGCCGTGCAGATCCCACTCCTTGCCCGAGCCCAGATGATCCATCAGGCTGTGGTAGTTTTTCTGGGTGATCACGCCCACATTGCGCGCGCCGCTGGATACCAGCGAGGACAGGATGAAATCAATCACCCGGTAGCGGGCGCAGATGGGCACGGCGGCCACGGCACGGGTGGCGGTCAGCTCACGCAGCTGATCGGTATTATTGCCGGTATAAATCAATCCCAACAGTTCGCTCATCATCAGCCGCCTCCCTTACTGCGCGCGCTGCTCGCCGGGCAGCACCGCGCCATGATCGGGCACGCGCACGCCAGGGCCCACCACGGCGATTTCGCCCTCTGCGCCGCCCACGTTTGCATAGTAGCCCACCACCGCGTTTTCCGCCACGATGGCGTGGCGCACCACCGCGCCCGCGCGGATGACCGCGCCGGGCATGATCACGCTGTCAATGACCTGCGCATCCTTTTCCACGATCACATCGGTGGACAGGATGGCGTGCTGCGTTTTGCCGTATACCACGCAGCCCTCGGTGGCCAGGGTATCCGATACGCTGGCGGTGGGAGCGATGTACTGCGGTTCGCTGCCGAAATTGCGGGCGTAGATGCGCCATTTTTTATCGTGCAGGTCAATGGGCAGCGGGGTCTTGAGCAGATCCATATTGGCTTCCCACAGGCTTGCGATGGTGCCCACGTCCTTCCAATAATCATTGAAGGAATAGGCCACCATGCGGCAGCCGTCCCCCAGCATGGCGGGGATGACGTTTTTGCCAAAGTCGTTGCTGCTGGCGGGATCCTGCTCGTCGCGGGTCAGGTAATCGCGCAGCTTGTCCCAGCGGAAGATATACACGCCCATGCTGGCGTTGTTGGACTTGGGATGGGCGGGCTTTTCCTCAAACTCGGTGATGGTGCCCTGCTCGTCCGTATTCATGATGCCAAAGCGGCTGGCCTCCTCCCAGGGCACCTGGCGCACGGCGATGGTGACGTCGGCGTTTTTCTGAATATGGTGGCGCAGCATGGCGTTGTAATCCATTTTATAGATATGATCGCCCGAGAGGATGAGCACATAATCGGGGTTAAACTGTTCGATAAAGGCCAGGTTCTGATAGATGGCGTTGGCCGTGCCGCGGTACCACTCGCCCGTTTTGCCGGTGTGGTAGGGGGGCAGCACATACACGCCGCCGTTGCTTACGTCCAGATCCCACGGCGCGCCCGAGCCGATATAGGCGTTGAGCTCCAGGGGCTGATACTGCGTCAGCACGCCCACGGTGTCGATGCCGCTGTTGGCGCAGTTGGAAAGCGGAAAATCGATGATGCGATACTTGCCGCCAAAGGGCACGGCGGGCTTGGCCATATGGCTGGTCAGCACGCCCAGGCGGCTGCCCTGGCCGCCCGCCAGCAGCATGGCGATGCACTGTTTTTTGCGGATCACGGGATTTGTCCTTCCTTTCCGAAAATCTAACGGGAAATGACTGAAAAATTGGCAATATCCGGTCGATTAACTGCTTTAATTTTACATGTGGATATATTGCTTGTCAATGGAACAAGCGGTACCATTTGTGCTAATCAGCGGGTAAAGCGCAAAAATTCGCATTCCAGCCGGCCGTTATACAGCCGGGTGCGCCCCTGGGCGTGCATGCCGGCCACGCGCTCAAAGCCCGGATGGCTGGTGATCACGTTCAGCGTGCAGCCGGGATGGCGCTGCATCAGGCCCTTCATGGCGCGGTATAGCTGCTCGCAGGCTTTGCGATCCCCCAGGCGCTCGCCATAGGGCGGATTGCACAGAAAGCACGGCGTGGGGCCGGACAGCTGCAAATCGCGAAGATCCCTTTGATACACGGTGATCTTGCCTTCCAGCCCGGCCTGGCGGAGATGGCGGCGCGCCAGCTCCAGGGCTTCGGGGCTGATATCGCTGCCCGAGATGGGCGGCAGGTGCGAAAAATCCGCCTGCGCGCGGGCGTCGGCGCGGATATCCTTGAGCGCCTGCGCGTCCACGCACGCCCATTTTTCCATATCAAAGGCGCGGGTCAGCCCACTGGCGCGGTGCGCGGCGGCATAGGCAGCCTCAATCAGCAGCGTGCCCGTGCCGCAGCAGGGATCGTGCAGCGGCTCCTGATAGCGCCAGGTGGACAGCCTGACCAGCGCGGCGGCGGCCGTTTCGCGCAGGGGGGCCTCGCCGTTCCAGGTGCGGTAGCCGCGGCGGTTGAGCGCGTCGCCGCACAGATCCAGCGTCAGCCGGGCGATATCGCCATGCAGGGCAACGTCCACGGCATAGCGCGCGCCGGTCTCTGGCAGGGTGCGGACATGGTGCCCCTGCAGCATACGATCCACAATAGCCTTCTTGGTGATGGCCTGGCAATCGCGCACGCTCATCAGCTGGCTGCGCGCGCAGCGCCCGGACACGGGGATGGCGGCGTCGGGCGGCAGCACGCTTTCCCAGGGGGCGGAGCGCACCAGCTGAAACAGCTCTTCAAAGCTGCGCGCCTCGCCCTCGGCCATCAGCAGCAGCACGCGGTCGGCACAGGCAAGCCACAGGCAGGCGGTGAACGCCCCGGCAAAATCGGCTGTAAAGCGCACGCCGCCGTTCTCCGCGCGCGCATCCGCAAACCCCAGGCGCAGCAGCTCCCGCTTGACCAGCCCTTCCAGCCCGAAGGCCGCCGTGGCAATGAATGTATGCTTGCTTGTATCGATCATGTGCTTCTCCCGCCATGTAGTTGGTATTTCCAGGGATATTGTAATATGCGGGCATTGGAAAGTCAATGGAAAGTCAATGGAAAATCAGGGAGGGGGATGAGGGCGCGGAGGGGAACGAAGGGGTTACGTTTCTTTCTTGAGTCATAGCGCCGCCGCAGGCGGCTGAGGGCGCGCAATTTTGTAAATTGCCGCCCGAAACCCGCGCTTGCCGTAAGGCAGTAGCGCGGGGCGTAATTGGGTGCGGAAAGCAGAATTGGCTGACTGCGATAGTTGGGGTAGAACATCCAAGCTTCTTGCATAGTGCATAACTATAAAAGCCTTCTCCCAAGCGGGAGAAGGTGTCGAGCGAATAGCGAGACGGATGAGGGGAAGCGTAACATATAAATATTACTTGAATTTCCGCATAACAGACCCCCGCATCAGGCAGCTGAAGCTGCCAGCTTCTCCCCAAGGAGAAGCCTTTTATTGTCGGTGCTTTTTATGCCACTTGGATGGTCTACCCCAACTACCGCAGTTCTGTCTTCCAGTTTTATTCCAGCAGCTTTCACGTCACAACGCAGCCTTCTTTGGTACTTTCTTGGGCTCCAAGAAAGTACCGTAACCTCCCCGTCTCCTCGTCCCCCCTTACCGCTTCTCCACAACGCTGCCGCCCTTGTGGATGCAGTTGGCGGGGACGGTGCCGCGAACGCTGACCAGGGGGTATACCTGCGCGCCGCGGCCAATGACGGCGCCGGGGTTGAGCACCGCGCCGCAGCCGATCTCGGCGTAATCGCCCAGCATCGCGCCCAGCTTTTTCAGGCCGGTCTCCATGCGTTCGCTGCCGCGATGCACCACCACCGGCTGGCGATCGCCCTTGACATTGCTGGTAACGGCGCCCGCGCCCATGTGCGCGCGGTAGCCCAGCACGCTGTCGCCCACATAGTTGTAGTGCGGCACCTGCACGTTGTCAAAGAGGATCACGTTTTTCAGCTCCGTGCTGTTGCCCACCACCGCGTCGCGGCCAATGAGCGCGCTGCCGCGGATGTAGGCGCAGTGGCGCACCTCCGCGCCGTGATCGATGATGATGCACTCGCCCAGGCACGCCGTGGGCGCAACCACCGCGTCGCGCGCAATCCATACCGTGGACGAAGGATGCAAAAATTCGCTGATGGGCAGCGTTTCGCCCAGCGCCAGAATAAAAGGCTTGATGCGCGGCAGCACCTCATGCGGATACTCGCACTTTTCCAATAGCTCCGCCGCGCGCGTATGCGTTAAATCAAACAGATCGCTGACCTTGTACAGCATTTTTATCCCTCCACTGCCATGCCGCTGCCGCGCAGCGCCGCCGCCACGCTGTCCGCCGCGCGCTGCGCCATATCGCCATCCTCGGCCTCGCACATCACGCGCAGCACAGGCTCAGTGCCGCTCTTGCGCAGCAGAATGCGCCCCTGCGTGCCCAGCCCGGCGCGCGCGGCCTCCAGCGCCGCCACTACCTGCGGATGCGCGGCCGCCGCGGCCTTGTCCGCCACGCGCACGTTGATCAGCACCTGCGGGTAGCTGACCATGCCCGCGTGCAGCTCGGACAGCGGGCGCTTTTGCGCCAGCATGGCCTGCATCACCTTGATGGCCGTCAGCAGGCCGTCGCCGGTAGTGGCGTACTTGGCAAAGATGATGTGCCCGCTCTGCTCGCCGCCCAGCGGGTCGCCGCGCTGCTGAATGCGCTCGTATACATATTTATCGCCCACGTCGGTCTGCTCGTAGCCGATGCCCAGCGCGTCCAGCGCGCGGTACAGCCCCATATTGCTCATGATGGTGGTCACCACGTGCCCCGCGCCCAGCAGCCCCTGCTTTTGCAGGAAGGCGGCGTATAAATACAGGATGCGGTCGCCATCCACCGCCTGGCCGCGCTCGTCCACGGCGATGCAGCGATCCGCGTCGCCGTCAAAGGCAAAGCCCACGTCCAGCCCATGCTCGATGACCAGGCGCTGCAAATTTTCAATGTGCGTGGAGCCGCAGTTCACGTTGATGTTTTCGCCGTTGGGCGTATTGCCCACCACCGTCACCTCGGCGCCCAGGGCCTTGAACACGCTCTCGGCCAGCTGCCAGGTGGAGCCATTGGCGCAGTCCAGGCCCACGCGCAGACCCTTATAGGAGTGCGTAGCCAGCGAGATCAGGTAGCCGATATAGCGATTGCGCCCGGCGGCGTGATCCACCACGCGGCCGATGCGCTCGCGCGTGGCCAGCGGCGCGGACGCGCCCGCATCCAGAAACGCCTCGGCGCGCTCGATCACCGCGTCCTCCATCTTTTCGCCCTGGGCGTTGACAAGCTTGAGCCCGTTATCCCAATAGGGATTGTGGCTGGCGCTGATCATCACGCCGCAGTCAAAGCCCTCGGTGCGGGCCACATAGGACACGCTGGGCGTGGGGGTGACGTGCAGCAGGTAAGCGTCCGCGCCGGCGGAGGTCAGCCCTGCGCACAGCGCATCCTCCAGCATATAGCCGGAGGCGCGGGTATCCTTGCCGATAACTACGCGGGCGCGGCGCGCCTGGCTGCCATAAAAGGAGCCTAAAAACTGCCCCAGCTGGAAGGCGTGCATGGCGGTAAGCTCGCGGTTGGCTTCGCCGCGGAAGCCGTCGGTGCCAAAGTATTTGCCCATTCTGTCCTCCTTTTTCATCACGCAAAAGTAAAAAATGGCCGCTAAAAGGCTTTTGTTCTTTTAGCGGCAAGGCTTTTTGCGGTTGTATTATAGCATGGACGCGGCGTCATCGTCAATATAGACGGTGCAGTCGGGATGCAGCTGCAGGATGGAGGCGGGCACGCTGTTATCAATGCGGCCCTCGATCATGCACTTGACGGCCTGGGCCTTGTTCTTGCCAAAGGCCATCAGGATGATCCTGCGGGACTGCATCACGGTCTTGATGCCCATGGACACGGCCTTTTCGGGCACCTCGTCAATGGAATTGAAGAAGCGCTTGTTGGCCTGGCGGGTCGCGTCGGTCAGGGGCACGATGTGCGTAACGGCGTCCCAGGGCGTGCCGGGCTCGTTAAAGCCGATATGGCCGTTGGGGCCGATGCCCAGCAGCTGCAGATCCACGCCGCCGGCCTGCTTGATTTCATCGTCGTAGTGCGCCGCCATTTCGTCCGTCACGCCAATGCCGCAGGGCACGTGCGTGCGGGTCTTGTCGATATCCACCAGGTTGAACAGGTGGCTATCCATGAAGTAGCGGTAGCTCTGGGGATGGGAGCCATCCAGCCCCACATACTCGTCCAGGTTATAGGTGGTTACATCCTTGAAGGAGAGCTTGCCCGCCTTGCACAGGGCAACCAGCTCTTCATAGAGCATTTCGGGCGTGGAACCCGTGGCCAGGCCGAGGACGCAGTGCGGATTTTCACCCAGCAGCTTGCGGTATTCCTCCGCCGCCATGCGCGCACAGTTGCGCTGGGTATCCCGGATAATTTTCATGCTTAACACCTCTATGATATGCTGCCGCGCAGCAAATTATGACCGCTCTCATGGTACGCAATTTGGCGCGAAATGTCAAGCCTTTTTCGGGAGATAGGGGGACGAAGGAACGAGGGAAACGTTACTTTCTTCAGGGAAGAAAGTAACAAAGAACCTGTGTGTGACGTAAAAGGAAGTTGGATTTGAATTGGAAGGCAGGGCTGGTGAAGGGGCTCACGAGGCAGGGAAAATTCGCGTGTCCGGATCGGCGCAAGCGCCATCCGTTCCCTTGAATATTTCCCCTATGGTCTGGCTTCGCCAGCCCGCGCCGATTACATCGGCGTGCCACGGGGGCGGGGCGGCAGGTGGCAAGAGCCACTCCCAGTTTTATTAATTTGACTTTTTCGTCTACAACGCAGCCTTCTTTGGTACTTTCTTGGGCTCCAAGAAAGTACCGTAACCCCTTATACCTCCACCGGCACAAGCGTCCGGCGGCGCAGGCTGTACAGCCCGCCAAACCGCACCGGCAGGCCGGTGATCTCGCGCAGGGCGCGGGCGTACCAGCGCAGCTGATCGCCGTACATCGCAGGCAGCTCCTCGGCGGGGCAGCGGTCGGTCTTGTAATCCACCAGCACCCACGCGCCGTTTTCGAGGAAGCATAGATCGATCACGCCCTGCACCAGCAGATCGCCATCCCGCAGGCAGAAGCCCCACTCGCGCTGCACGCGCGGGCTGGCCAGCATCCGCGCGCCCATATCGCTGCGCAAAAAGGCCAGGATGTCGCCGGGATCGATGGCCGCCAGCTCCTCCGCCGTCAGCACGCCGCGCTGCGCCAGCGCCGCAAGCTGCGCGTTCACTGCTGCCGGCAAAGCCTCCGCGCCGCGCAGCAGGGACAAATCAAGCGCTCCCAGCGCCTTGTGCGCCGCCGTGCCGCGATCGGCCGCCGATAGCTGCGTTCCAGCCAAAAACGGCGGAAGTTCAGGCGGCATCGTATCCAAATGCAGCGCTTTTCGCTTGCTTTCGGGCGTTTCCTCGGTATCCTCCGTCCAGACCGCGCCGCGCAGAAGCGCCGTCACGCTGGTCTTTTGCAGCTGCGATTGCCGCGGCGGACGCGCCATCTGCGCGCAGAAATCGGCAGAAGGCGGCTCGGACAAATCCGGAATGAAAAATTTTTCCTCTTGCGGTAAGCGCTGACTGAACTCCGCGCTGCCATGATAGCGCAGATCCCACAGGCTGCCATTGGCTGCCGTGAACAGCGTGTCGCGCCCCGTCCGCAGCCCCTCGCCCACAGCCTGCACCACCCAATCCAGCATGCAGCGCGCGCAGCCCGCCGCGTAATCGCCCTCGGACATATCGCGCATCTCGGCCACGCCCTGCATGCTGCGCGGCGAGGACAGCAGGATCAGCCGCTCCCGCGCGCGGGTCATGCCCACGTACAGCAGCCGCGCTTCCTCCGCCTTGATCTGCCGCGCCTGCTTGCAGGCCAGCGCCCGCCCGGCCACCGTGTGCCCGGTCACGCGGCGCTCGGCGTCCACGCGCTTGAGGGCCAGGCCAGCCTGCGCGTCGGTGCGCAGCAGCTCCCCGTCCGAGGGCATGCGGAAATTGCGCGCCAGCTCCATCAGGATGACCAGCGGAAACTCCAGCCCCTTGGATTTGTGCAGCGTCATGATGCGCACCACATCGTCGTTTTCGCCCAATTCGCGCGCCGCGCCCGCATCGCCCGTGCGGTTGGCCAGATCGCTGACGGACAGAAAATCATGCAGCGAAGCCCGCGCGCCGTCTGCCTGCGCGCGCTCGCACAGCAGGCGCAGATTGGCCTGCCGCGCCGCGCCATCCCGCTGCGCCCCGGCCAGGGCGTATAGCCCGGACTGCGACAGGATGCGCCACAGCAGCCGGTCGGTGGGCAGATGCTGCGCCCAGAAGCGCCATGTATCCAGCCGTTCGCAGGCTGCGCGCACATCCTCCTCCTGCTCCCGCAGGGCGAAAAACACCTGATAGAAGGGCTTTTGCCGCGTATCATCGCGCAGGCGGATCTCGGCCAGCCGCGCGCTGGTGAAGCCAAAGCACGGGCAGCGCAGGGCGCTGAGCAGCGGCACATCCTGATAGGGGTTGTCCAGCACGCGCAGCACGTTCATCACATCCCGCACCTCGGGCAGGTCAAAATACTGCGCGTCGGCGTCGCTGTAGGCAGGCACGCCCTCGCTGGCCAGAATCTTGGCAATCAGCGGCGCGCGGCCGCTGGCGGAGCGCAGCAGGATCACGCAATCCCGATAGCGCAGGGCGCGCTCGCCGTTCTTATCCCGGATGGGATGGCCCACCTGCTCGCGGATCAGCCGCGCGGCCAGCTGCGCCTCGTACATCCAGCCCTTGCGCGCCTCGCCCGCATCGTCGCCCTCCTCCTGCGCGTCCGGCGCGGGCTCCTGGGTATCGTCGTTGATGATATGCAGCTGCACGGCAGGGTCGCCCGTGCTTTCCAGCCCCGCGTGCAGGGCCGCGTCGTCGTCATAGGCAATCTCGGTAGCGCCGCGGCGCATGGCGCGGGCAAACACGCAGTTGACGGCAGCCAGGATATTGCCGCGCGAACGGAAATTGCGGCTCAGCAGGATGCGGCGCGAAACGGCCTTCTTTTCGCTGCCAAACTGCTCATATTTGCTCAAAAACAGCGTGGGATCGGCCAGCCGGAAGCGATAAATGGACTGCTTGACGTCACCCACCATGAACAGACGGTTGTTTTCATTGTGCACGCGGCGGACGATGGCCTCCTCGATGGCCGACACATCCTGATACTCATCGACAAAGATCGCATCGTAGCCCTCGGCCACGCTCTGCCGCACCTGCGCGTCATCCAGCGCCTTGAGGGCCAAATGCTCCAAATCGCCATAATCCAGCAGGTTTTTCTCCTGCTTGTACTGCGCATAGCGCGCATCCATGGCCTGCACCAGGCCGATCAGCGCGCGCAGGGCAGGCAGGGTGGCGGCCACCTCGGCGCGTGCCTGATCGATATCGGCAGGCACCATGGCGCGCGCCTGCTTGGCCAGCTCCTTCATGCGGTCGCGCAGGGAGGTAAAGCGATCGGCCAGCGCGGGGTCAAAATCCGCGTTCTTGGGCGCGCGTGCCTTGACGGCAAAGCGCAATTCGCCCGCAGGCAGGGTATCCTGCCGCAGCGCATCGCGCAAAGCGGCCAGCAGCGCCTGATCGGCCTGCGCGGTGGGAAGCAGATGCACGGGCGCGCCGGGCAGCTCCAGCAGGCGCAGGCATTGATCGTTCAGCTGCTCCGCGCCCTCCAGGCACAGCAGCGCTTCCTTGCGCAGGATCAGCAGGAAGGGCGCAAGCCCGGCCCCGGCGGGATCGGCCATGTGCTGGCTCAGCCACGCTTCCGGATCGGCCTGCGCGCGCAGGAAGGTGTATAGCTGACGCGCCATTTCGACGATCTGCGCATCCTGGTACTGGCTGGTCAGCGCCTGCGCGTCGGGGAAAAGGACTGGCACAGCTCCTCCACGCTTTCATCCAGCGCACGCTGCAAAAGCGGCTCCAGCGCGGTATTCTCGCCCACCTTGGCCATGGGATCGACGTCCGCCGCCTGAAAATGCTGACGAATGACGCGATGGCAAAACACATGCAGCGTGCTGATCTGCGCGCGGCGCGCCAGCAGCATTTGCCGGCGCAGATGCGCGTTGCCCGCCGCCTCCGCATCCAGCGCGGCGATCAGACGTTCGCGCAGCTCCGCCGCGGCGGCACGGGTGAAGGTGATAATCAGCAGGCGGCTGATCTGCCCGCCCTCGCGCAGCAATTGCAGCACATGCTCCACCAGCACGGCCGTCTTGCCGCTGCCTGCCGCTGCGCTGACCAGCAGCTCGCTGTTGCGCGCGTCGATGGCCTCCCGCTGCGCCTGCGTCCATTGCGGCATGATGATCCCCCCTTGATGTTTCACGTGAAACAATTTCGTATCTATACTTTACCACAATGTTTCACGTGAAACAATAGTTTCGTGAAGCGTGAAATGAATATCAGGGGAGGGCACGGCAGCTGCCAAAAGGCTTTTCCTTGAGGAAAAGCTCAGATTGTCAAAAAAGTCTCGCTTGAACTCTTGGGATGCATGAAGGGGCCGCAGCCCCTTCATATGTAATCCGCAGCAGCGACATGCGCGGTGCGAGGAGCAGCCGTCAGGCTGCTTCCTTTGTCATTTTCTGGCCGTGAGC
>ENA-UOJG01003427-UOJG01003427.1-human-gut-metagenome-genome-assembly--contig:-C47-NODE-3427-length-11277-cov-4.512030_pt1 | contig 11277 bp, 12 predicted proteins | sample MGYA00242340_ERZ723887 | MGnify/ENA metagenome assembly ERZ723887 | reverse complement strand
GTTGATTTTTACAGTTATTAACGGAGATATAGTGGGCCGATGTTGGCATCGGCCGTACATTTCTACGTTTATTATTGCACTTGACCCTAAAAAAGCGGGCGGATCATAACCCCCCCTACCGGCACAGGACCAATTTATTGGTGGTGTTCCACAGGAAAGTCCTCTGTAGGGGCGGTAATCTGCCGCCCGAAAGTCATAGAAACATAATTCTTCTGCCAACAGTACCATAAACCGGACGGTTGGTTGTCAACTGCGCCTATTCTGCTACATTTATTCCAAAATATCCAGGTTATAATCGCTTAGGAGTTCGTTAACTTCCATTAAGCCGGCCCCTTTATGCAGGCAATAGATGAGTACGCTGTCCCGCGGGTTGCGGGGATACAGGTCACAAGCGCCGGCGATCTTCAACAGCTTGCGGGTTTCCAATACATTCAGTCCCATACCGATGGCAAGGGCAATCATCTTGTCTCTGGACGGGTGGGTCTTGTTGCCGTTGAAAATCTGGTAGGCATAGTTTTTGTCCATATTGCTGCGCTTGATGACATCGCTTTTGCGCAGTCCTTTTTCGTTAAGCAGCAGTTCCAGGTATTCAGCTAAGGACGCGAATTCCAGTTCGTCGATTTCTTCCGTAAAATACGCATGTATGGACTTTTTCTGTTTTAGGATCTCCATTAACTCTTCGGTGGTTTTTTTCATCATCTTCTCCTTATTTTGGCAAAAATCGCCAAATGCCCTTGCATTTATGATATAATAGTAACACTTTAAAAGCAAGGTAATTTTTATGCATTATGAAATTTTAAAAGAAATGAACCCGCGCATGAAGCTGGCCATAGCCGACGGCAGCTTGTATGTGCTGAAGGAAATCGGGCTGGAAGATACAGAAATGTATCAAAAGCTGATCCGCCTGGATTGCAAGAACATTGTGCGCTTTTACGATACAGTGGCACAGGACGGACGCTTTTATGCAGTAGAGGAATTCATCAACGGCGGCTGTACACTGCGGGAGTATATGGAGCGCCGGGGTCCGCTAAGTGATTTGGAAACCAAAAATATAGCGCTCCAGATCTGTAATGGGCTGAAGCAGGTGCACAAGCTGGGTATTGTTCACCGGGATATTAACCCAAACAATATTATGCTGGCGGCGGACGGCACGGTGAAGATCATCGACTTTGGCATCAGCCGCACCGTTAAGCGCAATCAAAGCTGCGATACGGAGATCCTGGGCACCCAGGGCTTTACCGCGCCGGAGCAATTCGGCTTTCACCAAACCGGACCCAAAGCGGATATTTACTCCATGGGCGTGCTGATCAATGTGATGGCTACCGGCTGCATGCCGGGTGTGCAGTTGGTGAACGGCTGGCTGTCTGAGATCGTTTTGAAATGCACCCAGATTGATGAAACCAATCGGTACAGAAATATGGACGATCTGATCCTGGACTTGGAGCGGCGCAGCAAGCTTCAGCGGCTTTTGCGCACCGTTCCCGGCTTTCGCAAGGGGATCTGGTGGCACCAGTTGATTGCCGTCTTGTACGATATCGCCCTGCTGTTTTTCCTGATTGTTGCGATGACGACTGCGCATTCTCTGTTGGACGCCCTGTGCACCTTTGGCTTTTTCTTCTTCGGTTATGCTGTGCCGGTGCCCATCCTGACCAACTACCTGGACTGGACCCATCGGATCGCCCGGTTGCAAAATAAGACCAAATCCCAACGCATTTGGATCCAAATCAGCCTGACTGCCCTGGCTCAGGTGCTGTCTGTGCTTTGTATTATAGCATCGCCGGCCACCTGAATGTTGTGCTGGCAGCACACCAAATCCCCTTTTTGCTGTTGTATAATGAGACCATCAAAGTAAAGGGGGTTTGCAAAATGGCAAACGATGCAGAGGTGCAACTGGCTGTTGACCAGGCAATGAAAGATCAAAAGAAACAGAAACGAAAGAAGAAGCTGATTATCTTTGGGGTGATCCTGGCGGTGATCGTGGTGATCGTCGTGGTGGCCAATCGGCCAAAGGACTACAACTTTGACCAACCGGCAGCACGAGTAACGGTGGATACGGTAATGACGGACTTCAAAAACGACGCCGCCAACGCCAGCGAAAAATACTCGGACAAGGTGATCGCCGTTACCGGTCAGGTGGGCACCATTCAGGACGAATATGTGACCCTGCGGGCTTATGATGACGACCTGTGGCTGTATAATGTGAATGTCTACATGGAGAACAACCAGGATCTGAAGAAGTTTAAGGTAGGCGACACGGTGACCATTGAGGGCGTGTGCGACGATACGGACCTGTTTGGCGATGTGGATGTGAAAAAGTGCGTGATCGCCGACCAGTTTGCCACTGTGCCGGACTATGACGGCGCCCAAAAGGTGAAAATCAACGATTTTGTAAAGCGCTACAAGGAAAACCAGGTGAAAGCCGACGAAAACTACAAGGGCAAGACCGTGCAGTTCACCGCTAAGGTGACCCATGTGGCAGATGAGTACGCCGTGGTGGAGCCGTTCAATGCGGATGTGTGGGACTGGGATTGCGATGTGCAGATCTGCTTTGAGGATATGGACGACCTGAAGAAAGTGACCGAGGGCAAGATGGTCACTATCGTTGGCGAGTGCTACGGCCAGGCGGATATGTATACCGCCAAAATCTGCCGCGCCATTGTGAAGAAATAAGCGGTTCGTCGAATTTGTCATATAACCTAAGATACACTGTTCAAAGGCTCCCCTTAACGTAAGGGGTGACTCCCCGCAGTGCGGGGAGATGTTCGCAGCGACAGAGGGGACGGGCACCGGTTAGGTGCTGTCAACTTTGTTGACGGAGGGGAGAATATAACGCTCTACGGTGTATGGACGCCAATATAAAAGGCGAGCGCAGGTTGCCGCCCGCCTTTTAGAAGAAATGATAGGCATACAAAGAAAGGCACAGCCATACGGCTGTGCCTTTTTGCTATGCGTATGCAGTTGGGGGTAGGTAGAGCTACACCACAAAACAAGGAACCGTCCCCTGTTTTACGGTTTCAGATTTTTGTTACTTTGTTTCCAGAAAATAACCGATTTTTATATTGTTATATGTGCAGGTGTGCAGTTGGTAAGATTGATTGTCATGACACAGGCTGTTACCGGTGGGCTGGACAACGATCCCGTAGGTATATTTTAGGCCCATTTGATCGTAATTTTTGACCATCGTCTTGCCGGGTTGCAGCAAATTTTGGCCCAAATTCTCATTAGTGCAAATTGTGTACTTGTTATATGACCGGTCTTTATACTGAATGGTGGAATAGCCCAATCTGCCGTCTCGGGTTTGATAAATGCACATGATCACATCTTCAATGGTGGTGCTGTCGATTATGCTTTCCGGCTCAGATAATGAGCTGGTCGCCGCATCCTGCGCCAGGGCATCCTCCAGCGTTTCGTGGGAGGTGTCATAATATAAGTACCCTAAAACACCGACAATGGCTAGGATCACAATAGCGATTTTCCATTTTTTCATATCTATTCCTCGTGTTGCAGATCTATAGAGTTGTGTATAAAATAGGTGCGCGAACCGGTTGTTATATCAACCAAGGCATATCGTTGTGCATGATCCGATTGAGTGCTAAGGTGATACAAAAATAAATCAGCCCGACGCATAAATATAGGCGCGTGTGCATTTTTTGAGTGTCAAAATTCACTGCTGTATCGGGTTGAGAACCATGCATATAATGCATTTTCAATGCATACAAGCGCTTTTCAAACTGCTTAAATCCGATGATCGAAAAGCACCACACGATAAAGGCCAGCCGCCACCTAAAGCACACGGTGGCAATAAAAACCACCAGCCGAAAAGCCAAAAGTGTATAAATCTTTGTGTCTCGGCAAGTTGCGCTTTTTTTCTTAAAATAAAAGTGAGTGATGATGCCTTCTATTATGCTCAGAAAGATAGCGGCGAGGATGGCGCAGATGCCGGCAGAATTGCAAATATAAACATCTATTAAGGAGTCTAAGAAATTATCAAATAAGTCAAACATATCTTCCGTTCAAGAACAGGGGCAGTACCCTATTATTTGTGGTCGTCCAAAACAAGGAACCGTCCCCTGTTCCACGTTAATTTTTAACAGTAACAGCAAATATCAATAGCAGAAGTAACAGAAATATTGAAATCAAAAAACTATGTTTGCAGCCGGAGGCTTCCAGTAAATATAACAATTCCGACCACAAAATCAGGCAGAAGATTTTATCATTAAATTTTGCCAGTATTTTGCAATTCAATACCAGCATGAGAAAATATGCTGCTGAAATGACTAGGGTCGTAATCATAAAACCGATTTCATAATTAAATAAGAGATAAATTATGATAGGAAATACAACACACAAGAAAGCTAAAACTTTATTACCAATAGATTTGACCATTTTTCCCTGCCTTTGTGAATTTCGTAGGGCGGGGGCTTGCTCCCGCCGCCATGTTCTGTTCCAATCATACCAAATGGGACGGGGGATTGTCAATGATGGTTGCGGGGGTGGGGTGGACGGTGTATAATGGGAACAGAACGCAAGGAGGTGGGCGGATGATACTGGCGTTTTGCATGGACGATCAAGGGGGCTTGGCCTTTAATCACCGGCGGCAGAGCCGGGACCGAGCGCTGGTGGCGGATCTGCTGGCGGCGGCCGAAGCGCGGCCGGTGTTTTGCCTGCCCTATTCTGCCAGGCTGTTTGACCCTGGCGCAGTAACGGTGGTGGACGACCCGGGCGCTGTGTCTGCCGATGGGATTTTATTCTTAGAAAATGCGGACCCGGCGGCGTATATTCCAGATGCGGAGGAACTGCTCCTGTACCGCTGGAATCGGCTGTACCCGGCAGACTTGACCTTGAGTGGCACGCCGGTGCAATGGGGCTACCGGCTGCAAGATGCCACGGACTTTGCGGGCACCTCTCACGAGAAAATCACCAGAGAACGGTATGTGAAAAAAGAAAGGGCATAACATGGCTAAAGGCAAGAAAAAAACCACCCTATGGGTGGTACTGGCGGCGGTGATCCTGGCGATCTTCGCCCTGGGCAAGCTGGGCGGCAGCGAGCCGGGCACCACGGCACGGCAGACTACGGCGGCGGTGACGGAGACCACTGTGCAGACCACGGCCGGCACCACGGCAAAGCAGACCGCCGGCACCGCAAAAGCCAAGACCGCTGCTAAGAAAAAGCAAACCGCGGCGAATGTACCCGCCTTTAGCGGAAAGCCCTATGTGGTGCTGGACGACAACCAACCGCGCTTTAGTGCCAAGGATAAAAAGCGCCGATCGGCCTATGAGTCCTATGCGCCGCTGGACAGTCTGGGGCGCTGTGGGGTGGCCTTTGCTTGCCTGTGCAAGGAGACTATGCCCACGGAAAAGCGAGGCGAGATCGGCCAAGTGCGGCCCAGCGGCTGGCACACGGTGAAATATGACACGGTGGACGGCAAGTACCTGTATAACCGCTGTCATCTGATCGGTTACCAGCTGTCTGCGGAGAACGCCAACACCCGCAATCTGATCACCGGCACCCGCTACCTGAACACCCAGGGTATGCTGCCCTTTGAGAACCTGGTGGCCGACTACATAAGGGAGACCGGCAACCATGTGCTGTACCGGGTGACCCCCATTTTCAGCGGCGACGATCTGGTGGCCAAGGGGGTGGAGATGGAGGCCTGGTCCGTGGAGGACGGCGGCGACGGCGTGTGCTTCCATGTGTATTGCTACAACAACCAGCCGGGAATTAAAATCGACTACGCCACCGGCGACAGCCACACCACAGACGGCCGTACCGGCACCACTCATTGTCAGAAATCCAATTAAAAAACACCCCAAACGGTGCCATTGTGGCCGCTTGGGGTGTTTTTTGATTGATTCTACTATATGAAGTCACTCATATAAGTCTTTTATATCTTTACAATCCTCTATTTTATCTAACCAATACATACCAGCCACTTTAGGCCATTGGTTTGTGTTATAGATCGTTGTTGCGTTTATATTGCCCATGTGGCAATGAAAGTGTCTAAATTGACCTAGAATTAACGATAATCTGTTATACGTACACCCATCGGGCTTTTCATATAAATCCGCATCGCTTAATGAGCCTAAATATTCCATGATTTTCTCTTGGATCGATTCAAAATAATCAATTAACAGTTCTCGTGATAATACCTTTTTATTATCATAATCATCAAGACTATTCAAATTTGGTTCATGAAAATCCGGTTCAGTATATACTTCAGGATTGATGTACCATTGATCCAAAGAATGTAAAGTATGGTACACATGTTTCCATATTGGCATATCGCATAAGATCGTATCCATATCACATGTCTTTAATGTAATCGAAAAATTATAAAACATCACTTTCGTATGCTCAATAATAGTATGGATTAAAACATCATTCATAGCGTATCTCCGATTTTATTCATGCGGTACAGGGAACCGTCCCCTGTTTTTTGTTTTTTTGGGGGATTTACTGCTTTGCGTCTTGCTGCTTGTCCAGGTCAAACATTTCTTCCATGGTATGCCAGCCCAGCACAGCGCACTTCACTCTGGCGGGCATGTGGGCCACATCTTGCAGCGCCGCTGCCTCGTCCAGCTCCTCCATTTCCTCATCGGTAATGGAGTCTTTGATCATCTTTAGGAACAGCTCTGCCAGGTGCAGGGCATCTTCTTTCTTTTCGCCGATGATCAGGTCCAGCATAATATCCGCCGAGGCCTGAGAGATGGCGCAGCCGTCGCCTACAAAAGCGCCGTCGGTGATCACGCCGTCCTCCACTTTCAGCTTTAGCACAATGTCGTCGCCGCAGCTGGGGTTGACCCCCTCCAGCACCAAGTTGGCGTCTGCCAAATCGTGCTTGTGCTCCGGGTGCAGGTTGTGCTCCGTTAAGATCTGGTTATAAAAATTTCTATTCTCCATAGCCCATTTGCCTCCTTAGGGACGCCACCGCGTCTAAAAATCGCTGTACTTCTTCTTCTGTATTGTAGAAGAACAGGCTGGCGCGGGCGGTGGACGGGGTGCCCAGGTGCTGCATTAGCGGTTGGGCGCAATGGTGCCCGGCACGAATGGCCACATCGGCCGCGTCCAAAATGGCGCTGATGTCGTGGGGGTGCACGCCGTCAACGGTAAAGGTCAAAATGCCGCAGTGCTCCTCTGCCTTTTCCGCGCCGATCACATGCACATACGGCATAGCACGCAGTCCTTGCAGGGCAAAATCCGTCAGCGCTACCTCCTGGGCGTGCAGCTTGTCCCACCCAATGGCGGTCAGGTAGTCAATGGCGGCGGCCAGACCCACCGCACCGGCAGCGTTGACCGTGCCGGCTTCAAATTTATGGGGCAGGGGGGCGTAAGTCACCTTGTCCAGGGTCACATACTCGATCATCTCGCCGCCGGATAAGAAAGGCGGCATTTCTTCTAACAATTCTTCTTTGCCATACAGCACGCCGATGCCCATGGGGCCCATTAGCTTGTGGCCGGAAAAGGCCACAAAATCCACGCCCAGCGCCTGCACATCAATCGGCATGTGGGGGGCGCTTTGGGCGGCGTCCATCACCACCACGGCGCCGTGCTTGTGGGCCAAATCAATGATGGTGTCCATTGGATTGGTGCGGCCAAATACATTGGACACCTGCGCCACAGCCACCAGAGCGGTTTTGTCTGTGATCTTCGCTTCCAGCTCCGCTATAGGTAGGCTGCCGTCCGGCGTACATTCCAGATAGCGCAGGGTGGCGCCGGTTTGCCGGGCAACCATCCGCCAGGGCAGCATATTGGAGTGGTGCTCCGCAATGCTCACCACGATCTCGTCCTCCGGGCCGATTCGGTGCAGGCCGTAGCTGTATGCCACCAGGTTCAGGCTCTCTGTGGCGTTGCGGGTAAAGATGATTTCGCTGTCGCTTTTGGCGTTCAGAAAACGGCGCACCGTCTCTCGGGCGGCGGCGTAGTCCTCCGTAGCGTCCATACCCAGTTGGTACAGACCCCGCAGGGGGTTGGCGTTGTGGGTCTCGTAAAATTTGCGCTGGGCGTCCAGCACGCAGTCCGGGCGCTGGCTGGTGGCGGCGTTATCCAGGTAGGCCACTTTGCTTTCCCGCAGCAGGGGAAAGTCCGCCCGGTAATTCATAATTTCTTGCTGGGTCATTGGGCATTCTCCTCCAAATAACGGTGCACCCGATCGGTGAGCCCCGGGTCGTTTGCCTTGGCGCAAAGCGCCTCCAGCTTGGATCGGGTGATCAACAGCTCGGCCTCTGCCCGGCTCAGCCCTCTGGAATTCATATAGAACAGAATGTCCTCGTCCAGCTGGCCGATGCTGGCTCCGTGGTTGCCCTCTACATCTTCCTCGGCGCACAGAATCAGGGGGATGGTACGGTTCACTACATCTTCACCCAGGAGCAGCACATCTTCCTTTTCGTCGCCCTTAGAGCCGGCGGCGCCCTTTTGAAAGTCAATGGTGCCCCGGAACAGCTTAGCGCTGCGGTCTTGCAGTACCCCGTCTGCGTTCATATTGCTTACGGTGCGGCGCCCGGTTTGCAGGGCGTCATAGTTAAAGTCAAAGGTGCGATCCCCGGTGCCCAGGTAGCCGATGTCCGCCGTAAAGCGGCTGTCGTCTCCGTCCAGGTGGGTCTTGCACCCGGCGTAGGTGGCTTTGCCGCCCAAAAACAACTGCACCAGCTGAAAGTCTGCACCGGCACCGCAGTGGGCGCCAATGTTGTTGACCACCGTGCAGTCCGTGCCCGGCAGACTCAGCTGCACCAGTCGCACTTTCGCACCGGGGGCCAGTTCTACCCGGGTCTCCAGGGCCAGGCAGGGGGCGTCCGCCGTGCTTTGCAGGTCCATCACCACAGTCAAGTGGCTGTTTGCCTCTGCGGTCAGCTCCACGCGGCGGGCGTTCTTGGCGCCGTCAGCGCACAGGGTCAGCCGGGCGGTGGTGTCGGTATTTGCTTTGGCGGTGATCCGGTCCGTCTCCAGGGAGGCAAAGGCCGCTTCCGCTTCTTGGCCCATACCGGTGGAAACCACTGTGGCAGGGGCCGGGGCGGCGGTCACTTCCGCACCGCTCCAGTCCGCTTTGCAGGGGCCGTCCAGCGGGGGCAGGGTCACCGTGGTTTCATTCATGTGCAGTCGGTTCCAGGTGGGGGACGGCAGGGGATTGACTGCAAGGGTATTTTCTTTTGTCATACTGCTACCTCCCATCAGCCAATGCTGCCTTTCATCTCTAAGCGAATTAAGTTATTCATTTCAACGGCGTATTCCAGCGGCAGTTCCTTGGACACATCGTCTGCAAAGCCGCTGACGATCATGGCGCGGGCCTCTTCCTCGCTAAGCCCGCGGGACATGAGATAGAATACCGCGTCGTCGCTGATTCGGCCGATTTTGGCCTCGTGGCCCACATCCGCGTCACGGGTGCGAATATCCATGGCGGGAATGGTGTCTGATCGGGAAATATCGTCCAGCATCAGGGACTGGCAAGACACGGTGGACTTGCTGCCCGGTGCGGTCTTTTGCACCTGTACGCTGCTGCGGAAGGTGCTGATGCCCCCGTCCTTGGAAATGGAGCGGGCGTTCATCACGGAGGTGGTCTCCGGCGCAGCGTGAACCACTTTAACGCCGGTGTCCAGGTTCTGCCCCGCCCCGGCAAAGGTAATGCCGGTGTACTCCATGCGGGCGCCCTTGCCCTTTAGAATACTCATGGGATACAGGTAAGACACATGGGAGCCAAAGGAGCCGGACACCCACTCAATGGTGCCCCCCTCCTCTACCAGCGCCCGCTTGGTGTTCAGGTTGTACATATTCTTGGACCAGTTCTCAATGGTAGAGTAGCGCAGCTTGGCGTTCTTGCCAACGAACAGCTCCACGCACCCGGCGTGCAGGTTGGCTACATTGTACTTGGGTGCGGAGCAGCCCTCGATAAAGTGCAGGTACGCCCCCTCGTCTACGATGATCAGCGTGTGCTCAAACTGGCCGGCGCCCGGCGCATTCAGCCGAAAGTAGGATTGCAGCGGAATGGTCACGGACACCCCCGGCGGCACATACACAAAGGAACCGCCGGACCAAACGGCGCCGTGCAGGGCGGCGAATTTGTGGTCCGTGGGTTTTACCAGCTTCATAAAGTGCTTTTGGATCATCTCCGCATAAGGACCGTGCATAGCGCTTTCCAGGTCTGTATAGACCACGCCCTGGGCGGCCACTTCCTCTCGCACATTGTGGTACACCAGCTCTGAGTCATACTGGGCGCCCACACCGGCAAGGGACTTGCGCTCTGCCTGGGGAATGCCCAGGCGCTCAAATGTATCTTTAATATCTTTGGGCACATCGGACCACTTGGCGCTCATTTTGGTATTGGGGCGCACATAGGTTACGATGTTGTCCATATCCAGTCCGTCAATGGGCGGGCCCCACTGGGGCACCCGGCTCTCATTGTAAACTTGCAGGGACTGGAGCCGAAACAGCTGCATCCATGCCGGATCGTTCTTCTCATCGCTGATCTTCTGTACGATCTCCGGGGTCAGGCCCGCTTGCAGCTTATAGGCATCTTTTTCGTCGTCTTTTATGTCATAGACCGTGCGGTCAATGTCTGCCACATAGGTTTTTTCTTCCACAGGGAACACCTCTTTTACGCCTGCTCGTAGGCTTCAAACCCACGGGCGTTGATCTCGTCCACCAGAGAGCCGTCGCCGGTCTTTACGATCCGTCCGTTGACTAAAATATGGGTGTAATCTACATGCAGGCTCTCCAAAATACGGGTGGAGTGGGTGATGATCAGCAGGGCGCCTTTTTGCTCTTTTTGATAGGCCTCCACGCCACGAGATACGGTGCGCACCGCGTCCACATCCAGGCCGGAGTCCGTCTCGTCCAGGATCGCCAGACTGGGGCGCAGCAACAGCATTTGCAGAATTTCCGCTTTTTTCTTCTCGCCGCCGGAGAAGCCCACATTTAGGTCCCGATCGCCGTAGGCCGGGTCCATTTGCAGCAGCTTTGCCGCCTCATTAAACTGTTTTTCAAAGGCAAACAGCTTCACCCGCTTGCCGGTGCGCTGCGCCAGGGTGCTGCGCACAAAGCTTTTCAGCGACAGGCCGGGCACCTCCAGGGGATTTTGGAAGGACAGGAACATACCCGCCTTGGCCCGCTGGTCGGCGGATAGCCCCTGCTGCTCCTTGCCGTGGAACAGAATGGAGCCGCCGGTTACCTTGTACTGGGGATTGCCCATCAGGGCGTAGCCCAGGGTGGACTTGCCGGCGCCGTTGGGGCCCATAAGCACATGGGTCTCGCCCTCGTTTACCTGTAAATTCACGCCGTGCAGGATC
>ENA-UOJG01003417-UOJG01003417.1-human-gut-metagenome-genome-assembly--contig:-C47-NODE-3417-length-11304-cov-4.864966_pt1 | contig 11304 bp, 8 predicted proteins | sample MGYA00242340_ERZ723887 | MGnify/ENA metagenome assembly ERZ723887 | reverse complement strand
GAGAAATGCGGAAAAAAGGCATCCAATTCATTATGCTGCTTTTAATGGAAAATATAGAATTTGGCTAAGTGAAAATTTTAAAAAGGCGTTCGGTAAAGATTTAATCCCTTTTACACAGAATGGTAGTAATATACCATTGTGTATAGGCGATGTTGTGAAATTCGATACGGAATTTGATGATGAACAACTACGTCAGGAAGCATATTCAGAAATTTTAGAAACATATAAACAGGTTCAGGATCAAGGGGATGGGATAAAAAGTTTTACAGGAATATTATTGTATTTAATGTTGGATTATTATTCTACTTTTTTAATAGATGAACCTGAATCGTTTCTACATCCTCCTCAGGCGAATATAATGGGGCGTATAATAGGTGAGACATTGCAGGCGGATCAGCAAGCGTTTATTTCAACTCACAGTGAAGAAATTATTAAAGGGTTACTAGAAGTTTGTCCAGATAGGATAAAAATAGTGAGAATAAAAAGGGAGGGAGATTATAATTCGATTTCTGTTTTGGATAATGAAAAGTTCTCTGAGATATGGAATGATCCACTATTAAAGTATTCCAATATCATGACGAGTTTATTTCATAAAGAAGTTATGTTGTGTGAGAGCGATTCTGACTGCAAGATGTACTCTGTTATAGAACATCATCTTAAATACAAAGTTGGAAAATATTCAGAAACATTATTTATTCATTGTGGTGGAAAACATAGAATGGCAAAAATCGCTAGTGCCTTGCGGTCATTAGATATAGATGTAAAGTTAATCCCTGATCTGGATGTGTTGAATGATGAATGCATTTTTAAGGGTATTGCGACATCTTTTGATGTAGATTGGGAGAGTATAAAAAAAGACTATAATATAATAGCATCAAATTTACATAGCTCCAAGGAAGCAGTGGATAAAAATAAATTATTGGGTATGGTTTCTCAAATTGTTAATGAATCTGAAAATCCAAATTTATCGTTAAAAGAAATAAATACAATAAAGGCAGAACTGAAAACAGAGTCAAAGTGGGAAGCTTTGAAAAGAAATGGAATAACAGCATTGCCAAGTGGTGATGCAACGGTAGCATTTCAGAGACTGGATCAGGTGTTAAGGAATGCTGGAATATTTATTGTCCCGGTAGGTGAATTAGAATGCTTTGTTAAACAAGTAGGAGGGCATGGGCCTGATTGGGTGAATAAGGTGTTAGAGACGTATCCAGATTTAGATAATGAAGTATATGATGAAATTAAGAAATTTATAACTCAAGTATGTTGTGAGCATTTATAAACAGTGGGTTAGATAGAGTTAGGCAATACTTATTGTATATACAAGTTGTTAACTGGAATAATATTTAAGCGGTAAATCGCTCATATATAGTTAATAGCAACACTTTAGAAGGGGGCAAATATGGCAGAATACATTCGTGAAGTTGAGAAAATTATTGATGCCTACCATAAACAAGATCCGTTATTTTCTTTAAATAGAAAAACAGCATTATATAATGCATTAATCGTCTTTGAGGATGCTTGCCGCTTGGGTGGCACAACGAATCTTGCACTGATAGGTGATAACTTGGAGTATTCAATGCTAATCCGAGAACAATTAGATTCATTAAATGTTTTAATTCAATGGATATTCCAAGACTGTTCGCATAAAGACACTGATACTTTGGATATGAATATTATACCCGAGCGATATATAGATGCTGCAAAGCTATTGCAGTTTCAAGCAAAGCAATATTCACCCATTTATAGTGCGTATACCAGCTATTCGAGAGGCCATTTTTCTGCAAGTGTAAATGAAATACAAAGTAAGATAACTTTCTTAGACAATCCCCAAAATAGGAATATTATAATATCTGATATGGCAGAATCAATATTTAGAGATCAGGTAATGGGAACTAAGTTTATGACTGGTCAGGATTTGTCATTGGCAAACAGTAAACTTATAGATTCTATTAAGTTTCAAGATGGATGCATTTCCTATGGGGAATAGGTAAGTAAGAAAAGTATGGAAAGTATGTTGACAATCAATGTGTAATGAATGGATGTATTTGTGCTAGTGTGTTTGGAAACGCAATAATACTGGTGGGCTAGTCAAAAGGATTGGTGCTATCTAAAGGTGGATAAATATCCTGCCTTTGTGGCTAGGATAATAAAGAGTTAAATGTTTTGGTATATTCGATTAGAAATTACTGTTTTTCATGTGATAGTATATAAACTTATAGAAAAACAATAAATATATTATACAATGTTGCTATTTGTTAAAATGAATATTGAAAAAAATAGTTATATGATATAATATTTGCCATATAAGCTTAGGTTTTAAAAGAAAAATTATTTATATATAATTATTAGTTATCAATCAATTATACTATTGTTGCTACAATATTATTAAAGAATTTGCATTTAACTACATAACAAGGAGGTCTCTCTATGATATTTATTTGTTTTTCACATGTTGAAAGATATATTGTTGCGCAATCTTTATCCTATCATTTGAAAAATTATGGATATAAAATATGGTATGATTATGATGAGCTTTTTATTGGAGATGATGGTGACTATCTCAACTTTGAAAGAGGGTTATATAAATCAAGATATGTAGTAGTAATTATATCCCATGCATTATTTGAAAGCCCCTGCGCAATTTCAGAATTGGAGCAAATATATGAATTGCTAAAAAATAAAAAAATAGTTGTAATTCCGATATTATATAATATTACTGCTAAAGATGTCCCAGAAAAATTTCAATGGATAAATGATATTATATATACCGAAATAACAACAGAAAAAGGAACATTAGATGTTGCAACTCAAATATCAGCTAAATATTTGGAAGATATTATAAGAGATTCAGGCATTAATCGATTGGATAGTGTAATTATAAAACCTGGGAAATATTCAGACTATTTAACAAGTTTAATTTCTTGTTATTTAAAAATTGATAGTAACAACATAAATGCACGTATTGCAACTTTATACAATATGTATTTATTTTTATATAATTTTTTTGATTTATCAGATGTTCCTAGCTATTGTTGTAAGAGTATTGACTATATTTATGAAAAAACAAATCTGAATTTGTCAATTAATTTTAAGGAATTATCAATACTCGAGAATAGTATAACAATTTTATTAAATCTTGTTAACTTTTTATAGTTCTATTTAATATAGATACAATACATGATGATAATATATTAACATCTTTTTCGTTTTCTAGAACGTCAATATATTGTTCCAAATATGGATAACAAATGATGTTCCTTTTTACATCATTAAAAATTTCTCTGGAGGCATAGCCTGTTACACCTATAGGAATTATTATTTTATTCATATTTCTAGCTAATTCATATTCCTCAATAGTCCCCCTTGAATTTTCTTGTTTTTTATTTTTTAAACATTGCCCAAACATATATATTGTAGAATTTGCATTGCTAATCAATAATTTCCTAAATTGAGTGTCTTCCTCTGCAGTCATAATGTGAGCAAAAGGCCGCATGATTAAACGTTCCTCTATATTTCCTATATTACTGTTAATAAGTTTTTGTGTAACTACACCAGAAATATAATATCCAACATTTCTCCCGAAACCTGTTACGATATTGTAATTTGAATCAATTAACTTTTCCCCTAAACTCTTACATAAAGAATAAGCAAAAGCATCTTCTTCATTTGATAAATATTCAAAACTGCCTGAAATAAAGACATTATGATCTAACATTCGCTCCTTTAATTTATCAAGTAAGAGAGGTATTTCTGCATATTCTTCTACTAAAACAGTTTTAATATGATATCTTTTTTCCAAATCTTTAATAAACAATTCAAATTCATCAGTATGTTTATTTTTCATAATAGTATAATGAGTATTGCTAGACTCTCCCAAGTATTGGTTTATTTCAGCTAATGCCGACAAAACAATCTGATCATTAAAACTATATCCGACAAAAATAAATGTATTGGTAACAAGCTCTCGTTTAAGAAATGTTAAAAACAAGGCATGCTTATTTTGATAGTTGTCAATGTCATTTTGAGTTATAACTATATTGTTAAGGTTACTAATATCTCCATTTAACTTAAAAATGTTAATTCGATTCTGCCATGAGATATTTGCAAAATCTTTTTCGTCAAAAATAGTATTCGAAAATGAATTTAATTTAATAATATTATTTTCAATAATTTTATCATAGTTGGTTGTCCATATAGACTTAAATCCCACATTCAAAATTGAGGAAACGAGTGCACTATTATGTTGATATGTGTTCAAATTTTTATTAATCAATTTTCGTAATTTGTTATATCCATAAGCATTTGCATAATATTGAGCAAGTTTAAATAAATCTGTATTCTCGTCAATAGAAACGCCCAATTCTTTTGCACAGGGTTGAAGTAAATGTAACCAATCTGGCATATTGGCATCCGAACAAATACCGGCACCTACAAAAGCAGAGATTCCATTTTCTTGTTTATTAACTATAATTGCATTTATAAAATCGTCTTTTGATATCATAATGGCCCCCATAAATCATTCTATTTATATGATTGATAACTAATAATTATCTGTTACAAAATTTACAGATTTTTTAATGAGTTCAGACATGGAATTCGAAGCGGCAGATAGAAAAAAATGAAACCTAAGAATAAATATATATTTTGATGGAAATGTATAGTGTAAAAAATGTTAAGAATTGCCATATTGTATAACAATATTCATAGTCATGTGATATAATATTCTTGTTTAAAAATAAGAATTGATATAATGAGAAGAAAATGAGTGGGGATAAAATATGGAATGGCTGAAGGAAGATAAACTGCTTATTGAAAATAATAATGACAAGAGTTATGCGAATAAAAAGAAGAGTGAAGTAGTTTATGGAAATTTATTATTATATAAACTGGAAAAAGTAAAACAAGTAGAACTGCCACCTGATTATACAGTTGATTTTGGGTGTTATAAATTACTTTTTTTTACTTTAGAAACATTGAGAGAAATAATTTCTATATTAGAGAGAATTCATCAAAAAGGAATAAAAAAGGCGATAGTATTTTTTTCTAGTGATATACTGGTTTTTTCTGATGATTTAACAGTGTCTATGACTGAGTATGTTATTTATTATTATTATGCGAAATATGGAATACATGCATATATTGATCATGCTGAAAAAAAGGAAAAGATATGGAGATTGGACTATCTATAAGAGAAAAAAGAATTCGAAATGGATTTTATTATGGAGAGGCAGGAAGAGGGTTTTTTAGTAATTCGTTTCTTGCGGTAAAAGATTTGTTATGTGATGAAATCACAGAAGATGATTATTTTGCACGATACGATGGATCAAGTAGGTTTAAAAAAATAGTTGGAGAAGGCCCGTGGGATTCTTCGGTAGCTATAAGTGAGTGCAGTACTTTTTTAAGTAATGCCAATGTCAGTAAAAAAGCGATAGATGCGGTGGCAGATGTTATAGGAGAGTTGGCGCCAAATGCGATTGAACACGGAAAAACAAATTGTATGATTGACGTTTGTTTTGAAAGATCCACATCTTTAACGGGAAAAGATTATACAAGTATATCATTGGTCGTATATGATTTTTCAGAAAAGTTATTGTGGAGTGACTTATATACTAAAATTTTTCTGTCCTCAGATGAAATAATACAAAAGCGTCAAAGAATTGGTACAGTAAGAAAAGCATGGAATGAACATAAAAAATATTTTTCTAATGAATATTCTGAGAAAGATTTTTATAATCTTATGGCATTTCAAAGAATATCTGGTAGAGCAGGAGATCGGTATGATGGTGGGCTTGGAATAAGTACATTGGTTGAAAAAGTACGTAATTATAGTGAAAAAGATGAGTGCTATGCTTTATCAGGAAATGGTGCGATGCATTTACAGAGAGAATTAACTGTTCCGGATAGTGACGGTTTTATTGCATTTAATTCAGAACGGCAGTTTGTATACAAAATACCTGATAAAGATGGAGTTTTAAAAACGAAATTTTACATGCCAGGAGTTGCATATAATATGATTTTTTATTTTGAGGAGGTTAATGATGGTGAATATAGAGATTAGAATAGACGTGCCTGATAATGTGAGTATTGTTGCAGGTCCTGGTCCAGGGAGAGACGCATACAAAAGGAATAAACATGTAATAGACATTGACTGTATGAATATTATAAGCTTCCCTGCACATGTAAACAGGATAATAGGTTCTTTTTTTACTGGATTCTTTGAAGAATTGAGAAAAAATATGACGCCAGGAGAAATAAAAGAACATTTTGCGTTTGAGGAATCAATGCAGTGTTATGAAAGTGCAATGCAAGCCTTTAATAAATATATAGCTGATAACGAGTAAGGAGACTTGAATGGGCGATTTCCTTAAGGGTTTTTTAGAACTACTTGAATATGCGGATGAACATGATGGCATTTTGGCAATGTTAGGAATTGCGGTAACAATTATTATTTTTCGTAGAGAAGTTGCTAACAATTTTTACACTTTAGAAAAGGAAAATTTTAATAAAGTGTTTGAGCCGGCGTATAAGATTATACCTCAAAAAATAAAGCAACTTGAGAATGCGGGAATTGAGCAGTGGAATCAATGCTTTGAAGAATTGTTAGGTGAATTTTCAAAAATGTTAGATGGAGCAAATTATTTTCGATATACGATGCCATATTTGTATAAACTTATAGAGATGTATGTTGATGAAATTGAGGATCTTTCAAGGCATGATAATTGGAGATTATATAGATGTTCTGAAAGACAACTACAATTAGTTACAAAAAAATCGCGTAGGATAATAAGATCGATTGACAATGCATCTAAAGGTAAAGTATTTATAATAAAATTAAGTGGATTAAAGTGGATTCGAAAAATAAAAGATGTAGTCATGAGATTAATTGTGGATCAACCGTACGACAGAATTGCGAGTCAGGTAAAAAAGTTGTCTTGTTATGAAGCTGTTACATTCAATGACACAAGAGGAGAAATATATTCAGAAGAGGAACTTGATAGACTTAAGTGGGGGCATATACAGATTTGTTCTAAAACAGGTTACAATGTGGTTAAGGTAGTTCCAATTCAAAAAACAGGAATAGTTCGTTTTGTATATTCATTTAATTTTCGAATTGGGAGAAGAATCGGAAGAATTACAATAAAAACCCCAAAAGATAGGAGTGTGAAAATTCGCCGATTACATCATATTGTAAAATTAGATCTAGTAGATACATGGGCTCATAAATTGGTGATAATATGGAAAAAGGAAGATGATAATTGTTTGTATTATGATGTGGTAAAAATTAGACGTTACATAGCTTAATATCAAAAATAGTGATTGCCAGCCGAAATGGCTGGCAATTGGTGTATACATGCAAATTTGGTTAGTGGTCAGGGGCTTATTCTGTAAAAAACGCCATGGCCTCTGTGCATATAATCATTCATATCAAAAATTTTTTACATCTAAGACAAGTGTTATGAGTAGTTAAAATAAAACAAATATTGTATGTTGTCAAAATGTGTAATGGATTTTATTGGAGATAAAAGATGTTTAATTACAAAAACCTGTGTGACTACGAATTTGAAATTTTATGCAAAGATATAATGCAGAAGAAGCTGGGTGTTCCCCTTCAGATATTTGCGAGGGGACGAGATGGCGGCATAGATATAACTGATGATACTGTGAGCAAAAATGTTGTTATACAGGTCAAGCATTATATCAATAGCAAATACAGTGATCTTATATCAAGCCTGAAGAAGGAGGTTTCGAAGGTTGCTGAGCTGAAACCGGAGAAATATTATGTGTGCAGCGCATTGGAGCTTACCCCTGCAAATAAGACGGAGATTTTCAATTTGTTTGCGGGATACATGGAAGGTTCATGTAATATATTGTCGTTGAATGATATAGATGAGTATCTGCAGGATCCGGCAAATATGGATATAGTGCGCAAGCATTACAAATTGTGGCTTGAATCCGCAAATATATTGGAAGAGATTGATAGCAGAGATATTTTTATAGATTGCGAAACGCTTCTCTACAACATAAAAGAGGAACAGAGAGAATTTGTTGAAACATTGAGCTACAGACAGTGTATAGATGTCCTTGAGCGTAATCGTTTGTTGATGATTCTTGGAATGCCGGGAACTGGAAAGACCATGACGACCAAGATGCTTGCTTTGTATTACGCAGCACTGGGTTACCGGATTATTTATACGACAAATGGGGATCTGCAGAGCATAAAGAAAGCTTTGTCAGTTGATAAGGAATCTAAAGAGATTATTCTGTTGGATGACTGCCTTGGACAGTATTACTTCAGAATGAAGGACACCCAGGAAAATGAACTGATGTCTTTGATCAAATATGTGTTGATGCATAAGAACAAGAAACTCATCATGAACTCCAGGGTGACGATATTTCAGCATGCGAAGGAAGCTTACATAGAGCTGAACAGTTTTATAGACACGGAGAAGGTGCGGCTCCAGTATATTGATATGGATTCTATGACCATTGAAGACAAGGGAAGGATATTCAAGAATCATTTGTATTTCAGAAATATACCATCGGATCATTATGTTCAGATCCTGAAAAATAATAATTATCGTTGGATAGTCAAACACAGGAATTATACACCGCGTATCATAGAGTATGTTACGCGGCAAAATGTATCCAACAAGATTGCTGCTGGCGAATATTGTGAATTTATAAGGAGATGCCTGGATAATCCTACTGAAATCTGGAGAGATGAGTTTAACAACAGGCTCAAGGCAGAAGACAGGATTTTCCTTACCTCACTGTTTTCGTTGACGGAAGTTGGTGTGGAGGACAAGGTACTGCGCAGAGTATTCAATGCTCGTATTACGAGAAGAGCTGAGATAGAGGCAACCGGAGATGTGTGGGAAGCAGTAGTGAAGCGGATGGAGGGAACATTTGTCAAGATCATAGAGAACAAAGGCGTGCGGCAAATTGGAGCTATCAACCCATCTGTAAATGATTTTTTGAAGAATTATCTGGACGAGAATGAACCTGAGGTTGAAGAAATCGGGAGAAACGCCACGGAATATATTCAGATTGTCAGAGGATTCGGCCCGGACATAGTGGATATTGTTAGATCTGGAGATGCAAGTAAATACAATTTCAAAAGCGATGTTGAAAGGCAGCTTGTCATATTGTCGAATATATGTGAGCTGGGTATATGCATGGAGCAATACAGAGATATTGTCAGGACATTTGTGGAGTCTTTGCCATATGCGTTTTATAACAAAGCAAGTACATTTACTGTAGTGCCTTCTTTGCTTTCAGAGCCGCTGGCATCATATTATGGTACACGTGAACATTTGTCGTCAGAGGCGTTGGATGACCTGCTGGATTCGATGGATTTTGACGATTTTTGTGTATTTGAAGAAAATCTGAAGAATAATGGACTGGAACTGTGCGGATTAGTGTCAAGGGATGTTATCGTGGAAAAGTTGGACAAGGCTGTGCAGGATTACATAGATGGATATGACAGATCGGAAAGTTATACAAATCAGGATATGTATGAACTTTTCAATGAGAACATGGTATACAACGGAATGTATCATGAAGTTGATGTAGATAAGGTTGTCAATATTTTGGCGGATTGTGTGCGGAATGATATATATGACGATGTGACAGATAAATTGGCGGTATTCCCTCGTGCGATAACAGATGACATTGATTTATCCAGATATGATATCTGGGCAGATACTGGTGAAATCGAGAGTTATGTGTGCGATGTGCTTGCTGATCCTGGTGACAGAGATTATAGCGACATTTATGATGGTGATAGTTCTTATTCGGGGCATTTGGATGGGATGGATGAGCTGGATTTTATATTTGCGGAGTGATACAGCAGCTGCATAAAAACTCATTTCAACAAATTGGTAATGGTGTAGAAAAATAAAATATTAAATAAGAAAGTTAAAAAGGAACTCAAATTTTGAGTTCCTTTTTTTAGTTGGTGAATGATTTTTAGTTGATTTCAATAAACTAAAAATAAAGGATAAAATAATTAACTATTTAAGGAAAACAATAACTAAAAATATTCACTTGATAATATATATAATATATAATAAAACTATTGACAATGACAAATAGTATGCTTATATGTTAAATATATAATAACTAACAAATTGGGATAAGGTGTTACAGTTTGAATTAGGATTATATATTCCAATATGTTTGATATAATAATTTTTAGAAAATAATTTCTGCTAAAAACGCATGTAGTGTAAACCTTATTACATATGAACGGAGGGAAAATGATAAAATTTGATGATGTATGGGGAGATGGTATTGTATCTTTTGATACATGTAGCTTAGGAAGAATGTATGAGTGGGAATCGAAATATGCTGTAAATATTAAGGATGCGCTATCTTACCTTTTGAGAGTCGGGAAACTATGGGAATCAGAAATAAATATACAGGAATTTTCTAAACAAAGAACTGCAATAAAAGAAAGCATATATGAACAGAAGTACAAAAAAGGAATTTTTAATAATTTGAAAAAAAGACCTATTCCGTGGGACAAAATTAAAGGCACATTGAATAGATGGGAGAAAAAAGGATTTTCAGAAGAATTCAGGCAACTGATAGATGAAATCTATGGTAACAAAGGGATTACGGAAGCACAGTATAATAATATTGTGGAAAAATCTAAATCAAACACATATGATTTAGATTTTGAAGATTTGTTTGATGAGATTCTTGTTCCAGATGAAGTAGTTTTGACTACGGATGAAAAGAGTGAGTTAATACATAGATACGATTCAGGAGTAATGTGCCCTGGGGCAGAAGATTCTAAAAAAAGAATGGTAATAAATATAATGACTTATATATATGGAAATTGTTACAGAAGAAATCTGAACAAGAACAGAAGGATATGATTTTTGTTACTGCAGATACAGCTAAGGGCGATTGGTTTTTGGAAGGAAAGCCTCATTTAAAATATTTGCAGGAATTTAAAGAGAATACAGAACATGAGATAATAATTTTATCGCTTACTGATTTTTGGAAAGAATGTAAGAGGTATTTAGACATGTCAGTTGAACAATTTATTGAGATATCGTCAATAAAAGATCAGCTTGAAGAAAAATATGATGTATTCAATCAGGAAGAACTATTTAAAGCAGTAGGAACATTTTTATATGAGTCTGACGAAATAAAAACAAAGTTGGAGGATATAGTAGATTGTTGTGTAGATGAGCCTGAGTTGAATGAATTGATAGGCGCTACTATTACTGATATAGACATGGAGACCAGCTATGAAAAGTCAACCATAAATTAGCAAAAAATTTCTTTTTCATA
>ENA-UOJG01003412-UOJG01003412.1-human-gut-metagenome-genome-assembly--contig:-C47-NODE-3412-length-11317-cov-6.169774_pt1 | contig 11317 bp, 10 predicted proteins | sample MGYA00242340_ERZ723887 | MGnify/ENA metagenome assembly ERZ723887 | reverse complement strand
CTTCTTAAGGTTTTATTTTTATAAATGTTAGATGTTTGACATATTATTTGATTTTTGATATAATATAATAGTAAATTTAACTTACTATGGTTTGTAATTAAAATAATCATGGCGGAAGGAGAACAAGCATGAAAAAAGGAATTCATCCAGAATATCATAAGGTACAAGTTGTTTGTGTATCTTGTGGTTCAACATTTGAATCTGGTTCAACATTAAAGGAAGTACGTGTAGATACATGTTCTAAATGTCATCCATTCTATACAGGCGAACAAAAATTTGCTCAAGCTGCTGGTCGTGTTGATCGTTTCAATAAACGTGTTGCTGCTGCAAACGCAAAGAAAGAAAATTAATAAAAACAGAGACCTTAATAGGTCTCTTTTTTTAAAAAAATAATATATATATGATATAATAAAAAAGAGGAGAAATTTATGTTAATAGGTGCTACAAATATCACAATTAAATATTTAGACAAGTTATTATTTAAGAATTCCTCTTTTGTAATTAATGAAAATGATAAAATTGGACTAATAGGACAAAATGGTGTCGGTAAAAGTACTCTTTTAAAAGCCTTAATTGGCTTAAAAGAAGTAGATGAAGGAACGATAGCGAAGAAGAAAGATTTGAAAATTGGCTACTTACCTCAAAATGATGATTTTAATCCTCTTGATAATATTTTAGAGGCAATGTTAAAAAAAGTTAAGATTGATGACTTTGCAGCTAAATCAATACTATCAAAAATGGGACTAAAAGATTATTCAGCATTAGTTGGTAATCTTTCTGGTGGTGAAAAGAAAAGATTATCATTAGCTATTGCCTTGGTAAATCCTGTTGACTTATTAATCTTAGATGAACCAACTAATCATTTAGATGTATGGATGATTAACTGGTTAGAAAAGTTTTTAATAAAATATAATAGAGCTATTCTTTTAGTAACCCATGATCGTTATTTTTTAGAAAGAGTAACTAAAAAGACAATGGAAATAGATAGCGGTTCTATATATCTATATGATACAAATTATTCGGGATTTTTAACGGCAAAAAGTGAGCGTATGCAGACTTTAATAGCAACGGAAAGAAAACTATCAGCTCTATTAAAAAAAGAAGCAGCGTGGGCCGCACTAAATCCTCAAGCCCGTTCAACTAAAAGTAAAGAAAGATTAGAACGTTTTAATGAACTTTCCACAAATGTTAGCAACATAAGAAACACCTTGAATAATAATGAGAACTTTGAATTATCATCGGTTTCTACAAGAATGGGAAAAACCACAATCGAAATAAATAATATAACAAAAAGTATAAATGGTAAAGTGTTATTTAAAAACTTCTCGTATAATGTAAAAAAATTTGACCGTATTGGTATTGTTGGTGAAAACGGCTGTGGGAAAACAACCTTCTTTAAATCCATTTTAGGATTGATTCCTCTAGATAGTGGAAGCGTTGTGGTTGGGAAAACAATTAAAATAGGTTATTTTCATCAAGAAGATATATCAATGTCTTCTCATGTAAAAATTCTTGATTATTTAAAAGAATATGGAGAATACATTGAAACGATTAATGGAAAAATATCTGCTTCGCAATTATTAGAACAATATATGTTTTCACCAGCTTTAATGAATCAAGAAGTATGTAAACTTTCTGGTGGTGAAAAAAGAAGATTGCAGTTGCTAACAGTATTAATTTCTAATCCTAATATATTGTTCCTTGATGAACCAACCAATGATTTAGATATATATACTTTAGAAATATTAGAAAATTATTTGGAAAGTTTTAAAGGTGCAGTTTTAGTAGTTTCTCATGACCGCTATTTCTTAGATAAAGTTGCTGATCATTTATTTATTTTTGAAAACAATGATATAAAAGAAGTAAATGGAATAATCAGTGACTATATTTTAAAAAATCCCCAACTTGAAAATAATGAAATAAAAGAAGCAAAAAAAGAAGTAAAACTAGATATTCCTCGTTTTACATCACAAGAAAAAAAAGAATATGATAATATTGAAGAAGTTATAGAAAAACTTGAGGAAAAAATCAATAATTATCAAAAAGAAAAACTAACTATAACAACCGATTATCAAAAACTTATAGAAATTGATAATAAAATAAATGAACTAAATAAAGAATTAGATGATAAAATAGAACGTTGGGAATATTTAACATCTATAGCTGAAAAAATCAAAGAATATAGAGAAAATAAATTTAAAGGAGAAAACAAACAATGACCCAAAAATATGTAAATGAATTATTTAATTTTATTGCCTCATCACCAACCTGTTTTCATAATGTGGCTTTAGTAAAATCAATTCTAAATAGTTATGACTATCAAGAATTAAAAGAGAGTACAACTTGGCCTTTAGAAAAAGGTAAAAACTATTATGTAATAAGAGATGATGCTTCCATAATAGCTTTTAAAATTCCTAATAATTTTGAAGATGCTGGCTTTAATATTGTCGCAAGCCATAACGATTCACCAACATTTAAAATAAAACCAGAAGGTTGTATTGAAAATCCTAATTATAAAAGATTAAATACCGAACCATATGGAGGTATGATTTTATCTACATGGTTTGATCGACCTTTAAGTATTGCTGGTAGAGTAATTATCAAAAAAAATAACGAAGTATTTACAAGACTAGTTAACTTAAGTGGACATGATTTTATTATTCCTAATGTAGCTATTCATTTAACAAGAAGTACTAATCCTTTAGAGTTAAACACACAAAATGATTTATTACCTGTAATTGGTTTAACAGAAGAAGAAAATTCATTTTCTAAACAATTAAAAAAAGCTTCATTATTAGATACAGATGAAGTAATCATCGCTCATGATTTATTCTTATATAATAAGGAAGTAGGAACAACAATTGGCCTAAATCAAGAGCTAATTGCTTCGCCTAAGTTAGATGACCTTGAATGTGCATTTTCATCTTTGGAAGCTTTCTTACAAAGTAAAAACGAAAATAATATTAATGTTTGTGCAATATTCGATAATGAAGAAGTAGGTAGTGGATCTAATCATGGTGCTGCTTCAACCTTCTTGACTGATGTTTTAGAAAGAATTTGTGCTAGCTTTAATATGGATAAACATAAAACTTATGCTTTATCAATGCTTGTATCAGCAGATAATGCTCATGCCGTTCATCCTGCCCATCCGGAAAAAAGCGACCCAACCAATTGTGTATATTTAAACAAGGGAATTGTAATTAAATATCACTCGGGTTTAAGTTATACAACTGATGCCATTTCAGCAGGAATCTTTAAAACTATATGTGATAATTTAGATGTACCTTATCAAGATTATACTAATCGTAGTGATATGCGTGGTGGTAGTACTTTAGGACATATAGCACTTGAAAAATTATCAATTACTTCGGTAGATATTGGTCTTGCACAACTTGCCATGCATTCATCTTTTGAAACAGCAGGATCAAAAGATATCTATTATATGGTAAAAGGATTAAAGGGTTTTTATGATTCAACAAGAAAAATAGAGGGATCTGTAGTTATAATAAAATAGGAAAAATTTAAAAGGCAAATTAAAAAATGGAGAAACAAAAATGAAAAAAATCAGTAAATTTATCTTTGTTATAATCGCTTGTTTATTTATAACCGGATGTAAAAAAGAAAACAACAAAGATAAAACATCAGTAGAAGAAATTGAAAAATGGATAATAGAAAACGTAGAAACGGAAATAGCCGATGATATTAGTCTTCCAACCGCCTATAAAGATAATTCTTTGTGCACTATCAAATGGGAGAGTACAAATAAAGCATTAGATAACACTGGTAAAATCGTTTTACATGATAGTAAGATAAAAGAAGTAGTAATGAATTATACAATTGCTAATGAAGCTAATGAAGAAAAAAGTGGTAGCATTACTATTAAAATTTATCCAAAAACATTAGATGCTATTGCAACATCATTTGTTAATCAAATACCTGATGAAATATATGAAGATTTATCACTAGAAACAATTTATTATGATTGTTATACTGTGGAATGGAGTTCTTCTGATACTTCCGTATTAACAGATGATGGTACCTATATCAAACCACAAGCTGATATAATGATTACTATTTCTTATCGTGTTAAAGCTTCAGATACTTTTTACAAAGATTATTCGAAAGAAGTAAAAGTTGTGAATGCTTCTGTTGAAGAAAAACTAGAAGGCGTTAGTAAATGGATTCAAGAAGAATTCATCACTAACTTAATGCTAGAAGAGGATTTAGTTTTACCTACTCTTGATCCTACTTATAATCTTGAACTTGAATGGATAACAAGTGATCCTACTATTATTACTAATAAAGGAAAAATTACTCGTTATGTATTTACAAGATACCTTGAACTAAGATGTAATGTAAAAATTAACAACACAACTAAATCATTTACATTTTGGATGGCAGTAAAACCATTAGATATAAGTGAGATGAGTCAAAAAGATATACTAGAAAACTTTATAAGTGCTATTGCGGTAAAAGAATTATCCCAACTTAAATTTACTGCATATACTAATATTTCTCAAACATTTAATGGATTACATTTCTACGATAATATAGATGTTGAACGTATAAAATGGATTGCTCCTCTTGATAAAGATAGTGGTCATGATAATCGTCCTGGAATTAAAAAAACTTCAACAGAATTTATTGTTGTTCATGATACAGCTAACCCTGGAAGAACTGCCAATGGTCTTGCCCATGCTAAATATGTTAGTGATGGTGGTGGTGGAACTAGTTTCCAATATGTTGTTGGTAACGATGGTGTATACAATTTAATACCAGATGATGAGGTTGCATATCATGCAGCTGATGGTAGGAGATTGTTTGGTTTAATTGATACAGGTTTAAAGGCAACTTCAAGATTAGTAAACGTAACAACTAGAGGCGGTTATTTCTATTTCAATAACCAAAAATCAAATGTTAAAATTCCTGAAGGTGCTGGTGAATTAACAAAAATGGTATCGAGCGGTATATATTATGAAATTGGCGAAAATGGTAACTGGTGGATTAATACTTCTTATTATAACTCTAGATATGGAATGATTAGCAATCAAGGTGGTAATAGAAACTCAATTGGTATTGAAACTTGTGTTAATGAAACGAGTGACTACTATACAACTTTAAGATTTAATGCTGATTTAATTGGTACCTTATTAATAGAAAATAATCTTGATGTTTTACGTGTTCTACAACACAACAGTATGTGTGGAAAAGAATGTCCAGCCGCTTTAAGAGCTGCACATTATTGGCAAAACTTTAGAGATATGATTTCTCTTGAAAAATTTGGCAAAGAACACTTTAAAGATTTGACTTTTACTTGGGTAAGTGGTACATCAATTCTTGATAACCAAGGTTATATTAAAAAAGATATCGGTTCAGCAAGTGAAGTAAAATATAGTGTATGTGTAAAAGAAGGTAATGATGTAATTTTCCAAAGTGAATATACAACAAAACTTATCAAATAAATATTTAAAGTACTCTTAGTTGTTATTAAGAGTACTTTTTATTGCGCCCACAACTGTAAAACTAAAGGACTTATCTATTAAGATTATAAGAATAGTTAAAAAGCTGTGTATAGTTTTAACAATCACTTGTAGTAATTAATAAAAAGGCAAATTATTTTTAATTCTTTGTTCTTGAAAAAAGATATAATCGTGGTATAATATAGACAAAAAAGTAGGTGAAAGAATATGGAAAAAACGATGGTTATGAAAATACTTGAACAGAAAAAAATAGCCTATAATGCTTATGAATATGATCCTGTTCATTTAGATGCTGTATATGTTGCTAATACTTTATCTCAAGATGTAAGAAAAGTTTTTAAAACACTCGTTGCCAAAGGTGAAAAAAAATACTATGTATTCATGGTTCCTTCCTCAAAAGAATTAGATTTAAAAAAAGTAGCAAGCATTTTGAATGAAAAGAAAATAGAAATGATTAAACAAAAAGAATTATTTCCATTAACTGGATACGTTCATGGTGGCTGTTCCCCAATAGGAATGAAAAAACCATTTCCAACCTTTATTGATTCATCAGCCTTAAATTTTGAAACCATATATTACAGTGCTGGTAAGGTAGGATACCAAGTAGAAACTAAACCTAGTGATTTAATTAACCTATTAAATATAAAAACAATCGATTTAACAAAAGGAGAAATAAAAAATGATTAAACATATTGTTTGTTTTAAAATTAAAGAAGAATATAAGGATAAAATTGCTTTAGCAGCAACAACCTTAAAATCAATGGAAGAACATGTGCCTAATATTAAGTCTATTCAAGTAGGTGTTGATTTTTTACACAGTAGTAGATCTTATGATATAATTTTAGAAGTAGAATTAGAAAATAAAGAAGAATTAGAAAAATATCAAAATGATCCATATCATTGTAGTGTTGTAAAAAAATTAATGCATGAAATTAGAGAAGCCAGTATCGCTGTTGATTATGAAGAATAGAATATGGGTAAATTAAGATACGAAGAAAACTATAACATTACACCAGGAATGAGAGATGAATTTGGTTATTTAAAACCCCATTCAATTTTAGACTTATGCCAAAATGTTGCCGGCAAACATGCTAATAATATGGGTATAGGCGATGAATTTTGTGATAAGAATAATTATGGATGGATTGTCGCTAGACAAATGGTTAAAATAATCAAGCATGTAAAAAATGTTGATGAAGTTAAAGTTATTACTTATCCCTTGCATCCTAATAGATTTGAATATATAAGAGATTATGAAATAAGAAATTTAGAAGATGAATTAATCATATCGGCAAGATCTATTTGGGTTTTACTCGATTTTAGTAAAAGAAAAATGGTTTTAAATGAAAAGATATATCCTGAGGGAGAATATGAAGAAAATATTTTCTTTATTGATAAAGTTTTAAAACCATCGATTATTCTTGATGAAGAAAAAAAAGTAGCAACATATGAGGTGAAAAAATCAGATATTGATAAATACCATCATATGAACAATGCTAGTTATGCAAGACTAGTATTTGATTATTGCCCTTTAAATTACAGTGAAGTTGAAAGTTTTACGATAAACTATCAAAATGAGATTAAATATGATCAAGTTATGAATTTGAACCTATCAGTTACAGATAATTCTTATTATCTTACAGGAATAAAGGATGATAAAGTGATATTTAGCTCAGTAATGAAAATAAAAGAAGGAGAAAAATAAAAATGGATTTTATAAATATGAATAATAATTTTACCGCTTTTGGTTCTTTTGCGGTATTTGATGAAGATAATATTGCGATAATTAATCGTTTATATGGTGATTGTAATATTTCTATTAATCAAGAACCTAACAATCCTACGAATAAATCCGGAAAAGTGATGCAAATTGTTGACAACAAAAGACACTTTACAATTATTTTAAGGCCTAATAGATTGGATGTGCAAATTGCCGGAACTCCTCGTAATAATTCTAATCAAGTATTAAAACTAGCTACGGATTTATTTAAAGCCCTAGGAGAAATGTTTGACGGTTGTTTAGCAACAAGAATTGCGTATGTTTCTAATGACTTTGTTTTTGATGATTATGGTGACAATATGCAAAAAATTGCTAAGGAAATTTCTTTTTTGAAAGATAACAAAGTAAACGAATTTAGTTTAAGAACTAATACTATTTCGCAAGTATTAGATGAAGATGTTAATGTAGTTTTAAATATTAATAATGTTAAAATTGGTAAAAATAATGAACCACAAATGGGACAACGTCTAGCATTGATGATTGTTTACGATATAAATACATTACTAGACAACGATCATCAACGTTTTGATTTGCGAAACTTATTGCCATATTTTAGTTTGATGTATGATATTTCTACAACTAGATTAGAAACTTTTAAAAAAATGGCATAAATGAGGCTCTAATTATGAATAAAAGTGTATTTAATCATTGTGTTAGTATCATTGCATATTCTAAAGACCATCAAATTTTTGCTGGCACATATGCTTGGATGATGCAAGTAGGATACGAAGAAATAATTGGTCTTTTAGGCAGCCAAAGTCAAACTGGTAACAATATTAAAAAAGGTGATATAATAGGAGTTAATGTTTGTTCAAAAGAGCAAAAAGAAATAGCCACAGTTATTGGTAACACTCACTCAAAAGAAACTAATAAACTTCAAAATATTTCCTATAAAACAATTGGAAATGCTATTTTATTAGATAACTCTAAAGCAAACCTTGTTTGTGAAGTTATTGATATTATACATTTAAAGAATATAGAAGATGACAATCTTATATATATGAAGATACAAAAAATGGACGAGGATGATAATAAAGATTATTTAACAATGGCTCATTTTTAAGAACAATAGCCAATAAATAAATTTTGGAGAAAACATGAAAAACAACATAAAAATAAATAAATTATTAGTTTTGATGCTAATAGTTATATCAACAATCTTTTTTAGTAGTTGTAATAAAAAAGAAACACTATTATTCTTGAATTGGGGAGAATATATTAATGATGATGTTGTAAAATCTTTTGAAGAAAAATACAACTGTAATGTCGTAATAGACATTGCTGAGTCTAATGAACTATTTTATTCAAAACTAAAAAGTGGTACTACCGCATATGATTTATGCGCACCTAGTGACTATATGATTGAAAAAATGAAGTTAAAAGGACTAATAAGAAAAATTGACTTCACCCAACTTAAAAATTATGATCGCAATCAATTCCTATCACCAGTTAAAAACTTAATGGATGATATGGAAAAAGAAGTAGAAGACATCAACAGTTACCATGTCCCTTATTTTTGGGGTACATTTGGTATAATGTACAATAAACAAAAAGGAAATATTGAAAGTTTGTTAAATAAAAAAGATGGCACTGGTGGTTGGAATGCTTTCTTCAATATTAGATCTAATGATCCTTCATATAAAGTAGGCATGTATAACGTTCCCCGTTTTGCGTATGCAGCAACAATGTTATATAATAATCTTGACCCTAATTCATATAATGATGAAAACCTTGAAGTTTTTAAAAATACTTTACTAAATTCAAAATTTAATGAATGGGGAACTGATACTTTAAAAAAAGGAATAGAATCTGGAAATCTTGATTTGGCATTCGTGTATACGGGAGATTGCTTAGATATGATATATCTAAAAATAGAAGATGGTGTAAAAGTAGAGGATTTAAGCTTTGATATATATATTCCTGAAAAAACAATCCTTCATATGGATTCGTTAGTAATTCCTGAAAATGCCCGTCATGTTGAATTAGCTCATAAATTTATCGATTATTTACTAGAAAAAGAAAATGCTTATTTGAATGCTAGCGTTGTCGGTTATTGCACCCCACTAGTTTCTAGTTATAAAATGATTGTTGATAGGGTAAACATTAATTCATCAACATCAGAAAGCGATGCTTTTTGGTATGATAATTGGGCAAAGGCAGTAGAAAAATATTACCAATTAGAAGATGATGGTAGTATGAATATAAATGGTGTTCCACTATCTTTCTTTGATACGGAAGAATTAACTAAAATAGGAAATATTGTAAATAATGTTAAATCAAAATAGAATAGAAAACAATTGTTTTCTATTCTTTTCTTTCTTATGGCTTGAATATATTGTCTAAAAATGATAGAATATTAAAGAAAATATTTAAAAAAAGAGGTAATATGAGTATAAGTCAATGGATTAAAACCATCCTTTATATGGTGGCTTCAATTGGTGCATTATTAGTTGGATTTGAAATACTAAGCAATAATGTCGCTAAGTTATGCCACAAAGGTTTAAAAAAGTTATTTGGTAAGACATCAAAAAGTAAGCTTGCAGGAGTCGGTATCGGAATTGCCGCCACTGCTATTATGCAATCAAGTTCTGCAACAACAATTATGGTCGTTGGTTTTGTTAATACGGGAATTATGACGTTAACACAAGCCACCGCTATTATTATGGGTGCTAACATTGGTACAACAATTACAGCCCAACTGGCTGCCCTAAATTCTTTTAGCTTTAGTGATTACGCTATAGCACTAGCAGGAATTGGTATTTTTATAAACATGCTAAGTAAAAAAGAAAAAACAAAAACTTTAGGAAATGCTTTAGCAGGGTTTGGCCTTTTGTTTTTTGGCTTAATGAATATGTCTGATGCTATGAAAGCTGAAGAAGTAAAAAATGCTATCGGTGGCATTTTAACTACAATAGATGGACCTTTTGCTCCTTGGATTTTATTTCTAATGGGAGTAATTCTTACCGCAATTGTACAATCATCAGCATTAATAACAACAATTATTATTTCTCTAACTTCGGCAGGCATTTATATCGGTGCAGGAAGTGGAGCTACAGCTTTAAATAATAATGTATTGTTTTTAATTTTAGGAACCAACATTGGAACTTGCGTAACCGCTCTTCTTTCATCAGCTGGTGCCACAACTAATGCTAAAAGAGCTGGTATTATTCACTTATTGTTTAATACTTTCGGTGCTTTTGTGTTTATGATTCCCCTTTTTATTTTTAAAAACTTTATGAGTGATACCCTTGCAAAGGTATTTGCTACTCCCGCAACGCAAATTGCCATGTTCCATACTTTTTTCAATGTTGTTTGTACAATCATCTTTTTACCATTTATTCGTTTCTTTGTGTTAGCTTCAGAATTTCTTATCAAGGATAAAGGTAATAAAGCTGCAGGTGAAGAGACTTTCACATATATTGATGAACGTATGATAAAATCACCATCAATTGCTATTCATCAAGTAAGAAAAGAAATGGGGCTTATGTATAATAAAGCTGTCGATGTTTTAAATATATCTGTTGATGCTTTCTATAACCGTGACATGGACAAAAAAGAAATTGTTGATAAAATGAACAAAGAATTAGAAACAACTAATAAATTAATTACGGAATTCTTAGTAAAATTAGAAAATGAAAGCTTAACATTTGATGATGAATGTACAGTAACAAGTTTCTTGCGAAGTTTAAATGACATTTTACGTATTGGTGAAATTGGTGACAATATTTGCAAATATACTAGACATATGGTAATGGAAGAATTAGTATTTTCCGATAATGTCCTTTTACAAGTTGGTTTTATGCGTTCTACTATAAATGCTTTATATCAAAAAACCGATGAAGTATTTTTAAGTAAAGACATCAATAGATTAAAAGAAATTGATGAAGTGGAAAATAAAGTTGATAAAATGCGTAAAGAATTAATAGATGACCATTTTGATAGATTAAACAAGGGTGAATGTAAACCTCAAAATAGTGGTGTATTTGTAAACCTTGTAAATAATTTAGAACGTGCTGCTGACCATATGACCTATATCGCATATTCAGTAAAAGAGGCT
>ENA-UOJG01003404-UOJG01003404.1-human-gut-metagenome-genome-assembly--contig:-C47-NODE-3404-length-11337-cov-5.577912_pt1 | contig 11337 bp, 10 predicted proteins | sample MGYA00242340_ERZ723887 | MGnify/ENA metagenome assembly ERZ723887 | reverse complement strand
TTCCTCCGAATGAATTTTTTATTTTGAAAACCGCGCGGTTAACGCCGCGTTTTTTTCCAGCACCGTTTCCGCGGAAGCCTTCCGCGCCGCATCCAGCTTCTCCGCAATCTCGGCGTCGCCGACGGACAAGATCTGAAGCGCGAGAAGCGCCGCGTTCTCCGCCCCGTCGATGGCGACGGTGGCGACGGGAATGCCGGACGGCATCTGTACGGTGGAGAGAAGCGCGTCCAGCCCGTCCAGCGTCGAGGACTTGACGGGGATCCCGATCACGGGAAGCGTGGTATTCGCGGCCAGCGCGCCCGCAAGGTGAGCCGCTTTCCCTGCGGCGGCGATGATCGCGCCGAAGCCGTTTTTGCGGGCGTTCAGGGAAAACGCGCGCGCCTCCTCGGGCGTTCTGTGCGCGGAATAGACGTGCACCTCGAACGGCACGCCATAGCGCTCCAGCGCGTCGATTGCCTTCTGTACGACGGGAAGATCGCTGTCGCTTCCCATGACGATTCCGATTTTCTTCATAAAACCTCCGAAAAATAGTTATGGGCAGCCCCCGAAAATGCGGACTGCCCAGACGGTCGACATCAGTTAAGACCCTTGCTCCCATGCGGTGATCCGCGGTTCCGTCAGTCACAAAGATCATTCTTCTTTTTTCGACTTTATTTTATCAAAATTCCGCCCGGTAAGTCAAGCGAAAGAAACGGGCAAAATTTATTTTAAAAGGGTTTCGCAGTAGAGGCAGCGGCGGACGCCGTCCCGCCCCGTTACGCTCTTTGCCGCGAGCTCCCGCTCGCTGTGCGTGATGCACTTCGGATTGGGGCATATCCCCGAAAAATCCTCCCCGGCGGGCAGCGTATCGGGCGCGGAAAGGGATTTCTTTTCTGTCAGCTTTAAAATCAGCGCCATGCGCATCAGCTTGCCGTTGAGCGTCTGGCGGAAATAAGCCGCGCGGGGATCGTCGTCCACCGCCTGCGCGATCTCGCTGACGCGCGGCAGCGGATGCAGAATCCGCATTTCCCTTTTCGCAGACACGAGTTTTTCGGGCGTCAGAACGTAGCAGTCCTTTACGCGCTCGTAAGACTCCGCCGTCAAAAAGCGCTCCCGCTGAACGCGGGTCATGTACAAAACGTCCAGCTCCCCCATAAATTCTTCCAGGTCGGCCGTGACGGCATAAGGCACGCCGGCGCGCCTGAGCGCCTCCTCCGCATAGTCGGGCAGACGGAGCGATTCGGGCGAAATGAGGACGAACTTTGTTCCCCGGCAGCGCACCATCGCGTTGATGAGAGAATGGACCGTTCTGCCGTATAAAAGGTCCCCGCACAGCCCGATAGTCAGCCCGTCCAGCCGCCCGCACTCGCGGTGAATGGTGAGCAGGTCGGCGAGCGTCTGCGTGGGATGACAGTGCCCCCCGTCGCCCGCGTTGACGACGGGGATGCGGGATTTTGTCGCGGCGACGAACGCCGCGCCCTCGACGGGATGCCGTATGGCGATGATATCCGCATAGTTGCTCACGACGCGGACGGTATCCCGCACGCATTCGCCCTTGGAGGCGGAGGAGGAAGAAGCCTCAGAGAAGCCGATGACGCTTCCGCCCAGCTCCAGCATCGCCGCCTCGAACGAGAGGCGGGTGCGCGTGGACGGCTCGAAAAAGAGCGCCGCCAGCTTTTTTCCCTTTCCGGCTTCCGCATAGTTTTGCCCGTTCGCGGCGATGTCTTCCGCGAGAGCGATGAGTTCGTTGATTTCCGATACCGAGAGATCGGCGATGTCCAGAAGATGTCTCATTTTACCCTGATCCAGCTTTCGTCAGAGGGGTTGTTCCGGAACGCCATGAGCCGGGCGACGTCCTCTTTCGCAATATACCCTTCTTCCGCGGCGACTTCCGCGAGCGTATCGAAATCGGAGAGGCTGTAATGGACGACGTCCGCCGCGGCGAGCCGCTCCAATCCCTTTTTCATGCCGTACGTAAAGATGGAGACTACGCCCAGCACCTCGGCGCCCGCTTCGCGGAGCGCCTCCACGACCTCGATCACAGAGCCGCCCGTGGAAATGAGATCTTCCACGACGACGACCTTCTGCCCCGCCTCGAGTTTCCCCTCGATGCGGTTTGCCCTGCCGTGATCCTTTGCCCCGCCGCGCACGTATCCCATGGGAAGATCCATGATCCAGCCGCAGATCGCCGCGTGGGCGATCCCCGCCGTGCTCGTTCCCATCAGGACTTCCGCCTCCGGGAAATGCGCGCGGATCAGCGATACGAGCCCGTTTTCCACGTCTTTCCGCGCTTCCGGCGCGGTGAGCGTCAGGCGGTTGTCGCAGTAGATCGGGCTCTTGATGCCGCTGGCCCAGGTGAAGGGCTCGTCCGGGCGCAGAAATACCGCGCCGATTTTCAGTAAATCCTTTGCAATCTGCTCTTTCATCCTTATTCTCCTAAAAATTCCGCTTTCGCCCTGCGGTATGCCGCCACCGGATCGGCGGCGGCCGTGATCGGGCGGCCGACTACGATCAAATCGGATCCCAGTTCTCTTGCCTTAGCGGGCGTGGTGACCCGCACCTGGTCGCCCTTTTCGCCGTCCGCAAAGCGCACGCCGGGGGTGACCGTCAAAAATGACGCGCCGCAGCGGGAATGCACCTTTCCCGCTTCCAGCGGGGAACAGACGACGCCGTCCAGCCCCGCCTTTTTCGCGTTTTCCGCATAGTGCATGACTACTTCGTCGATGGGCTTTTGGATCCAGAGGTCGCGCTCCATCGCCTCCTGACTCGTGCTGGTGAGCTGCGTCACCGCGATCAGCAGGGGGCGCGTGCCGTCCGGACGCGTCAGCCCCTCGACCGCCGCCTGCATCATGGCGACCGTGCCGCCCGCATGCAGGTTGGTCAGGTCGACGTCCAGACCGGACAGAACGGACATCGCCTTTTTCACCGTGTTCGGAATATCGTGCAGTTTCAGATCCAGAAAGATCTTATGCCCGCGCCTCTTGATCTCGCGGACGATTTCCGGCCCCGCTCCGTAAAAGAGCTCCATGCCGATCTTGACGAAGGGCTTTTCCTCCGTGAATAAATCCAAAAACGCCAGCGTTTCCTCCCGCGCGGGGAAATCCAGCGCGACGATCACGTCTCTGTTCATCTGTGCGCACCTCCCGTAATTTCGCTTAATTTTTCTATTTTATACGTCTCCATGACGCGCGGAAGATCGCGGACGATATCCCTGCACGCGTACGGATTGACCAGATTTTCCGCCCCTACCTGGACGGCGGAAGCGCCCGCCAGCATCATCTCGACGACGTCTTCCGCCGAGGAAACGCCGCCCATGCCGATAACGGGTATTTTCACCGCTTCATAGACTTCGTACACCATGCGCACGGCGACGGGAAAAATTGCCCGGCCCGAAAAACCGCCCATCTTATTCGCTATGACGGGTTTCCCCGTTTTCAGGTCGATCCGCATTCCCATCAGCGTGTTGATCAGGCTGACGCCGTCCGCGCCCCCCTCCTCGCAGGCCTTAGCGATCTCGACGACGGACGTCACGTTGGGAGACAGCTTCATATAGACGGGCTTTTTGCAGACCGCTTTCACCGCCTTTGTCACTTCGTAGGCGGATTCCGGGCGCGTGCCGAAGTTCATGCCGCCGTTGTGCACGTTGGGGCAGCTGATGTTGATTTCCAGAATGCCGATCTGCTCTTCTTTGTCCAGCTTCGCGGCGGCGGCCGCGTAATCCTCCACCGAAAAGCCGGATACGTTGGCGATCGCCTTTTTCCCGAACACCCGCTTTAATTTGGGAAGCTCCTCCGCGATCACGCAGTCGACCCCGGGATTCTGTAAACCGACGCTGTTGATCAGCCCCTCCGTACATTCCGCGATGCGCGGAAGCGGGTTGCCGTAGCGCGCCTCCCGCGTGGTTCCTTTCAGCGCAATGGAGCCCAGCAGGTTGATGTCGTAAAATTCCGCAAATTCATACCCGAATCCAAACGTGCCCGAAGCGGGGATCACGGGATTGTCCAGCATAAGGCCGGAGAGCGATACCCCGGTATCTACCATATCAGTTCCTCCTTGGAAAAGACGGGGCCCTCCTTGCAGACGCGCTTTATCCCGTTCTTCGTCTGAACACTGCACCCCATGCAGGCGCCGAAGCCGCACCCCATGCGCTCTTCCAGCGAACAGGAGCCGCCGCAGGAGAGCGCGGAGCAGACCGCTTTCAGCATGGGAACCGGCCCGCAGGCGTAAAAGTGCGAATAGGAATCCTCGAGCGCCGCGGTGACGAATCCCCTGACGCCGCGGCTGCCGTCCGCAGTGGCGACGGCGACGCTGCACCCGAGCGCCTTCATCTCTTTTTCATAAAAAATCTCTTCCTTCGCGTTGAACCCGAGGACGACGGAGACTTCTTTTCCCCGCTTTCTCAGTTCCTTTGCCAGCCAGTAAAGGGGCGGCACGCCAACGCCGCCGCCCACCAGCACGGGGCGGTCGCCCGCGCGGGAGAGATCGTATCCGTTTCCCAGCCCGGTCAGCACGTTGAGCGTCTCGCCGGAGGAAAGCCCGGACATCTGCTTCGTCCCCTTCCCCACGACTTTGTAGATGACCGTGACGGTATCGCCGTCCCGATCGCAGACGGAAATGGGGCGGCGGAGAAAGAGCCTGTCCAGCCGGATATCGATGAACTGACCGGGAACAGTAATATAGCGCGTATCCCCCGCCAGCACCATGCGGTAGACGGACGGGGCGAGGCACTCGTTCGACAGAATCTGAAAGTCAGAAACGCGTTCCATGGTTTTCTCCTAAGCGTCGATGGTGGAAATCGTGATGGTGATCTCCTCCAGAACGTCCAGAAGGACGCGCACGGTATCCAGGGCGGAGAACATGGTCACGTTGTTTTCCACGGCGCAGCGGCGGATCATGTAGCCGTCCGACTGCTGGGAGAGCGAATCCACGTCGCGCGTGCTGATCACGTAGTTGACGTACCCTTTGCGGATGGAATCCAAAATGTCCGTCGCCCCCTCGCTGATCTTCTTTTTCACGCGCGTGCGGATGCCGTGCTCCTTCAAAAACTTCGCCGTGCCCGCCGTCGCCTCGATGTTAAAGCCGAGATTGTAGAACCTGCGCACCAGGGGGAGCGCCTCTTCCTTGTCCGCATCCGTGACCGAGACGAAGAGCGTGCCGTAGTTCGCCACGTTCATGCCGCTCGCCTGCAGCGCCTTGTACAGCGCGCGCGTCAGGCTCTTGTCATAGCCGATCGCCTCGCCGGTGGATTTCATCTCGGGCGAGAGATACGCGTCCAGCCCCACGATCTTGGAGAAGGAGAACGCGGGCACCTTGACGTACCACTTGTCCTTTTCCCTGGGATACATTTCGGTAAAGCCCTGTTCCCGGAGCGATTTTCCCAGGATGACGAGCGTGCCGATATCCGCCAGGCAATATCCCGTCGCCTTGGAAAGGAAGGGAACGGTGCGGGATGAGCGCGGGTTGACCTCGATGACGTAGACGTTTTCCTCTTTATCCACGATAAACTGAATGTTATACAGCCCCACAATGCCGATGCCCAGCCCCAGCTTGCGGGTATATTCCAGAATCGTGTCTTTTACCTTCCGGCTGACGCTGAACGTGGGATAGACGCTGATGGAATCCCCGGAATGGATCCCCGTCTTTTCCACGAGTTCCATGATGCCGGGCACAAATACGTCCGTCCCGTCGCACACCGCGTCCACTTCGAGTTCCTTTCCCGTGATGTATTTATCTACGAGCACGGGCTGTTTTTCGTCTATTTTGACCGCAGTCTCCAGGTAAATGCGGAGCGCCTTCTCGCTCCCGACGATCTGCATCGCGCGGCCGCCCAGACCATAGCTGGGGCGGACCAGAACGGGATAGCCGATCTCCTCGGCGACGCGCACGCCGTCCTCGATATTGGTGACCGCCTCGCCGCGCGGCTGAGGGATTTTCAGTTCTTCCATCACCTTTTCAAACGCGTCCCTGTTCTCGGCGCGCTCGATGGCGTCGCAGTCCGTGCCGATGATCCGCACGCCCCGCGCGTGCAGCCCCGCCGCCAGATTGATGGCGGTCTGCCCGCCGAGAGAGGCGATGACGCCCTCCGGCTTTTCCAAAAGCAGGATATTCATGACGTCTTCCAGCGTGAGCGGCTCAAAGTAGAGCTTGTCGCTCGTCGTATAGTCGGTGGAGACCGTCTCGGGATTGTTGTTGATGATGATCGCTTCAAAGCCGTTTTCCCTGATGGTCTTGATGGCGTGGACGGTGGAATAATCAAATTCCACACCCTGCCCGATGCGGATCGGCCCCGACCCCAGCACGACGATCTTTTTGCGGTCGGAGACAACCGACTCGTTTTCTTCTTCGTAGGTGGAATAAAAATATGGGACGTAACTTTTGAACTCGCTGGCGCACGTGTCGATCATCTTATAGACCGGAAAGATCTCTTCGCGGAGACGGAGATCGAAGAGCGCGCGCTCGGGCATCTTCCAGAGCTCCGCGATAAACGAATCCGAAAAGCCCGCCTTTTTCGCCTTCCTCAGCACTGCGGGATCCGATGGATGCGCGGCGACTTCCTGCTCGAGATCGGTGATATTTTTGATTTTTTCGAGGAACAGGCAGTCGATCTTCGTCAGCCTGTACAGATCGGACAGGGGCGTTCCCCTGCGGATCAGCTCTGCCAGCGCGTAAAGGCGGTCGTCCCGCCCTTCCCGGACGTATTCTTCCAGCTCGCTCTGCGCGTAACCGTCGAACTTTCCGGAATGAATGTGGTTTACGCCGACTTCCAGCGAGCGGACCGCTTTCAACAGGCTTTCCTCAATGGTGCGCCCCACGCTCATCACCTCGCCCGTCGCCTTCATCTGCGTGGAAAGGCGGTTGGACACGGTGTTGAATTTATCGAAGGGAAAGCGGGCGATCTTCGTCACCACATAGTCGAGTGCAGGTTCAAATGACGCGGGCGTATTCGCCAGGGGAATTTCATCCAGCGTCATCCCCACCGCGATTTTCGCCGAGACCCGCGCGATGGGATAGCCGCTCGCCTTGGAAGCGAGCGCGGAAGAGCGGGATACGCGGGGGTTGACTTCGATGAGAAAATAGTCGAAGGACTGCGGATCGAGCGCGAACTGCACGTTGCAGCCTCCCTCGATCTTTAAGGCGCGGATGATTTTCAGCGCGGAATCGCGCAGCATGTGATACTCTTTATTGGTCAGCGTCTGACTGGGCGCGACGACGATGGAGTCCCCGGTATGCACGCCGACCGGGTCGATATTTTCCATGTTGCAGACGGTGATCGCCGTGTCGTTCGCGTCGCGCATGACCTCGTATTCGATCTCTTTGAATCCCTTGATGGATTTTTCCACCAGCACCTGACGGACGGGAGAGAGCATCAGCGCGTGTTTCATGATTTCGCGGAGCTCTTCTTCGTTGTCCACAAAGCCGCCGCCCGTTCCCCCTAAGGTAAATGCCGGGCGCAGCACGACCGGATAGCCGATCTTCTCCGCCGCCGCAACGCCCTCCTCGATGGAGTGCGTGATGACGGAGGGCAGAACGGGTTCTCCCAGGCGCTCGCACAGCGCCTTGAATTTTTCCCGGTCCTCCGCCATTTCGATGGAATCCGGGCTGGTTCCGAGCATTTCCACCTGGCATTCGTCCAAAATCCCCTTGCGGGACAGCTGGACGGCGAGATTCAGCCCCGTCTGCCCGCCGATTCCCGGAACGATTGCGTCGGGGCGTTCGTAACGGAGAATTTTTCCCAGATATTCGAGCGTCAAAGGCTCCATATATACCTTATCCGCGATGACGGTATCCGTCATGATGGTAGCGGGGTTGGAATTGGCAAGCACCACTTCGTACCCCTCCTCTTTCAGCGCGAGACAGGCCTGCGTTCCCGCGTAGTCGAATTCCGCCGCCTGGCCGATGACGATGGGGCCGGACCCGATCACGAGTATTTTTTTGATATCCGTTCTCTTAGGCATGTTTCTCTTCCTCCATCATGCGGATAAAACGATCGAACAAATACCCCGAATCCTGGGGACCGGGCGCGCTTTCCGGATGATACTGCACGGAAAACGCGCGGTGCGCGTAGTCCGCCATTCCCTCCACGGTATGATCCAGCAGGTTGACGTGCGTGACCGAAAGGCCGGAGCCTTCCAGGCTGTCGGGCACCACTGCGTAACTGTGGTTCTGACTGGTGATCTCCACCTTTCCGGTCTCCAGGTTCTTGACGGGATGATTCCCGCCGCGATGGCCGAATTTCAGTTTATAGGTCTTTCCCCCGTTCGCCAGCGCGATCAGCTGGTGCCCCAGACAAATGCCGAAAAGGGGGTATCTGCCGTATATCTCCTTCACTGTCCGGATGGTTTCCGATACGTCCTCCGGATCGCCGGGACCGTTCGAGAGAAATACGCCGTCCGGTTTCAGTTTCGCGATCTCTTCCGCTGTGATATTGTACGGGACGACGGTGACATCGCAACCGCGCGCATTCAGGCTGCGGACGATGTTGAGTTTGATTCCGCAGTCCACCGCGACGACGTTGTATCTCGCGTGCGGCGTACGGCTGAACCAGCGTTTTTTACAGCTGACCGCCTTCACCGCGTCGTGCGGGACGGGCGTTTCGCGAATGATGCGCATCCCCTCCTCCGCAGAGACCGAACAATCCGTGATCAGCGCGCGGCGGGTGCCCGCGTCGCGGATGCTGCGCGTCAGCTTGCGCGTGTCGATTCCCGTCACGCCGGGGATTCCGTAATCTTCCAGCACCTCGGAAAGCGTCTTCGTGCTCCGGAAATTGGATGGCTTATCGTTGTAATCGCGCACGATCAGGGCGCCGACGGAGAGCGCTTTGGATTCAAAATCGTCGTCTGCAATGCCGTAATTGCCGATGACGGGGTACGTCATAACGACCGCCTGATGCGTATACGACGGATCAGATACGATCTCCTGATATCCGACCACCGAAGTGTTAAATACGATTTCGCATACGCGGGATACCTCCGCGCCGAAGCCGTATCCGCAGTAGACCTCCCCGTCCTCCAGTATTATTTTTCTGTTGAAATCTCCGACCATGCAATCCTCCCGTTTACTTTTGTCATGATACATCTGCCCGTCACGCGCCTGCCTGCAAACGGAGACGCTCTGCCGAGCGTGAGAAATTCGCCCGGGTCGACGATATATTCCTGTGAAAGATCCCAAAGCGTCTCTCCCTCCGCGGGAAGCGAAAACCGCCTGCGCGGATTGACGCTCATCAGCTCGATCAGCTTATGAAGGGAAATCACGCCTTTTTTTACCAATTCTGTATAGAGCACGGGAAACGCCGTTTCCAGCCCCACAACGCCCATCGCGCTTTCCTTCAGCCCCTTTGCCTTTTCCTCCGCGGCGTGCGGGGCATGGTCTGTGGCGATCATGTCGATCGTCCCGTCCCGGATTCCCTCCAGCAGGGCGAGCCGGTCCTCCCTGCTCCGCAGGGGGGGATTCATTTTGAACCGCCCGTCTTCTTCCAGATCGCCTTCGTCCAGCACCAGGTAGTGCGGGGCGGTCTCGCAGGTGACGTCTACGCCCCGCGCCTTCGCCGCGCGGATGAGCGAGACGCTCTCTTTCGCAGAAATATGGCAGACGTGATATTTCGCGCCCGTTTCCTCCGCGATTCTCAGATCGCGCTCAATCTGAAGGTACTCGCTTTCCGAAGAAATCCCCCTGTGCCCGCGCATGCGCGCATACTCTCCGTCGTGGATATAACCGCCGCGGAGCAGTTCGTTCACTTCGCAGTGCGCGGCGACGATCACGCCTTCCCGCTGCGCCTGCTCCATGGCGCGACGCATGACGGCTTCGCTCTGAACGCCCCGGCCGTCGTCCGAAAAAGCGACGGCATAGGGTTTTAACGCCGCAAAATCGGTCAGCGTTTCGCCGCGTTCCCCCTCCGTAATCGTCCCGTAAGGATAGACGGGAATGACCGCGTCCCGCGCGATGAGCTCTCTTAACAGGGAGAGATGCTCGGGAGAGTCCGGACAGGGATTCAGATTGGGCATACAGCAGACTGCCGTATATCCCCCCCGCGCGGCGGCGCGCGTGCCGGTCGCAATGCGCTCTTTATAAGAAAAACCGGGTTCTCTCAGATGTACGTGTACATCGACAAAACCCGGAAATAATACCAAATCATGGGAAGAAAGGGAAGAAGACGGCGCCGAAGCGTCGTATTCGCGTTCCTGCTGCAAGCTCCAGTCGTAAACCTTCATTCCTTTTTTCTCCTGTCAATCAAAAAACCCGCCGGACGGCGGGATTGCTGCATGAAAAAAGCGTAGGTTGGCCTGACCCACCCGATTTCTCATCTTGACGGCATCCCGTGCCGAACTTAAAGATGCGATCGCCGGCGCGCCTCTTACGCCTCCGTTGATCATGAATATTATAATACGGAAAAAAATCTTTGTCAAATGAATGAAAGGGGTTAAAGCGATTCGCGCGCTTTTTTTTCGTCCCGCGCGATGCGGTCCAGAAAGTCCCGCGTGCTGTAACGGCCGCTGCGGTTATAGCGCTTGATGTAGGAAAGCCGCTCGGTCTCCCCCTTTCTCAGGACGTTGACGCCCTCGTTGCACGTCATCATCACGGTGAACCCCAGGGATGCAAGAACCTCCCTGGCGACGTCGTTATATTTTCCGAAGGGATAGGCGAACGTCGTCGGATAGCGGTTTGCCGCCGCATAAATTTTCTCCTGCAGGCGGGAAATATCGCTCTTTAACGCCGCGCGGTAGGCCTCCTCGCTCTCGCCGCTCTTCGGCGCGATTCCGTAGCGGGGCTTGTAGTTATGCATATCGTACGTGTGATTTCCCACTTCAAAGACGCCGCTGTCCCACATCGTCGCGATCTCCTCCCATGTCAGGTGTGAGTAATTGGGATTGTCCACGTCCCCCGAAGCCGTGGTGTACTCGCTGAAACGGCCGATGATATTGATATTAGCCTTGGCGCCGTATTTTTCAAGAATGGGAAGCCCGTAATAAAGGTTGTTGTAGTGCCCGTCGTCGAACACAAATTCATACCCCCGCGCGATCAGCTCTTTTAAGTCGTTTTCCAACTGCGCTTCGGAGACAATATAAACGCCGTCGCGGCTGTTCAATATCGTGTGATACATGATGACGGGCATGATAACCGCATCTTGCCGTGCAGAATCCCGCGCAACGGAAACTGCGGACAGCGGCAAGACGAGAAGCAGGCAGAGTAACTTTTTCATACCTGTTATTTTGCGCAGAACGACGGAAATTCATGCGAAAGGAAGCGCTTGTATCTGATGGAATCGGCCCTGTTTTTATCCGCGCGCGGCGAAGACAGCAAAGCGAAAGCCGCCCGCGCACAGTGCGCGGGCGGCTCAGCGTTCAGAAAACACAGCCGCGG
>ENA-UOJG01003402-UOJG01003402.1-human-gut-metagenome-genome-assembly--contig:-C47-NODE-3402-length-11347-cov-5.319164_pt1 | contig 11347 bp, 6 predicted proteins | sample MGYA00242340_ERZ723887 | MGnify/ENA metagenome assembly ERZ723887 | reverse complement strand
TTGTTTATAAAACCATTCATTAAAGAATTGGGAAAAATAAGTATTGAAAGCCGGCTTATCGATCACAAAGACAGACACACGAATATAAGTCAGATAAGGCCATTCTTCCGTAATCATTTTGTAGTTTCTACCCAAACGATCGATATTTTGATCCATAGAAAACACTCATATGGAAGCATAAATTACAGATTCATCATTCCTTAGTAAAATGACCTTGCAATTTAAAATAGGGAAAAAGATCAAAAAACTGTTGAAAAACAATCTTATGAAAAAGTGTTATCGGATTGAAAACCGATGAAACATTTGCGATTCAGCAAAAATATTTGCTTGCAACCATTTATATTAATGGGAAATATTATGATACAATCCAATTAATTTTATAAAAAATAAAAAAAATTGGCACAATCTCCTTTCTTCATTCTGTATTAGGAATAGAAAGGAGATTTTTTCGTTTATGAACAATCAATGAATACCCTCCCTTATTTTGGAAGATGTAATCATCCTCGTACAACCATGTGGAATTTATCGAAGTCCGTGCCCAATATCAAATTGAAATGCATCAAAGTTGATCAAAAGTACAAAACGACCGAATTGCTCTTTATTATTCCTTTTAATTGAAATCGTTCATTTTCATCTTTAAAACCGGTGTTTTTTATAAAAAGAATGGAAAAACAGAGAGAAAAATGAAAAAAAATAAACTTTTTTTGAAAAAGTGAGTAAAAAACGATGATTTTCAGCAGTTTTATAAGTGAAAGGAAAAATCTTCGGATTTGAGTGTTAGACGATGAAGCAATTAATGGAATTGGTAATAACGTATCAAAAAAACAAATCGGAAAAAGTATTAGAAGAAATATTTGAACTGATTGAACCTTTAATGAAAAAGTATGCTTATAAAGTCAAAGAATCGTATCAAGAAGATATGATGCAGGAAATGAAAATGAAAACATATGAAACACTATGCACTTTTCAAGTCATTTCCAAACCTTTTTGTCAAAATCAACTGCTTGGATTATTGGAAATGAAATTTAAGTATGTAATAGCCAAATTTTATAGGACATATGGAGAAGTTTTAAAACGAGAACGTTCGATGGAAAAAGTGGAAAGTTTTTTAACTTCTTTCGATCCGCCAGTCATAGAGTTAAAAGAAATTTTATCAAACAAAAACGTATCCTCATCGGAAATACAATTTTTAGATAAATTTATCGTTGACGGAAAACTATTGACTCAAGCTGAAGTTGCAAAAGAACTCGGCATCAGCCAACAAAAAGTATCCAGATTGTGGAATAGCGTTAAAAGGAAATATAAAACACCTTATAAACAGCCCTAAAAATAAGATTTTAAAGAACAAAAAAGAAAAAAATTGTAAAAAAATGAACTTTTTTTAAAAAAGTGAGTAAAAACGGATGATTTTCAGCAGTTTTATAAGTGAAGGGAAAAAACTCTTCTAAAAAAGGAGGTGATACCATGAGCGAACTTAGTATTGCAATCAGCATAGCAGGACTATTTGGCTCAATCTCAAGTATTGTGTTTGCGTATTTGGCTTTTAAAAGAAACGAAACCAACGATGCCAAAGAACAAGGGGAAAATACCGGAGAAATCCAAGCGGACATTCAGTATATCGTCAAAATATTATCCACATTAGAACAATCTCTTGTGAAATTAGAGGATAAAGAACGACAAATGTTAGAACGATTGGCCAAAGTAGAACAGTGTTTAACCATGCTGCAACAAGAAAGGAGGGACAAGCAATGGAAATGACAAGCGTACCGATTATCGTCGTGTGCTGTTATGTGCTGGGAGAACTTTATAAAGTTCTTTTCAAAAAGAAACCGGAAACATACAAACTGATTCCCTGTCTCAATGTTTTAATCGGAGGACTGTTGGGGATTTTGATGTATGTGACCGACAAAGAGATGATTTTAGGGGTCCAAAACGTTTGGATTGCGTTTGGAATAGGGATGGTCAGCGGGGCAAGTGCGACCGGCGCCAATCAAATCATCAAACAATTATTTTTAAAAAGGAAGGAGAACGAGGATGATAACGAAAGTGCCAACGTATAAGGATTCTTATAATCCGAAAATCGACTATCGCCTGATTGCTTTTTCGGATATGAAAAAAGATTTTCACGAATGCAGTCTCAACGATTATATGGTTTACTTAGGGAAAATACAACCGGACAACCCATTACAAGTCGATATGTGTAAAACGAAAAAAGCCTTTGAGTTATTGAAGATGAAAGGTGTATCCATCGACATTGTCGATCAATGTGCCGATATGTTCAAATTATGCTTTAATGCAGAAAAAAGAAATCGACTAAAAGAGTTTTTATTTCATTTAAAAATGGAACACCCCTTTGACGATGCCTGTGAGTTATTTATGTTTATCATCAAAAAGAAAATTTTTAATGAGTGGAGTCAAAAATTTGCCATTCTGTTATTCAATGCCCTTCTGGTTCAACATCAAATTTTACCCATTATTTTTTATCCGTATTACTTATTCGACTTATGTGAATTGGTAGAATCCGGCATTACAATTGATTCTTTCAAAGAATTGATTCTGCAAAAATTTTCAAACAGCATTCATTACAACACCGCTCACGAGTTGATTGATGATGAAGAAGTAACAAAAAGGGTAAAAAAACTAAGCGAAGAATTAAAAAGTAAATACGGTGTAATTCATTTAACCATTACCGGTTCTTTTGCTAAAAAAACTTATACGCAATACAGCGATTTGGATGTCATTCTTGACATGAGCGATTACAAAAAAATAGCGGAGGCAGAAGCTTTTATCCAAGAAAAGATAAAAATACCGGTCGATGCCATTCAGGCAAACGATTCCTTTACCCGCTTAAGCGATTTACAAACGTATCGCATTGAGGTGTTTTAATGGAAACGAAACAATCTTATTTACCTTATTTGATTGCCAAATGCAACGATTCGTCGATTCAAAAAATAAAAGCAAAAGCCATCTTATCCGATACAGAATATCCGACAAACCAAAGCGAATATCATATCAAAGCGATCAAAGACAGTCAGTGCTTTTTAATGAATCATTTATCGGATTTGGTGGATTGTTCGCTTTTCATTAAGTCCTATTACTTATTAAGCGGAAAAAGACTATCCGAAACCAAAGCAAATCGATTAAAGTATCAATACTATCAATTTAAAAATCACGGCATTTGCGAAGTGATTGTCGAACTGATTGCTGAAATAGGACACATCATTTCATTCAAAAAGGTAGAGTATGCCTTATTGCTCATGAATTATTTCTTCGCCAAAACTTACGGTTATGAAATAAGAATTCCGCAAAGCAGATATCAAGAAATCAAAACAATGTTTCGTTCAAAAACCAACATATTGGATGTTTTTCTCTTTATCAAAAAGATTTCAAAACCTCAAAACGAAACCAATCAAGTCCTTGATAATGCCGAAATCTTCTCTTTTTTCAGAAATAACCGCCGACAATTGATCCATACGTATTCCATCAAAAGTTTATACTTGTTCGGTTCCAGAGCCGATCAAACAAACCACTCCAACAGCGACTTGGACTTGTTGATCCTTTTTGATGAAAAACTGATGAGTATGGATGCGATTATCAAACGAAATGAATTCGTTGCTTATTTAAAAAAACAACTGAACGTAGAAGTCGATCTGCTTTTATTTAAAGAAGCCATAGAAGGGATCGATTCCTTATCATTAAACAAACTATTAACGATTTATTAAAGGAGGAAAAGAAAATGTTAAAATACGTTAATAACGGGTCTGCCGAACCCAAATTCACAATATCGGCAAAATACCTATCAACAACCGGAAATATTTCCATCGGTAGTACAGTAAAATATAAAATAAATTCTGGTAGTTTAGTAGTAATGAAATTGGACATATCGCAATTTGATACTCGTTTTAAAGCCGTAAAAACAGCCTTAAAATTAAAAATCGAAAGTATTGACTCATCTACCCAATTCAAATTGTATCTCATTGATGCCACACGATTCGGAAAGAAAAACAGTCTTGATATTTCCACCTACGATTCCGAACTGATCGATGCGATCTATTATGAAGGAAAACCGAATTTATACAAAGCGATCGATGAAGTACTTGAGTTTGATTTATCCAAACATTTTTATAATCTGCTAAGCAGCTCGACAAAGACCGTTTATTTTGCTTTAAGATCAACCAACAGGAGTTTTGAAATTTACGATATTGCCTCCTTGTTTACTCAAGAAGCGGTCATTGATATGCAAATCAATCAAATGATGGGACTAGAAACCATGTATGAATACGATCAAGAATCCGTCGGATTTGCAGGTATCAGCAGTATCAATTTGGCTAACGGAAAATTGATTCACAAAATCGAACCGATTCAAACTTCCAATGAAAAACATCCGGCCGTTTTTCATGCCTTCTTCAATCGCGACCATTTATCCGATTCGAAAATCTTAGGAAAGTATTGGCATTTCAGTGGGGAATATACCATTGATTTGAACGAATCCAAAGGAACCATCCAACTGACGGATCCCACTCAAAAAATACTGATTTTACAACAATGTAAAGAAGAAGATATCAAAGAACTATATGATATGGATGCAATTGATCCATTTGACGGAACTTATTATGCTTGTTTAACGGAACCGATGTATTGTATCGTCCAAAAATCAAATAAAAACACTATGATTTTTGTTGATAAAAACAACAATCAAATGCATTTTGAAACGAGTTACCGAAGAATCACAAAAATCGCACTCTCTACCGGAAAAACGATCACATACGATTACGATAACAACAACCGACCCATTAAAATCACCGACGGAAGTCAAGAATATTTAACCATCAGTTATCTAAACGGAATTGTACGAGTCGAACATTACAGTAAAAAGAACGTTTTATTGGCAAAAGTCGATTTCTACGTTGCTTTAGAACGCATTACTTCCGTTAAAACATATTTGGGAAACGGAAATACGGTTGTTAATGAAGCCACTTTCGGTTACGATACAAACGGACGCTTGACTTCGATCATCGATAAAACCTCTGCCATCGGAAGTACCATTTCATACAGCAGTACCGATCAAGTTGTCAAAGTTACGCATGATTATATCGGCGATCCGGATGAACAACAATACACATCGTATGATTATTTTACTTTCCAAACTCGCATTACGGATTATACGGGATTTTACACGGATTATTATTTTGACTACTACGGTAGATGCAAAAACATTGTGGATAGCGAAGCCAAATCCATTACAAGAAATTATGAAGATGTGATAGACGGCAAGCCGGGAAATTTAACGGCCGAATCCAAATTACAAGTAAATGAACGCAATTTAATCGATAACAGTTCCTTCGATTCTGCGGATAAATTATTTGATAATGATTCTTCTTGGCAACTGGTTTCAGGCGATCAATCTCTATTGAAAATCGTAGATGGCGGAGTGTTCGGTCAAAAATGTTTAAGAGTGGAAAAACAAGCATCCACAATCGAACTGAAACAAAAAATTTACTATCCGCCGGCCGGAACATATACTTTAAAATCATTTTTCAAAGCGATCGCCGGACCAAATAGTTACTTGACACGAGATAGCATTAAAGTCACGGTAAATGTCAGCTATAAAGAACAAGTGACAACCACAACGACGATCGCGGCCAATTCATACACCGGCAGAAAATCAAAATCCAATAGCACCGGCACCCTCGTTTCAACCACCAAGACTTATCAGCGAAACAAAGAATATAGTGTATCTAATTTTTTAAGCGGAACATTTGATTGGAACGGATTTGAACAAACCGGCGTGGTTATTCCAAGCGGAAGCAATATTTCCGATGTCAATGTGGAAGTGCACTTGATTTTCGAAGGATCCTATTACACTGCTTTTGTCGATGATATTTCTTTAAGTTACGGCGATCACAATGTACGTTACAACTACGTCAATAACGGCTATTTGGAAGAAAGACGCAACGGATGGTCCTTCAGCAGCGATGAGGTTGATGATTTTATTACCTGCAATGAAACCGATCATCCCACGGTATTGGGAAGTAGCGTCTTAAGAATCACTTCGGATTTAAGCCAAGTAAAATCCATGTACCGGAGAATCAATATCAACGGCGGTGCCGGAGAAGAATTGTTGTTTACATTATTCGGAAAAGGAAATATTTCTAAAAACGATTTATTTCAAGCTTATATTCAAATCCATTATGTCGATACGAGTCAATATGTCCTACACGAATTCGATTTCGATTCCAATTTCGAACATTGGCAAGTGCTCACTCGAAAGATTGTTACCGAAGGAGCGTTTGATTTTGTCAATATCGGCGTACAGGCAAGAGCCAAATGCAATGTCTATGTCGATGCCATTCAACTATACAAAGATTCATTTGGTAAAGAATACTCGTATACCGAAAAGAAAAACATGGCGGAAATGGTCGATGCGAATGGAAACTGTGCCAATATTTCTTATGACAGCGATTCAAATGTTACGGAAGCAACCGATGAATCAGGCGATACCTATCGCTACACTTACAATGATAAAAAACAAGTAACGCAAATTACAAACAATCAAAATACGAAAGTTTTATTCAAATACGAAGGTGACAATAAAACCGAAACAAAAATCATATCCACTAGTGGCGAAACATTAAAAACAAACGAAGGATATGATGAGGAAGACCGATTGATTTATCAAGTGGACGATATGGGTGTACGAACGGATTTTGCTTACGATTCCCTGAGCAGAAAAAGCAAGCGGACGGACGCAAACGGCCTCATCACGACTTATCAATACGATCTTTACAATCAATTAAAAGAACAGTTGGCCTCTTTGGCGGGCGATCGTTCCAAATGCACCTACACTTATAATAGCAAAGGCAATATCGATACGATTACAACAGATAACGGAACGGTTTATTCGTTTACTTATACGGTCGATCAACAAGTCGCCGTGATTCGGGTCAACGGAAATATTATTGCTCAAAATCAATATACGAAAAAAATCAACGGCATCAATACCAATTTATTGACCAAGCAATATCTCGGTCCGGATGCGACAAGCGGTTATTACGATTATATTTACGATCAAAAACAACGGTTAACCAGTATCAAATTCAACAATGTTGTGCAAGTAACCTATGTTTATAACGAACGAAATCAAGTATCGGAAATCTATGATGCCGTTCAGGGATGTCATCACTTCTTATCGTATGATTCCAACGGGCAAATTATTTCGGTAACCGATACGGAAGGAAATCATTTTGCCTACGATTATGACAATTTGAAAAACTTGCAAAAATTAACGATGAGTATAGACGGGATTTTAAGAAGTTTCGATTATGAGTACAAGTGTGAATACAACGACTATACCCCGTCCGGCTACTTTGCCCGGTTACAAAAAGCTTTTCCGGATGAAATCATCAAAGGCGGCAGCGGCTATAACGGCGTTTACGGTGGAAAGGCTTATTTGAATACCGTTCGGTATAAAAACACCGATGTCATTGATGAATTACCTTTAGGAGATACGGTTGCGTCTTTATCTTTTAAACAGGATAATGCCGTCATTGCCTATGATACCACTACGTTTAACAAAGAAAGAAAAGCCGAATCAACCGCTCAAAAAGTATTTAATTGGGAACGTTGGAAATCCGCATTTTCGACAAGAAAGGTCGTGTATGCTTGGATCAAACCGACAAACACCATCGACGATACACAAAGAATATTGGCTTTTGCCACCCAAGAAGCATCGGGATTTAGATTTACCTTATCGGCTTTGACCAATGGAAAAATCGAAATCAGAGATTCAGTGACAAAACAAGTTCTTACCAGTACCAACACATTGAAACTGGGCACTTGGAATTTAATCGGAATGAAATTGGATTATCAAATTCAAGGCAATCAACGTCTGGTTACGCTGGTTTTAAATGATGAAATCAAATCGATTGGTTATTATGACAAATCTTATATTTCCGATTTAAAATATTTTATCTTAGGAGCGCCATCGGCTTCTCTAAACTTATCGGACTTATATGCTTTAGGAAAAAGCGGCATTGTCAATAATCAAAAAACTTATCCGATTCCGATGAAATTCAGAGTGGCTTTCGCATCCGTCGGTTCAACCGATATCACGGAAAAAGATTTTGAAGGAATTTACGCCGAAGGTCAAAAATATTTACTGAACGACCCCAATTACGGAGCAAGCGGTGTTACCTACTTTAACCCCAAGGTCTATGAAGGCTACGATGTCATTCCGTTAAACGGTTCCCTTACTTCCATGAAGCGAATGAAACCAAAAACGTATTCCTTTACAGAAGGATCGTTTAAAGTCGAAAAATCCAGAATGTTCAAATTCGATCAAACCGGTCAAAGTCCGCTTTACCGGCATGTATATGCAAGTTACGACGGCTTGACCAATCTGAATAAAGGAAATCCCTCTAAACTGGCTTATGATTTACTACTGGGCCAAGAAGGAACCATCAATTTAAGATTTAAAGTCGATGAATTAAATTCCGACGAACGAGTCGTTTTATATTCGACTCGCAACAGCCAACAAAAATTGAAATTATTTGTATATGAAAACTATATTTTATTTCAAGGAAATGATCCGACCCCAGCCAATAGTTATATAGTAGGAGAAATCAGCGCCGGAGAATGGATTCACGGCTCCATCCGTTTCGATAATGACGGCTCCGTTGAGGTCCAAATGGATTTGGAAAACATTCATCTTAAAAATTATCATATTGATTTAGAAGATGCGTGGACTTATTTTGGTTGTGAAGTCGATGCCAATAAAAAACCGATTCACCATTTGAACGGTTGTATCGAAATGATTTCCTTTAAAGACAGTTGCGCAACCGAAGCCGAATTCGATCACATTCGCTTAAACGGCGAATCCATTTCAATCAGAAATTATTATGATGAATTGGGCAGAACTTCCGTTCAAAAAATTCATACTGAAAGAAATGTGTTATCCAAACAAATCACTTACAAAAACAACGGTTCCAATACGACAACGAAAGTCGCCTCCGAACAATTGTACAATGGGGAGAAATTGGTATATGAATATGATGCGGTCGGAAACGTTCTCTCCATTCAACGAAAACGTTCCGATGACACCGTTTTGGATAGTAAAGAATATGTCTATGACGGACTTTCCCGCTTGAAATCGTCCACAATCAACGGAACCGTCCATTCTTATACATACGATACCAACAACAATATTATTTCCAAAGACGGAATTACCTATACGTATGATTCCGTGATTAAAGATCGTTTGATTGGAAGAAGCGATGGTACGACCATCACGTATGAGGATCGGATCATCGGAAATCCAACTCAAATTAAAAAGCCTAATAAAACACTCAATTTCACTTGGCATGGTAGAAGACTAATGGCAATCAATGATACCACGTACAGTTATAACTACAATGGACTTCGTTTGGAAAAACAAATCAAAGACGGATTCAATGAAAAATACTATATAAATGGGGATACGATTATCGCTTTAAAACGGACGCAAAATCAAACCACCAAATTCTTATCTTTCGTGTATGATGAAACGCAAAGTTTAGTCGGGTTATCCCTAAATGATAAAGAATACTTCTATGATCGAAATACAAGGGGTGAAATCCAACGAATCATTGATAAAAACGGAACGATTTTGGTAGAGTATCATTATGATGACTGGGGTAAACCGACTTGGACTATACCAAATCTTTCGACCGAAGGTCAAGAATTGGCCGAACTCAACCCGTTCTTATACAAAGGCTATTTCTACGATCAGGATACACAACTCTACTATTTGAAAAAAAGATATTACGATCCCGAACTCGGCCGTTTCATCAGTGCAGACAGTGAAGTCGGTTCCATCGGTGATACAATGAACATGAATTTATATGCTTATTGTCGCTGCAATCCGATCAGTTATGCGGATGAAAACGGAGACTGGCCGAAATGGTTGACAAAAGTATGTATCGGACTGGCTGTGATTGCCGTATGTGCGATTGTCGCAGTAGCAACGGCCGGAACAGGAGCGGCTTGTCTTGGTATGTCCATGTTTGTGGGAGCCTTAAAAGGAGCAGCGATCGGAGCCATTCAAGGAGCCCTTTCGGGTGCCATTATGGGAGCAATTACAGAAGGAATCCGAACCGGTTCTTGGGAAGGAGCATTTAAGGGAGCGATTTCCGGAGCCGTGAACGGAGCGGCGGACGGATTTATGTTCGGAGCGATTGGCGGTGCTGTTTCCGGAGCCATGAATCCGAAGTTCTGTTTTATCGGCGGAACCCTTGTCATGACCAAGCAAGGTTTAAAAGCAATCGAGGAGATCAAACAAGGTGATCAAGTCCTTGCCTATAATGAAAATCTCGGACTGTTCGATTACAAAGATGTTGTGGAGGTATATAAAAACGAAACTTCTGAATTATGCCACATCCATACCGAACAGGAAGAAATCGTTTGTACGCCAAATCACAATATCTTAACAAAAGAAGGTTGGAAACAGGCCGATGAGTTAGTCGAATCGGATTGGATTCAAACCGAATCCGGTTTTGAAAAAGTCGTTTCAATTGAAAAAGAAACACTGGATAACCCTGTTCCTGTTTACAATTTCAATGTTTTAGGTTATCATACTTATGTAGTAGGTATTGGTTTATTAGTTGTTCATAATGATTGTAAATTAGGTGAAAACATGGAAAAAAGTGGAAATATTGGTCAATCATGTCAAGATGCACATCATTTGTTTCCACAAAAATTTAGAAAGGATTTCAAAAAAATCGGTATAGACATTGATGAAGTTAAATATGGTAGATGGATTGACTTAAATAAACATAGACAAGGGGCCTTTGCATATAACAAATTATGGGATCAAGCATTAACATCTGGCAGGGTTACTATTGATAATGCGATGGACTTTGCAAAAAACTTCATGAAACAAATTTATAATATGGTTATATAATTTAGATAAGGAGAAAATCTATGGAATATTTTATTAATAAGGATGGTAAGATTTTAGCATATACACATTCTAATGGTTGCATTTCATTATACGATAAGGAACAATGTATTTTAAGTCGCAAAACAAATTTAAAAAATGTAAGCGATGCCCATTTGATGCCTATTTATTATAATCATCATTTAATGCTATTTGAGTATCGAAAAGGTATTGAAATAATGAGCGAAAAAGGCAGTCAATTACTAAAAGTAGGAGCTGTCTATACGGCAGAAATATTTGATAATATATTACTGGCTATTTCCAATAATAAAAAAATGTTTGCCATTGATTATTTAAAATGTGAGATTGTTGCTCAATATAATATTTCTGAAAATTTTGATTTTTGCAAAGTAGAGGATAATCTTCTACTATATA
>ENA-UOJG01003401-UOJG01003401.1-human-gut-metagenome-genome-assembly--contig:-C47-NODE-3401-length-11348-cov-7.139201_pt1 | contig 11348 bp, 10 predicted proteins | sample MGYA00242340_ERZ723887 | MGnify/ENA metagenome assembly ERZ723887 | reverse complement strand
CCTATAAATAAATCCAAAAGGAGTCCTAATATAATTCCTAATGAAAATCCATATTTTTCACCTAAATATAATCCTATTGTTAATATTAAAATTATAAATAAGTTTGGTTGTATTCCTGCAATATTATACCAATTGAAAAAATTAGATTGTAGAAAATATGCAAATAAAGATATAATAAAAAATACTATTATAACTAATGTTCTTTTCATAAGATCTCCTTTTTCTAGAACATTATTATAACAGTATTTTTTAATTTTTTCAAGAGTTAGATATCTTTATATTGTCTATACTTAATAAATCCAAAAGCTCCTATTACTGCAATTACTATTATTGGTATTATGTATGTTTCTCCTCCTGTACTTGCTATTTTACCATCCTTTGTTGTGTTATCTTTTGTAATATTATTTGAGTTTACATCTGTGTTTTTATTTTTTATCTGAATGATATTGATACTATCATTTGCATTTTCGTTTGTAACATCTTTGTTAGCATCGTTGTTATCATTGTTGTTTTTATCTTTTGCTCTAACTTCTATTGGAAGTGTTGCTGTTACTGTTTTTCCATCTTCAGTATATGAAATTGTTATTGTTGAGTTGCTTGTTGAAAGTTCTGTTATTGGGAAACAGTTGTAATTGTTTATCACTTTACTGCTTCCATCACTGTATATTGCTGTTACCTCCATTCCAGTTTTATTGAATTTTTCTCCTTCTATATATTTTACTTTATCTGGATTTTTAGTTACTTCTATTTTTACTAATGTTTTTGCTGGTACTACTTTTGGGGTTACAGTTATATTTAAATTTGCTGTTTTGCCCTCATATTTAACCGTTATTAAGGTTGTAGTAGTCGTTAATGCCTCTGTTGGTGTGTATGTATAATTTGTTACTATTTCTTGTGAATTATCACTATATGTTGCTGTTACTTCCATGCCTGTTGGGTCAAATACTTCACCTTCTGTATACGTTGTTTTTGTTGGAGTTTTTGTTATTTCTATTTTTTCTAATGTCTTTGCTGGTGGTTCTTCTGGGGTTACAGTTATATTTAAATTTGCCGTTTTGCCCTTATATTTTACTGTTATTGATGTTGTAGTAGTCGTTAATGCCTCTTTTGGTGTATATGTATAATCTGTTACTATTTCTTGTGAATTATCACTATATGTTGCTGTTACTTCCATGCCTGTTGGGTCAAATACTTCACCTTCTGTATACGTTGTTTTTGTTGGAGTTTTTGTTATTTCTATTTTAGTTACTGCCTTTACCGCTCCTTCATGGAATTTGCAATCTTCACATGAGCATCCAATACAAAATACTGCATCACAATCATTGCATCCACAATTACACTCTGAAAAATCTTTAAAGCATGGCATTCCCTCTCCGTAGTCAGTATCTTTACCAGAAACTCCTAAATCTATAGCATAATAACATAAAGCATCATATACTTCATCTGCTGTAAACTCTTTTTCATAGCTTTTTATTGTTGCTGCCGCTGCTGCAATATGTGGACAAGCATGTGAAGTCCCATCAGCTATACAACATTGTTCTGAACCAGTTGGTAATAATACCAAAATGTCTTTTCCTGGTGCAGCAAAATCGACCATTGAACCATAATTTGAAAAGCTTGTATATGTCAAGTCATTTTTTTCTGAATTTTTTGCTTCTAAATACGTTTCTCCTATTATTTGTCCATTTTCTCTTCCTATTTTATTTGTTTGAAGTGCAGCTACTCCCATAACATTAGGGTAAGATGCTGGATATATGTTTTCTCCATTTATTCTATTTCCGTTTTCATCTCCATTTCCGACAGCAGCTACTACTACTATACCTTTGTCATTTGCTTCTTGGAATATTCTTTTCATTTCTACAGTAGATGTGCCAGTCCAACCTAAACTTAGATTTATTACATCAACATTTTGATCTATTGCATACCTCATAGCATCATATACATATGCAAGAGATGTAGTTCCTTCATCATCTTCTGCCTTTATTGGTAATATTTTAACATTACTTGGTGTGCAATCTAAAATGATACCTCCTGTGTGAGTTCCATGTCCATATAAAGCTCCATCAACAGTTTCAGCTCTATCAGTTATATCTGTAGAGTTTTGTGCAACATTTTTGTATCTATTATCTATTCTATCTCTTAAATTATTTTGATTAAGGCTTGAATTTGTCAAATCAAACCCAGTATCTATTACAGCTACTACAATGTCTTCTTTTGTTGTATTACTATTTATTTTAGATTGAGTTTCGTTTAAACCCATTGTATAAACTCCCCAAGATTCTGTTTGTCTTCCTCCCATATCATATGTCATTGTCATTGTCTTGGCCACTTCTTGTAACTTAATATTTGCATCTATTTCAACACTTTTAATATCTTTATTGTTTACAAACTTTTCATATGCATTTTTAGTATCTTCCTCGGTCTCATATTTTATTACATATTTCCCAGTTGGTAATTTGTTTACACTTTTTGAATTAAATGTTTCTTTTAGTTCTATATCAGTTTTTACTATTAGCCTTTTTGATGAAAAATCTCTTTGGATTATTTTATCATTATTGGCTGTTATCTGCATATTGGTATTTCTACTACTTGCAAACCATATAGTTCCTCCTGCAAGTAATCCTACAATTATTACAACTAATATTGCTAGTTTGATTTGTTTTTTCTTTTTCTGAATCACTTATATCCTCTCCTTTATATCTTTTCACATATCTATTATGACATATTTCTTCAATTTGTCAATACCTTTTAGTGTTTTTGTTTTCTTATTTCCCTAAGTCTTAGCTTGTTTTATGTTTTATGACATTTATATGTTATTTTTTTTACTTGTAATATTTTTGTAACACAATTTTAATATAAATGTAATATTTTTATGACGAATTTTGTTGTATAATTAGTGTGTACAAATGAATTGAAAAAAGGAGCCACTAATGAACATGGATTTTTTGTTGAAAAAGGAAGGAATTATTAATACAAAAGAGTTAACTGCTAGTCAAATTAAAACCATATCAAAAGATCTTTCTATAAAGCTTTGTCTTGCTTTCCCAGAACATGACCTGGATAGACAAGCTCTATATACTTCTTTTTGCTCTCTAGATATGTTCACAGCTACTATGCCTAAAGACTCTAGTGGTGCTAAGTATGTTGCTAATTCTAATGCAATATACTTTAATGAAAATTTGGACTTTGCATCTATTCCAGATGTAGCTATGCATGAGTGTATCCATTTTTTACAGGAAGGTAGATTGTTAAACAAAGACAGTTTTGTGGGTTTAACTTCCTTCTCTTCTGGATTAGCTCTTAATGAAGCTGCTGTACAGCTTATGGCTTCAGAAGCAAATATGGCTGATATTTCAGAAGAAAAATATTTTGATATTTCTATAAAAACAATTAGTCCAAATTACTATCCTTTGGAGTGTACTTTAGTAAATGAAATTTCTTATTTCACTGGTACATATCCATTATATCATAGTGTTTTGAATAGCAATGATGTCTTCAAAAATACCTTCATCGCAAAATTTAACAAAAGGATATATAATAGGTTTGTAAGGCAGTTAGATAAATTATTACATACAGAGGATGAGCTTAATTGCTACATAAGTGAATTGGAAAATACCGAGAAAGTTAGCGATATACGAGAATTAAATAATATTATTACTGAACAAAAAAATAAAATCACAAGATTATTCTTTAACATTCAAAACTTTATTATTAGAAATTGTTTTTTATGCGAGTTTAATAGCATAAATACTATAGATGATTTAAAAGACTTAAAGCAAAAGCTATATGGTTTTAAAAATATTATAGGAACAACAGATGGTTATACTTTTTACAATGATTTTTATTGTGATTTAATGAATGCTTTAGATAATAAAAAAGAAGAGCTTCTTAAATATGGCGATTTAAGTTTATTCAAGCAAGAATGTACAGCTCTAACAATTGTAGAACAGTCAGTTGAGACCTTTAGCTTTATCCGTATGCTTATTAAAAAATTAAAAAAATTGTTCAAACTCAATAGGGGCACAATTAATGATTATGATAATTAGTAAAGTGGAATAATAATTATATCCACTTTACTTGTATAGTTACTATTACCATAGCTATAAATAATGTATAATATGTCATCTGCAATATAGAACTCTGATGCGTTTTTTAGTATATATATATCACTATTTGGGTCTCTTCTATATACATTATATCCTTGATCGACTATAGTTTGTTCTCTTTTAACCTCACTTTGGATTCTTCTATTTATTAACTCTTGTATATCAGATTGTCTGTTTTCTGGAATTAAATCCATTATTTTAACTGCTTCATTAGTTTGTATATTATAATTATATGTTTTGATAATTGTTCTTTGTGCGCTACTTCCTTCTTTTAATACACATCTTACAACTAATGAAACAATATTATTGTTGATGGATGTAGTATAATCCATTTTAAAAATTGTATAACTTAAGCCTCCATTTATTATCTGTGATAGTTTCTTTATAAATACATCATTTAATTCTTTATTAATTTTATTGTCTATTTCTCCATTTATATGTGAATATGGAATATCTACCCTAATATCATACTTTCCTGATTTTGTTTCTTCAATATGATACAATGTTGATATATACTCATTTCCTTTATTATCAAAAATATCGTTAAATTGTATTTCTAATTGTTCTACATCTACTTCTCTTTCTGTTGATTTTTGTTTTTCTTTTTTGTTTAATAGTACTAATAATATTAGTGTTGCTAAAATTGCTACTATTGTTATGCTTACTGCAATTATTAATATTTTTCTATTTTTTACCAAATTAATCACCAATAATATTATACCATTTTTAAATTGATTTTGCAATTTATCCATCTGTAATGTAAATTTTCATCTTAGAGGAGACTTTTTCTACTTAAGATACATTATGCATTAGATTTTAATCCGCTTCATAAATTTAAAATGGTGATGGGTATGTTAAATGCTATATTTGTTATTATTGGAACTGTTATAGGTGCAGGTTTTGCTTCTGGAAAAGAAGTTTTCACCTTCTTTAATGTATATGGAGTTGCTGGGCTTTTGGGACTTATTTTTTCAGAAGCTATGATTGGTCTTATAATTTACAAGAGTTTTTGTATTATTATTAATTACAATGTTTCTTCTTACTCTCAGTTCGTTAGTAGAATATTTCCTCAATCAAAGTTTTTGAATAATACCTTTTGTAATATTATAAATATATTTTTGCTTATATCTTTTATTGTTATGGTTGCTGGGTTTTCAGCCTATTTTGCTCAGGAGTTTTATCTACCTTATATTTTTGGCGGAATAATTATATCATTTTTATCTTTTGTTACGTTTTTAAACAATGTTGATGGTTTGGTAAAGATAAACTTATTTCTTGTCCCTTGCTTGATTTTTATAATACTATTACTTGGTTTTAAAAATTGGATTTGTTTTACAAATTTTAATTTTATTTCAAGTAAGAATAATTTTAGCTGGTTTATTATGTCTTTATTATATGCAAGTTATAATTTGATAGTTCTACTTCCAATTTTGGTTAGCTTAAAAAAATATATACCTACGCAAAAGCACGCAAAAAATGTTGCTTTTCTTACTTTTGTTTTTCTTATTTTAATGACTATAATTCTGTTTTTCTTACTTAATTATTATTTTACAGCTATTCAGAATATAGAACTTCCGACTATATTCATTGCTGGAAAACTTGGTACTTTTTATCAATATGCTTGTGGTCTATTAATCTTAGGAGCAATATTTACAACTGCCATTTCCAATGGTTATAGTTTTTTGGAGAACTTGAATATCTCTCGTAGAAAAGTTTATTGTTTAATGTCTTTTTCTATTTGTTTAATCGCAGTTGTACTAAGTCATATAGGTTTTAGTACCCTTCTTAATTTATTATATCCTATTTTAGGATTATTGCGGTTTTACACAAATTATATTTATCTTATTTTTTTCTAAAACACCTTGAAAATTTTGTATTTTATTGATATAAGTATATAGAGGTTTTTTATAATGAATAAAAAGAAAATTTTTATACTAATTTTAATATTTTTACTTATAGCTATAGTTGTTACTTTTTCTATATTGTATAGTAAAAATTTAACTGTACGTGTTTTTTTTGATGAATACATTTTTAGAAAAAATATAACTGAAAATACATTGCCCAAGATTTCAGCTGATGAAAGTTGTTCTTTTTCTTTTAATGATAACTTAGTGGTTTTAGAAAAAAACGAACTTGCCTTTTATAATAGTTCTGCAACTAAAATTACATCACTAGATATAGAACTTTCTGAACCAATATTTGTGGCTTGTGGCAAGTATCTTTGCATAGCTGAAAAAAATGGAGATAGAATCTATTTAATTTCTAATAGGAATATTATTTGGCAAAAAGATGTTGAAGGTAAAATTACTAATATATCTGTTAATAAAAATGGCTACGTTGTTGCCTCTATATCAGATACAACTTATAAAACAATTTGCAAGGTATATAATGAGAGTGGTGTTGAGTTATTTACTACATACCTTTCACAAACTGACATTATAGCTTCTGCAATTTCCAATGATAATAAGTTTTTGGCTTTAGCTGAAGCTGATTTCTCTGGAATTGCTATCCAGTCTAGTGTAAAAATTATATCTATTGATAAAGCATTGGCAAATGATTCTAATACTACTCAATATAACTACACTGCACCTATGGGGGATCTTATAATAAATATTCAGTATTGTAATAATAATTTAGTATGTTTGTATGATAATCACATAGATATTGTTAATGACAATAATATCTATGAGGTTACAAATTTTGAAAACACAAAAATTTTATTTGCAGACATAAATAATAAACTAGTACAAATTGAAAAACGAAGTACTGGTTTAATATCTTCTGAATTTGAAATACAAATATTAGATATACCTAGCCTTGAAAAGAAAGTATTTTCTTTAGATAAAGAGCCAAAATCTCTTGAAGTTTTCGGTAATATAATTGCTGTTAATTTTGGTACTGAGGTTTTGTTTATTAATAACTATGGTTGGCTTATAAAAAAATATACCTCTTCTCAAGAAATACAATCTATTACTATTTCTAATAATTTAGCTGGTATCATTTATAAAGATAAAATAGAATTTTTGAATTTATAAGGAGGTGATAAGATGTCTTTGATTATCGACTTAATTATCATTGCCATTGTTCTGTTGTTTACTTTTTTGGGATATAAAAGAGGACTTATAAAAGTGGCAATAAAACTTTGCACATTTTTTATTGCAATTATTGTAGCTTTTATGCTATATAAACCTATAGCAAATATAGTTATTGATAATACCCAAATAGATGAAAAAATTGAAAGTGCCATTACACAAAAGATTTTACCAGAAGGTGCTTTAGAAAGTGAAAATATTGAGGTTTCCCAAAAATTACCAAGTATTATATTAAAAAATAGCGAAAATACAGTTCAAAGTATTTCTAGAGCTTGTAGTACAAAGCTTATTGAAGCAGCATGTTTATTGCTTATCTTCATAATTATAAAAGTCGCCTTAAAATTTGTAACCTTCCTAGCAGATTTAATTGCAAAACTACCAATTTTGAAGCAGTTTAATAAATTGGGAGGAACGATTTATGGTGTTTTAGAAGGTTTATTTATTGTATTTGTAGGCTTTGCAGTTATTTCTCTAATTGCTCCTCTATTGGATTCTTCCATATTAGAAGCTATTAATTCATCAATAGTAGGTTCAATCTGTTATAATAATAATATTTTGTTAAAAATTATAATGTAATATAGGAAACTTTTCTTGTTATTGAAGTCAATTCCAAGGAGAACTTTCCTACATAATAAAAAAACAAGACATAAAAATCTTTTTTAATCTTAGATTTTTATGTCTTATTATTTTTTTATTTGTTTTGCTCGGTAATTTTTGCTGTTTCTTTTACCTTTTTTATTCTGTCGCTCCATTTATCAATATAGTATCTACGAATAATAGCTAAGTTAGTAAACATCCTTCCCACAAATACAACAATTGCTGCTAAGTAGATATCTACATTTAGCTTTACCCCAAGCCATGTTAACAGAATTGATAAAATTGCATTTCCAAAGAATCCTGATATAAATATCTTGAAATCAAAATTTCCCTTCAATACAGAGGTTATTCCTCCAAATACTGAATCTAGTGCAGCAATTATAGCTATTGCTAAATACCCAGAGTAGGTATATGAAATTACTGGTCCATTTACTCCTATTATTGCACCTAATATGCATCCTATTGCAATCGCTAAAAATACCATTTTTATTCCCCCTTAACATATTCAAATTCTAATTTTCTTTCATGACTTGCTATTGTTATATTTGCTTGTCTTTCAACTGTTACTTGCTTACCTTCTGATATCTTAGTATCAATATATCCGTAATTTTTCTGTGAAATAGCGCTTTCCAAATACATTGTGTTCCCAATTGCTTTTATCGTGTATGGTGCTGTTATTCTTTGTCCTTTTACTGTTATGTAATTCTCATCGGTTAAATCGGCTATATAACTATCATAAACTATTCTTTGCTCATTTATTGAAATTGCTTCTGCTCCTGCATTTTTCAATAGATTCACTAATTCTAATAAATCTTCTGTATTTACTCTATTTGTTGCTGTATTTGACATCTTAATTACTATGCCCTCTCCTGTTACGCTATTTCTTCCGAGTAAGTCATTTGTTTCTTTAAGCTCTTTTTGTAAAAGCATTGAAGCTTCTTTTCCTTCTATAGCTGCTTCTTCATATTCTAATATTTTTTCATTTATTTCTTTTATTTTAATAGCAGTTTCTTCATACTTTGTTTTTAATGATGTCAGCTCTGTTTTTAGCTCACTTTCTCTCATAATTTCAAGCTCTGATATATCTGTTTGGCTTATGGTTTTTACCTGCATAAATATTAGCATCGTAAGGATTAAAAACACAAATCCAATTGTTACTGTTACTATTATTTTCCCTTTTTTCATAGTTTTATTTTGATGAAATATATTCATATTTGTATACTCCTTCATATTTTGGTATTGTTATGTCATCACTTTTTTCTATTCCAACAACAACGCCATCTCTTGTCATTAGCTTTAAATAGCCTCCTTGTCTTACTGCCACATTATAATATAGTCTTTCTGTATAGCCAATTGCTTTAATTTCAATTGGAACGCCAACCATTTCATCATTAACTCTTAATATATTTCCATCACAAAGTATTGAAGTGGTTTGGACTATTCTCTTTCCATTAATTGAAATTGCATCTGCACCAGCATTAAATAATTCATTTACTATATGTATTAAATCCTGTTCATGGACTAAATATGAATTTATGTCTAATACCTCGTCTACATTTACTTCTCTATTATCATCTAATTTTATTATTATTCCTGGCCCTTGTACTTCTGTTAGCCCTAATAAAGCATTGTTTTTAGTTATTTGATTTTTCACTTCTATATCAAGTTCGCTACTCGTTGATGCTTGTGTTCTTACTTCTTCTAGTCTATCTTCGGCATTTTCTAATTGTTTATATGCATCTTTATAGTTCTGTCTCCACCTTAATACTTCGTCTTTTAGTTCTGCATTATCATTTAATGAAATTCCTTCTTCTTCTGTAATACTCTCTACTGTTTTTATTTGTATGAAAATTGCCATTGTTAATATTAAACATACACTGCCCAAAGTAATTGCTACCTTTTTCATTCTAACCTCCTTGTAAATTTATTAAACTTTCTCTCGGAAATATACCTTCTTAATGTTTGGTACATTAAGCATTATCTCCCCTTCTATGTTTTTTTCTTTAGATATCAATTTAACAATCCACAATATCTTTACATTGATGTTTGTTTTGTCTCCAAATTGAACAGTCTTTTTTTCACTTGGTATTTCTAATATAAAGTTTTTGTCATTTGATATATCTATTGATGTTATAATATCTTTTATTCCATTGTTTTTTGCTTCTTCTATTATTTGTATTATTGTGTCTAGTTTTTTCAAATCTTGAGTAGACATTCTTTTCCCTGGTATTAAGTTTTCTGTAGAATATCCCTTAATAATTAGTAGTGGTAATGGTATTTCAGATACTTCAAGCAAGTATCCTTGATTATTTATATATATATAGTTATTTTCATATTGCAACATAAAAGTAGGTATTCTTTCTTCTATATCTAGTATTATTTCACCATCTAACTTTCTCTTTATTTTTACGTTCTCAACATATGGATTACTCTTTATTCCCTTTCTTATAGTAGATTTAAGTGTTTTAAACATATTTGTTTCCATTGTGAGTTGGGAATTTTGTATTATTTCTTGTGTTGAAACTTTGGAGTTGTTTATTACTGTAATTTTTTTTATATTAAATATATCTGAATACAAAATTAAACCACCAATAGCTAACAATAAAATTACTAAACACATAACAGCAAATGCTCTTCTTGCTTTTATACTTTTATTTTTAGGTATCTTTTTACTTTTTTGTGTTGGTCTTTTAGTCGTTTTATTTATTTTAGTTTTTTTGTTTGTTGTAGTTTTGACTTTCACTTGTTTCTCCCTTAAAAAAATATCATTGGTATATATATCTTACCAATGATATTTTATACTATTTGTTCTCAAAATTCAATGTTTTTTTTAATTTTTATTTTAAATTTCGGTTTTAATATTAAAAAGTGCTTATACCCTAACCCCCAGCCGACCAAAAGCCGGCTTGGCGGCTATTGAATTACGATACTTCTCCTCAACTCCATGCCTCACTACTTACTAGTACTTCTCCTAATTCTGGAATTTCAGATTTTAGAGAAACTAAGGCGCGAGCAGACAACTCAAAGTCGATGGAAGTGCCATCAGAACGGAACAATTCGCGGTAGGAGTAGGCGCCGCCGCCGACCACGTAGCCAGGGCCAAAGTAAGCACAAATAACATACGCATAGGCCCCACGAGAAGCCAGCCAGTAGATATACTTATTACCGCTTGTTCCGAACACTAGGTTCTTTGCTACATTACTTGTGTTTTCTGATACTGTTGGTACTCCTGTACCTCCTGCAGATGAGTTTACTGCATACCAATATCCATCTAATAAATATTCTCCTAGTTCTGCTCCATTATCTGATATCCCCTCTGGATGTGCTGGTGTATAAAATACTCCTCTAAGATTATTTGTATTATAATTTACTATATTTGTCCAAGTTTCTCCTAAATCTTTTAGTTTTGTTGTAAAGTTTCCGGTTGTTGTTAAATTTGCGTTTGTATCATAGTACATTCCACCTGCTGGAGTATAGCCTAGGGTTTTATTTACATCATCTATTGTCATTGCTCTTACATCATTACCATATATTTCTTTTACTTTTGCTTCTA
>ENA-UOJG01003400-UOJG01003400.1-human-gut-metagenome-genome-assembly--contig:-C47-NODE-3400-length-11349-cov-5.903754_pt1 | contig 11349 bp, 9 predicted proteins | sample MGYA00242340_ERZ723887 | MGnify/ENA metagenome assembly ERZ723887 | reverse complement strand
AGCGCCGTCCAGTACACGAAGAGAACGCTCTACCTCTACAGTAAAGTCTACGTGGCCTGGGGTATCAATGATGTTGATACGGTGCTCAAGAGCGCCCGGTTTCGGCTTGCAGTTCTCTTCCAGAGTCCAGTGGCAGGTTGTAGCAGCTGAAGTAATTGTGATACCACGCTCCTGCTCCTGTTCCATCCAGTCCATGGTAGCAGTTCCTTCGTGAGTATCACCAATCTTGTAGTTAACACCGGTATAGTACAGGATACGCTCGGTCAGGGTTGTTTTACCTGCATCGATGTGAGCCATAATACCAATGTTTCTGGTTCTCTCTAATGGATATTCTCTTCCAGCCAACGGATTTTCCTCCTCTTAGAATCTGTAGTGAGCAAATGCCTTGTTAGCCTCTGCCATCTTATGAACTTCTTCTTTCTTCTTCACAGAAGCACCTGTGTTGTTAGATGCATCCAGAATCTCGTTTGCCAGTCTGTCTTCCATGGTACGCTCGCCTCTCTTACGAGAATAAGCGGTCAGCCAACGAAGGCCAAGAGCCTGACGTCTGTCCGGTCTTACCTCGATCGGTACCTGATAAGTAGCACCACCGATACGTCTTGCTTTTACTTCAAGAACCGGCATGATATTGTTCATTGCTTCTTCAAATACTTCGATTGCTGGTTTTCCAGCTTTTTCTTCTACTTTAGCAAATGCGCCGTATACGATTTTCTGGGCAACGCCTCTCTTACCATCCAGCATGATGTTGTTGATCAGCTTGGTTACCACTTTGTTATTGTATAACGGATCTGCTAAAACATCTCTTTTCTGAGTATGTCCTTTACGTGGCACGTTACTTCCCTCCTTAACCATCATTCGATTAAATCATCGGTACTCACACTTATTTGCAGTATGTCCGCGCGTGTAAATTCTCTATAAATCCGCAGCCGTGGGGATTTATGGAATAACGCACAACATTTCGCTTTTTTTGTGATACTAGATATATCTCGAACTCGTTTTACTTAATTATTTCTTTTTCGGTCTCTTAGCACCGTATTTAGAACGGGCCTGTTTTCTGTTAGCAACACCTGCAGTATCAAGTGTACCACGGATGATGTGGTATCTGGTACCTGGCAGGTCCTTAACTCTTCCTCCACGGATCAGAACAACGCTGTGCTCCTGAAGGTTGTGACCTTCTCCTGGGATGTAACTTGTTACTTCGATTCCGTTGGAAAGACGAACTCTGGCGATTTTTCTAAGAGCTGAGTTAGGTTTTTTCGGTGTAGCAGTTTTAACAGCTGTGCACACACCTCTCTTCTGAGGAGAAGACATATCTGTGGATTTCTTTCTCAGAGAATTGTAGCTTTTCTGCAGTGCCGGCGCGGTAGATTTCTTTACGGAAGTCTCACGGCCTTTTCTTACTAACTGGTTGAATGTTGGCATTCCATTTCACCTCCTGATAGATTTCTCCGTGTGTCCCACGGGGTTTCATACGGCTGCTTTAGTTCAACATAATTGCTTTGCAGCTTTTGCGCGCACAAAAAACAGTCTTTTACGCACGCTCGTTTATTATAGCGTCTGTCCTTTCAAAAGTCAAGGGGGAAATTCGCAAAAAATCGCGTATTTACGCGGCTTCTGCGGATTTCCCCCATTGATGCATTACTGTGCAAAAGTATTTTTTCTTCCTATTATAATCTCACCAGATTATTTTCTGACATTTTCTGTTTTTCGTTAAAGCGGACGGTTCCTGAAGGCCGGACACGCATCACACCGCTTCGGCTTCTCCTCGCTCTGTGCATTGCCCCAGAGGTCACGCGCTTTCTCTTCGGCACACCCTTTGCACCAGGGAAACATGCGGACATTGCTGATGTAAAAGTTCTCAAAGTTTGTCTCGTCGTTGTTGATGTCAAACTGCTGCTTTCTCGACAGCTCTTCCGTATGTTCTGCAATCCAGGCCTTCTGCCCTTCGGTCGCCGGATACCCCGGTCCGCCGAGGACGTAATCCATATCGGCATGGAGATTTTCCGGTTCGCCTGGTTTGTGGAATCCTACAAATAAAATATAACCGCGGCGCAAAAGCTCCTGGATCGGCTCGTCCGTCTGGCCGTCCGGACCTAAAATCGCCCGCGCGGTCTGCGCATGAAAATTTTCTGTTTTGGGATAGAATTTCCCAGTTGGTGCTAAAAATCCATCTGCCATTTTCTTTTCTCCCATGTTCTCATTTGCTGTATGCTTTTCTATACCATAACCGATTTTTTCAAAACAGGCAAGGTTTGTTTTACTGGATTTTTTTTTTTATCTGTGCTATACTCTTTCCCGTGCATTTATGCAATCGGATTTTCCCGTCTTTTTGCGGGTGTCCGGACTGGTTCGTGAACTTCCCAGTATAAAAAACCAAGTATCTCAAAATTTTCATCAAAGGAGATTGGAAAATGAATGCAAGAAAACTGGTCATCGACTGTGATCCGGGCATCGACGATTCTCTCGCCCTGATGCTTGCCGCGGCTTCGAAAGAGCTGGATCTTGTCGGCATCACCACAGTCAGCGGAAATGTACCCGCTTCTATGGGCGCTAAAAATGCCCTCAAAATTCTTTCTATGATTGGAAAACCAGATGTCCCGGTTTATGTCGGCGAGGAGACGCCTCTGGTCCGCGACTACGTGGACGCGATGGACACCCACGGCATGGACGGTCTCGGCGAATCGGGCTGGCCGGATGCCGAAGGCCTTACGCCCAACAAGGACGCTGTTTCTTTCCTGATCGAAACCTTAAAAGCAACCCCTGATGTTACCATTCTTGCCCTCGGACCGATGACGAACCTTGCAAAAGTCATCTCCCGCGCACCGGAGTGCCTGACAAACCTGACGGCTCTTGTCTCCATGGGCGGAAGCTATAAGAGCCATGGAAACTGCTCCCCGGTTGCCGAGTACAATTACTGGTGCGACCCGGATGCCGCAGCCGAAGTATTCCGCGCGTTTTCCGAGCTGCCGCAGCTTGCAGGCAAAAAGCTTCATATGATCGGGCTGGATGTCACACGAAAAATTGTCCTGACGCCGAATCTTGTGGAATATATGAAATGCGTAAATCCAGGAGTCGGAACCCGCATTGAGGAGTTGACGCGCTTCTACTTTGATTTCCACTGGAAACAGGAAAAGGTCATCGGATGCGTGATCAACGATCCGCTCGCGGCCGCTTATCTTGTGGATCCGTCGCTCTGCAGCGGTTTTGATGCGTATACGCAGGTAGAAACCGGAGGCCTCTGCATCGGACAGACGGTTGTGGATGCCATGAATTTTTATCAGAAAGCACCGAACAGCCACATTCTGACGCAGGTCGATGTGCGCCGTTTCTTCCTGATGTTCTTTGAGCGCGTTCTCGGCGTGCCGCAGGAGGAATCCGCACCGGTTCTCGACCAGATTCTCACTGCACCGCCGGTCTTCCCACATGAGACGATGTTTCAGAAGGGAGGCGAGGCATGATGAATACTAACCGTACGTTAAAGCTCACGACACTCGCGCTCTGCGGTGTCATCAATATTCTCGGCGGTACCATTGCTCTGCTGCTGCGTCTTCCGGTTTATCTGGACTCCATCGGAACAGTTCTGGCAGCCGCTCTGTTCGGACCTGCTGCAGGCCTCGTTCCGGGACTGATCTCCGGACTCATTTCCGGCATGACGAGTGATGTCTATGCGTTTTACTATATTCCGGTGCAGCTTGTCATCGGTCTCGTTGCCGGCCTTGTATTCCGCAGACTCCGCCCGTCCCATACGGCAGGATCCCGCAGCGAGAGTCTTTCCCTCCGCTCCATGGGCTGGAAGCTGTTTCCGGCAGCGCTTGTGATCTCACTTCCGGGTACTGTGGTAAGTTCCACAATCACCGCGGTTGTTTTCGGTGGAATTACTTCCTCCGGCTCCACTGTGCTGGTGCAGCTGCTTCACAGCCTCGGTATGAATCTGACTCTCTCTGTCTGCGTTGTACAGGCCATGACAGACTTTGTGGATCGAATGATTGTCCTTGCAGTCGTCCTCGTGATTCTGCCCGCCGTTTCTTCTGCTTTCGGCAGTCTTTCTATGAGAAGCAGAAAATAATCTGTACCAATAGCACAAAGAATCCTGCAAAAAATTCACTTTCTTTTTTGCAGGATTCTCATATTTTGGCATAACAAGAACTCCGGAAAAAAGGGGAGGCTGCATCAGGAGCCATCCCTTTTCCGGAGTTTTTTATTTCTTCTTTAATAAAATCATTCACATGCGCGGATCCATACCTGCATTTCGCCCTCACCTCGGTTGTTCCACATATAATATGGAATCAGCTTCAGTTTCGTCTTTTCCTCTTCCTCTTTCTGATACAGATGATACAACGGCTGTTTTTCCGCATCGCCCAGCTTCATGCGACGTCCCTCGGCCGTTACGCACACAAAGTGCTCGCCCAGCTCATCGGCTGCTTCTGCGGTTTTTTCACCATTCACACAGAGTTTTGTCAAATGCAGATTCTTTCCGTTGTCTGCTTCTTCCATACAGTAAACAACCGGTCCTCGTTTTACAGCAACACGGCCGGCGTCCTCGCGTACAAGCGGATTGGATGCCAGAAGCTGGATTTCCATCGGGAAGTTCAGGCGGATCGTCTCACCCTTCGCCCATACTTTTGTCACATACAGATACCCGTCTTTTTCTTCCACTTCTGCGCCTTTTGGAATCTCTTTTTCATAAGAAGCACACCATCCCGGGATGCGGAATGCAAAGGTGTACGGCTCTTTGGTATCGCTCTCGCAGGTCACGAAAACATGGCCGTCCCACGGGAATTCGGAAGTGATGGATGCTTTTACTTTTTCTCCTTCCACTGTTCCACCCATGTACAAGTGGACAAACAGGGTTGTGTCGTTTTCCGTGTATGCGTAAGATGCAACTGAGCTTACCGTTCTTGCCAGGTTCGGAGGGCAGCAGGCACAGCCGAACCATTTCTGACGGATCGGTTTTACATGGAATTTCCGCTCATCCTTGTGACATGCCTCCGGCAGTACCTCCAGCGGATTGACATAGAAGAAGCTCTTTCCGTCGAGCGCCATTCCGGAGAGAACGCCATTGTAGAGGGCTAATTCCATCACATCCGCGTACTCTGCTTTTGCCTGAATCTCCAGCATGCGGCGAGCAAAGAACACAAGACCGATGGATGCACAGGTCTCTGCGTAAGCGGTATCGTTTGGCAGGTCATAGTTGAAAGAGAATGCCTCTCCTATATGAGTGGCACCGATTCCGCCGGTGACGTACATTTTCTGATGCACCATATTGTTCCAGAGAGTTTCACAGGCTTTCAGCAGGCTCTCATCCTGCGTTGCCCTTGCCACATCCGCCATGCCGGAATAGAGATATACGGCGCGTACGGAGTGCCCCTGCACCTCATCCTGCTGACGCACCGGGCGGTTTGCCTGATTGTAGCTATATCGTTCCTCGCCCTCCGGGCAGGTCAGACCGCGCTCGATATCGTAATAGTATGGTTTTGTTCCGCGTTCATCGATGAAGTATTTTGCAAGATCGAGATACTTCTGCTCGCCGGTCAGATCATAGAGACGCATCAGAGCCATCTCTGCAATTTCGTGACCAGGATAACCTGCTTTTTTACCCTCGCCGTGACCGAGTTTGCTGGCAATAAAGTCCGCGAAACGCTCTGCTGCTTTTAAGAGACGGTCTTTTCCGGTCGCCTGATAATAGGCTACGGCGCCTTCCGTCAGATGACCGAAGCAGTACAGCTCATGGTTGTCCTTAAGGTTTGTAAAAATCATATCCTGATCGTTGATCAGATAGTAGGTATCGAGGTATCCGTCTTCTCTCTGTGCTGCGCAGACAGCTTCAATTGCTTCATCTGCCGTTTTTTCCAGCTCCGGATCGGGATGCTGTGTCAGGGAGTACGCAACTGCCTCCACCCATTTGGTAAAATCGGTATCCTGGAACAGGAAGCCATAAAATCTTCCGTCCATTTTGCCATCCTTCGGCAGTGTCTCAAAAGTATCCAGCGGATATTTGATCTGAACAAATTTGTCTCCTTTTGCTTTCCGCTCTTTTTCAACTTCACCGGCGCGGCGGTAGTTCCGCATACAGAAGCTCGGTGCTGCTCCCGGAACATTGTCATTTAAGGCATTCCACTGATACGGAATTACTTCGGTGCGGACAAGCTCCATCTCTTTTTTCCAGAATGCATCAGTAACCTGGACTTTTGCCAGGGATAATGGTTTGCTGAAGTTTTTCTGATCCATTTTTTCGGTCTCCTTTTTCGTTGTCTTCCGCCGCCTCCTGGTTTGAAAAAGATATTTTCCTTGCTTTCAGGGATGGGAAGCGTTACACTTCTTTTGACGGCTGTTTTCCTGTTTTTCTATAGTTTTATTTTAGCAAAACGGACCGCCGTTTAAAATACAAGAATGTTTGAAAAGGTTTGAAAAAGTCATATGATCTCTGTTTTATTTCCAGATGCCGCCTGTTTTACCTACGACCTCTGCGGCAAATTCCAGTCCCCATCCCCGGAGTGGATGCACCTGACACGGAATCTCGTCAATTTTGAACTGATGGTTGTGACGGAAGGAACGCTTTTTATCGCGGACGAACGCCGCTCTTACGAAGTCCATCCTGGCGAATATCTTCTTTTGCCTCCGACCGTCCATCAGCACGGCTCGAAAAAAGGAAGCTGCGCTTTCTACTGGCTCCATTTTATCCCTGGTATCCCATCCGCACCGATCATCGCTCCTTCTGACCCGACCGCCGGATCGGTTCTGGATGAGTTTCATGCTGCACCGCCATCCTCCTACCGCCTTGAGGACCTCGCTCCCGCCCAGCTTCCATCCAACTACCCCGAAACGTTATGCATCCCGCGCCAGGGAACGCTTTCCTCCCCGAACCGCGTCATCATCCTCATGAAGCAGCTCCAGGACACTTCCCTGCGTTTCCACAGCACGTTCCTCAACAACAGCCTGACTGCCGCTGTTCTCGGCGAAATCAACTGTCAGAGCCCCTTCTACCGCACCTACACTTCCGAAACGCAGCGGACGCAGATCCTGCAGGACATTATCAGCTACATCCAGTACCACAGCAGCGAGTCCCTCAAAGTCACCGAACTCGCCCGTTATTTCGGATACAACGACAAATACCTCTCCTCCCTCTTCCACGAGGGCACCGGGATGACGTTAAAACAATTCATCCTGAAATCCAAAACGGACAGCGCTATGGCCGAGCTGACGGACACAAATCACACGGTCTCTCAGATTGCTTATAATGTGGGATTTCAGGATGCGCATAATTTTTCCACGGCTTTCCGAAAACTCACCGGGATGACGCCGGGACAGTACCGGAAGAGTTATGGGAACCGGAAACTTTCTTTTGAATAGGACGGGAGGATACGACCCCCAGGCACCGCGGGGGGCGGACGCTCCGCTGCGCCTGGGGACCCATCTACGTTTTGGCGGACGGAAGTGATTTACTCAATGGATGGATTCACTTATTCTTTAGAAATTTACTGTTTCTTTTAGAAAATAGACATACTTTGCTCACATTTCTTCACTATACTATATCTCAGATAGTTGATGAACCACTCAAAACTATCTCCCCCCTCATTATGAAAGAGCAGCCCGCATATCCGCGGGCTGTTCTTATTTTTTGTCTTTTTGCACCCCACCTAACGTAAATGCCGCCTGCGGTCGGGGAAATATCCCGACCGCAGGCGGCCTCACAATCTACCGTGGAATCACATTACTCTTCCGCAGCTTCAATTGCTGCAGTCTCGATAATAAATTTCACGCTTCCATCCATTCCATTTGCCTTACCACTGTAAGAAGTATAAGCACATTTATCCGAATTCAGCGCCTGAATCCGATCCAGTACATCTCCCAGATCATCCTCAAAGGTACTCTTCAGCTTGCTGGTACCCTCTTCTTCAAACTTCTTCGTACCGTCAGCCAGTTCTTTCGCCCCATCGGACAGCTCGTCAATACCATCAACAACCTTGCTGCTTCCCGATTTCAGATCAGAAGCTCCGCTTGCCAGAGAAGAAGTTCCATTTGCCAGTGTAGAAGCTCCGCTCGCCAGCGTAGATGCTCCGCTTGCCAGCGTAGAAGCTCCGCTGTTCAGTTCAGAAGCTCCGCCTGCCAGGGAAGAAGTTCCATTTGCCAGTGTGGAGGCTCCGCTTGCCAGCTGGGATGCTCCGCCTGCTACCTGAGAAGCACCGCTTCTTAAGCTTCCGCTGTTTGCAGAAAGTTTTGCAGATCCATCGCTTAACTGGCTTCCCAGCTGTCCAAGACCTGCGGTCAGCTGTGTCGTGCCGCCCTGCAGAGTCGTAACACCCTCAACCAGAGCCGGTGCATTTGCTTTCAGCTGGCTTGCTCCGGAAAGCAGCGTGTCATTGTAAGCACTCAGCTGGGTAAATCCTGCGTTCAGTGCATTGATGCCTGCTGTTGCTTTTGCAAAACTCTCATTTGTGCTGCTGTACAGCTGGCTCACACCTGCGGACAGAGTACCGATGCCCTTGTACAGAGCGCTTCCGCCTGCATCAAGCTGTGCCACACCTGCGGTCAGTTTCTGCATTGCACCAAGATTCTGCTCAACAACTGTTTTATTATCGGTGATGGTCTGCATCTGTTTCTGCATGGTCTCAAGCTGCGGCATCAGAGCTGCAACCGTCTTCTGCAGATCACTGTACTGGCTCTTGATGTCGCTCATCTTCTGCTGCATTGCTGCAAGACCGGAGAGATCCGGGCGCTCGATTTCGAAGTTCAGTTCCGGAAGGGTAATCTGCGGAGCTGTAACTGGAGTAACCGAAACGGTTCCGGCGGAAGCGGAAACGCTGACACTTCCGATCTGGTTTCTTGCTTTACTTAAGGAATCGGCAAGCTCTGTATTTCCAGCGCTCTTAGCTGCGGAAATCTGTGCATCCAGTGTAACTGCTGCTGCAGAGAGCTGATCATTTGCCTGTTTTGCTGCATCGGCGGATGCCTGGCTTGCTGCTGTATCAGCTGCGCTCTGTGCTGCTGCTGTTGCTTCCTGGTTCAGCTGTGCTGCTGCTCCGTCTGCCCATGCCTGAACCTGTGCTGCCATCTGGGTTCCCATCTGCGTTGCCTGATTCGTGATCTGTGCCTCCAGACCGCTTAAGTAGCTCTCAAGTCCTTTGGACAGCGTATCCATCTGGCTCATCAGCTCGCTGCCGTTTGTCATCATGCTGTTGACAGATCCTGCGATTGTGGTGTTCAGAACCTCGGAGAGTGCCTCGGTCTCGGAGATCAGGGTAGAACCGGTGCTGGTCATACCGTCTACCATCGTCAGAAGGCTCTGTACATCGGTGCTCTGCAGCTGCTCGTTCAAACTGGTCAGTCCTTCGGAGAGTTGTTTTGCTCCTGCAAAAATATCATTCTCATCTTTTCCGTCGAGTGCTGCGTTCAGTGTTGCGATTGCACTGTTTACCTCGGTCAGGCCGTCTGCCAGAGGCTGAAGCTGCTCAGCGCCTGCTGCAAGCTGTTTCTCGCCTGCTACATAAGAAGCAACGCCGTCGGACAGCTGTGTTGTTCCGTCGGTGTACTGTTTTACGCCTGCAACGACTTTATTCACACCGTTTACATACTCGGTTACGCTTCCAGTCAGCACACCGTTCTTTCCAAGATACGTCTGGATTGCTTTATTCAGGGTATCAGCGCCCTCGGTGTAGGAGTTTACGCCGCTTGCCAGGGAAGAAGCTCCGCTGCTTAAGGTGGATGCTCCGTTGGACAGGGTAGCTGCTCCGCTGTTTAAGGTAGAAGCTCCGCTGTTCAGAGTAGAAGTTCCGTTTGCCAGAGTCGATGCTCCGCTTGCCAGTGTGCCGGCTCCGCTTGCCAGTGTGCCGGCTCCGCTGTTCAGCTCGTCAGCGCCGTCTTTTAACGTTCCGATACCGTCATCCAGCTCTTTGTAGCTGTCTTTTAAAGTATCCACACCATCGGAGAGTGCCTTGGAACCGTCAACCAGTTCCATTGCAGCATCCTCAAGATCACTCAGTGCATCCTTCAGATCATCGTATCCGGTGATGTTGTCGGTATCGATGGTGTCGAGAACATCGTCAAGTGCAACGGTGAAGGTAGAATCCAGAGAGAAGTTCTCCACATCTGCAGTGATCTCCAGGCTTTCCGGCAGTTCGAAATCGCTGTCACCGGATACCAGATCTTCAAGGGAATCGGAATTTAATCCCAGGCTTTCCTGCAGGCCCGGCATACCAAATCCGATTACGATGTTTCTGCTTCCATCGGAAATGACTTTACCATTGTCGATCTTGACATTGGAGAAAGTATCCTGCGGAAGAATCATTCCGGTCATCAGGACGAATGGGGTGTACATCGTCTCTTTCTTGCCATTGATGTCAACCGTTGTCTTTGTGTTGTTTGTATAGTCAACTTTGATTTTCAGTTTTCCGCTCTTTCCGGCCAGGTCATCCGGTTTGATTTCCTTGCCGTCCAGATAATAGGTGAACTTCACGGAAACCGGAGGTTCTTTTGTGGTTGTTCCCTGATAATAGATATCCTCGCCGTCTGTCTGCCAGGTCAGCTCGTTTCCGCTCTGGGTGAACTCCTCGTCGCCCTTTACGTTTTTGATGTCCTTCAGTTCACTCTCATCTTTCAGGTTCTTTTCCGTTCCTGCGTTCTTCAGCCAGTTGGATACGGTGATCTGATCTTCCGATCCGTCTGCATTTGCATTTACATATACGGTTTCTTCTTTGGAAACCGCTGCGTCCTCTCCTGTCGCTGCATAAACCGGAGCAGCTCCCATAACAGCAGCCATACCAACAGCAAGACCAGACATCATCTGTTTTCTCAGTTTTCTGTTTCTATTCATTGTGATAAACTTCCTTTCTGTGGTTTTTATAATGGTTTTTTATGATGAAATCCAGGATCATAAGAGAAGTAAAACCCGCTCGGAGTAAGATACTGCGGGATACTGTTTCCCTCAGATCGAGGATGTTTTTCCTATGCCTTTCAATCATCTAATGTTATAACGCAAAAATGACTCTTAGTCAACATTAAATACTGCACAAAATTGACGATCGGTCATTTTTTTCTTCGTGCATAGTCACAAAAATGAGAAAATTAGTCATTTTCCCTTTGACAGTTTCCATGTATTCTAACTATAATTGTAGTTAAGTAAATGACACATGATGTGATATTTTTCAGGAAAGGAGACTCTCTGTGGGAAAAATTGACAACAACAAACAAATGAAACGTGAGTCCCTTCTGGACTCTGCTTTCTCACTTTTTATCAACAACGGCTTCAGTAAAACATCCATTTCGGATATCGTGAATAACGCCGGCGTTGCAAAAGGTACCTTCTATCTTTATTTCAAAGATAAGTAGGATAGTCGGTATCATCTGATTGCA
>ENA-UOJG01003398-UOJG01003398.1-human-gut-metagenome-genome-assembly--contig:-C47-NODE-3398-length-11357-cov-3.938153_pt1 | contig 11357 bp, 9 predicted proteins | sample MGYA00242340_ERZ723887 | MGnify/ENA metagenome assembly ERZ723887 | reverse complement strand
GAGAATTTTTTGTATTCTTCTTTCGTCCAGAACAGCATTTCCTTGTGTTCCTCACGTCCCATATTTCCCACCTTTGCCGCAGGATTGGAACGCAGTTCATAGTAGCGGACAGCGTGATTGAAAATGGCGGACAACTGATTGTGCAGCGTTTTCAGATACGTCTGTGAATAAGGCTTTTTCTTCTCATCACGATAGGCAAGCATTTCATTCTGCCAAGTAATAATCTCCTTTGTGGAAATCTCGCTGATTTTCAGTTTCCCGAAATACGGAAGTATCTTTGTGCGTATGATATGCTCTTTGGTAAGCCACGTGTTTTCCTTCAAACGGTTCTTCACATCATTGATATAAAGCTCCGTAAAGGCTTCAAAACTCATATCAAGGTCTGAAGAAGTCTGCAATTTGAACATTCTTTCCCATTCCTGTGCTTCTCGTTTGGTAGCAAAGCCACGCTTGCATTTCTGCTTGCGTTCCCCTTTCCAGTTCACATACCTTGCCATCACATACCAAGTACCGTTATCTTCATTCTTAAATACCGGCATTTACATTTCCCCCTTTCCTGCTCCGTAGAGCCTTTCGTAAAAATACTGGCGATTTACACGCCCTGCAATCGTAATAAAGCCCTTTGCTTTCAATTCCTCATTTAATTGTCTGATGAGTTTATATGCATAAGGTTTTGATACGTTTAGTTCCTGAGCCACATCTTCGGCTCGGATAAATCTGTTTTCCATATCCTTTTTCTTCCTTTCTTAAAATAATTTTTTGCTTGCCGCTTTCTCCGTGTTAAAGTTCCAACAGGCACTCCTGCTTGTCGGCAGGCGCTGTGCTGTCCCAATGCACCGCAGTACATCAGGCGCTCGCTCGTATAGGGGTTCCCGAAAAGTCGGAGACTTTTGGGGAAGAGGAGGAGCAGTGCAGCGAATGAGCTTTTGTGCTTGCACACAAGCGAACGATACGGAACTTGCTCCGACGAGGTCTTGGCGGTTTGGCTTTTCGGACGGTCATTCAGTTGTCGCATTAAGCATATTTGTTTAATTCGTAATTTATTTTACTAAACATATTTGCTATTGTCAAGTGGTTGCAAAGAAAATATTAAACATTTTTGTTTCGGTTTTTCTTGACTTCCACTAAACATTTCTGCTATACTTATTTCACTAAATATAAAAGGAGCGTATCATTATGGCTATCAGCGAAAGAATACATTTTTTCAGACTAATGCGTGGTATGACACAAAAGTATCTCGGTACAGCAATCGGTTTTCCAGAAAAGAGTGCTGATGTGCGTTTGGCACAGTACGAAACTGGTACACGCAAACCGAAAGCAGACCTTACAAATGCATTGGCACAGGTGCTTGATGTTTCTCCACAGGCTCTTGATGTTCCTGACATAGACAGCTATATCGGTCTTATGCACACTCTGTTTACCCTTGAAGATATTTACGGTCTTACTGTCAGTGAAGCAGACGGAGAGGTATGCTTAAAGGTCAACAAGGACAAAGGCAGAGAAGCATATGAACTCCTCAAAATGCTGTATGCTTGGAAAGAACAGGCAGACAAGCTATCTTCCGAAGAAATCAACAGAGAAGAATACGATAACTGGCGTTACCATTATCCAGAGTTCGACACCACACAGCGTTGGGCAAAAGTTCCATCACAGGAATTAAGTGACGCTCTCGTGGAAGCATTCAAAGACCACTTGAAAGATAAATAAGCACCTACAGGACCTGCCACTGGCAGCTCCCTACAGATGCTTTGGCAACGACAAAAAAGCCCTTAACTATGGTTATTAACCACAGCTAAGGGCTTAGTTTATAATATGGAATTTGTTCAGAGCCAAGCTCCGAACTTTAGTCTGCAAGCCACCTGTTAATTGTTCCGTTACCCATAAACCACTGGATAACAAGAATAATGGCACTTGCTATGACTGTTATCAATTTGTTATCAAAAGACTAATCGAAATCGCTGAAACCCGCATAAACACTGGCTTTTTTAAGCAACTCGATTTATTCTCAAACAGTTATGAAAACCGATCAATGAACCGTTCGGTTTCACTACCTTATGGATTTACACTATTCTCAAACCTCTGCACCCGCGGTTTTACATACACATTAGTTTCACTACCTTATGGATTTACACTATTCTCAAACTAGTGAGGGGCTCCCAATCGGGAGATAGTGGTTTCACTACCTTATGGATTTACACTATTCTCAAACTTTAACTGTGCCGTGTGCGTATCTGTCACGGTTTCACTACCTTATGGATTTACACTATTCTCAAACGGTGACCTCCGCTTCAGCAACAACGAAAGGTTTCACTACCTTATGGATTTACACTATTCTCAAACGATATAGAATTTGACAACGGCGCTGATGTTGTTTCACTACCTTATGGATTTACACTATTCTCAAACCAAGGTTTGAATGTGTATGAATGGGATCCGTTTCACTACCTTATGGATTTACACTATTCTCAAACTAGTCCACGGACTTTAAGTATATATGCCAGTTTCACTACCTTATGGATTTACACTATTCTCAAACGTGCGTTCGGTACTTGTATATTCTGTGGTGGTTTCACTACCTTATGGATTTACACTATTCTCAAACTGCTTGTCTGCTTTAAGTATGCCATATTCTGTTTCACTACCTTATGGATTTACACTATTCTCAAACCTCAAATAAGCTGCGCCCACTATACAGCGCAGGGCAAATCCACAAGATCTAGTACCATAGTACTATGGCGAAACGAAATTGTCAAGGGTGCACAAATCCCGATCCAGCACATAGAGTTTGGCGCGCACATCTACGCACACCGGCGCCTGGCACTCTAAATCTAAAATCCGAATTTGATGCAAAGATAGAGTATGTAGCAGCTGGCTCACCTCCTCCGACTCAAAATATAAATACAAATTGGATATAGCAAAAATACGCACCTTCAAATACCGGGAAGTTAAAATCAAAAATCGCGCCAGGCGCTCGGCTGCTGTACTTTCTTCGCGGCGCAAACGGAACTGCAAAAGCTTCACAACGGCAGCCGCTTCTAAATCATCCTGGTAGGCTACATCGTAATCAAACCGGGCGGTAAGTGCATCTCCTAACTGTAATAAGTCCTGGCGCACAAGCGCCAAAGACTCTGCCAGCTCGGTGTTGAGTGTCTGTTCCATAGCAGATGCCACATGGTTCATCAACTTTTTGGCATCCGCATCCGGCTGCAATAGATTCGCAATATAAAGCCCTTGTTTGGAAAAAGCAAAAGGCTTCCACTCCTGGGAAAAGGTCAACACTTCATCTGCACAATCCTCTAAAAAGGCGTTGACCACCCGGCGAAAAACCGTTTTATTTTCCAGCGTCAAAACTATGGCCGTTTGGTTTTCAAAAGCCAACGGCTCCGGGAAATAGTCCAAAGCGATCCTCATAAAATCAGCAACCTTTCATCCGTAGCCACCACATTGCTGTCGTTGCAGCCAACCACCAGTTCCATCTTGGCATACTGCTTCTCCGTTACGGTCAAGATCTGCACCACACCGGCCGGGGGCTTACACTTCCGCACCCCGGCGCAAATACCGGCTGCGTTATTTTGGTTCAAAGCGATCTTGGAGTACACCGACTGCTGCATCATCACAAAACCGCTCTTAACCAACTTCTTGCGAAAACGGGCATACTCACGCCGGTCCTGAGCAGTCTTTACCGGCAAATCAAAAAACACAATCACTCGCATAAATCTATAACTCATACGCAGCTACCGGGAAATGAATTTCTGCCACATCCTGGGCAGCCAAAGCGCGGAACACGCTGGCTGCATACAGGCGAATGGCATTGAGCACTGTTTGCACCCGGCCGTCCAACTGCACCTCTTGATTTAAGATGGACAAAACGGCCACTTTCTCCGCCTTTTCAAACTGCTTGGGCGCTAACTTATGTACGCACGCATCTACCAATGGGCGGAAAGGCTCCATTAAATCGCAGCTTAAATTATAAGTATTGAACATATTGTCATGGAACAAGCCCAGCTGGGTCAAATACCCGGCTGCCACCACCTCGCGGTTAAAACAGGATAAAATCAAGCTATACCCATAATTTAATGCCGCGTTGGTGGGACAGTCGTCACTGCGGCTGAAATGGGAACCAAAAAGGGCATTAAAATACACCTTGGCCGCATGACCCTCTCGATTGGTCCGGTCCCCAAACTCCAGTTCGTCCAAATACCGGCAGAGCTGATCTGCCCGCGGGGACTGGACCGCGCGGAGCACCAACATTTGGTTCTTGATTTTTTCGCCCACAATGGCGGTCCAAACCAACTGCTTAGCGTCCCGGGTCCAGCTAAGCTGATCCTTGAGCTTTTGGCTGCAATCATGGCAGCCGTAATAGGCCGTCAGTTCGCCGCAGGGATTGCGTTTTTCATCACAAAAAATCACCTTGATCTTATGCTGCAGCAGCTGGCTCATCAAAGCGGTGGTGATCGCACAGGCGGTATTCTCGATCAAAAGCACCGAAATGTCACCAAGGTGCACCTTGGTGGTGCTCTCTGCATCCCGCACCACCAGGTACTCCCTACTGTACTCCAACTTGGCGGACTTGGTCACCACAACAACGCGCCAACTCATGGCAAGCCCTCCTTACGGCAGCAGTTCGATTTGCTGCTCAAACAAGCCGGTAATGGATTGGTGAATGAGTTTGACGGAGGTTACGCCTTTAATTTCGGAAAGTTTCATATTGGAAACAAGCGCGCCGGCAGTTTTAGCCAACTTAATGTTAGTCAAATCTCCACACATTACATTCGCATGCAGAATTTTCAGAATTTCCGCCAACACTACACATTGTTCTTCCGGAGGCAATGCAAGAAAAACTTCTCGCTTATTGGAAATCTTGACACCCATATCACCAAAGCGTAAACTAAAAATAGAATTATTCATTTTACCCATTAAAGCGTCAAATAGTGCTACATTTTCTTCAACCGAAATGCCGTCATACTTATTCAGTGGTCGGTCCTTATTTTGGCTTAAATACTTGGTAATGTTGCGCACATACTTTTCCTGTCCATAACTAAGCACCAACTGCACACCCGGTTTATAGCCAAGTTGATTACCTGCCTTCTTGCTCAAATGCATCCGGAAACCGTCAAAAGACAGGCAGGCGTTGTACTTGATACACGGGATCAGCACTTTCGCCGGAGTGCCTACATAGCTACTCACATACCCGTCCGGATCTGCCAAATAAGCCTTTTCCGTTACCGCATCAATGGGCACCAACTGGCGCACCTCTTTGCCCTTTTTGTCCAAATAAGAAACCAGGGCAAAATATTTAGACATAGCCTTGTTATATGCGCCGTACTTGGCCATATCGCTTTTGGGTCCATCCTGCTTTAGCGGGATTTGGCCCTTGCCTTTCTTCACCGGCATCTGGTCAAACAAACCGCCGTGCTGGCAAAACGCATACCGGGTATAGCGAATATTGTTCTTGGCCATCATTTGCTTTACGATCTCCAGGCTCTTGGTTTGTGTTTTCTGGAGTTCGCCGTCCTCTGCTACCCAGGCGCCGGGAATATCCCACTTAAACATGGCATTCATACTGTAACTCCGCGAGCCGTTCTCCTGCAAGCCGCGGATGAAATTGCGCAGATTATGGGTGCACCGTACATTGTAAACATTGCCCACCACCACATTCAAGTACGCGTCCTTAGCATGGTGAAAGTCGTTGACCTCACGGCACTTAAGCATATCATAGGTATGGCGAAAATCGGAAGCCAGCGCAGCCTTTACATATACGATCTCTGTCTGCTCTTTGTCATATAGCTGCTCCATAATTTTGGCAACTGCCTTGGTGGATTGACGGGTCTCTACCAGTTGGCGGGAGATAAAGGCACCCAGTTCTTCATCGGTCAAGGGTGTCGTCCGGATCAGGCGTTGGTATTTAACCTTGCTGATCAAATTCTTAGACAAAAGCAGCTGCCAAAAGCCGTGCATTTTGGCCTGCGTTTCTCGATCCAGAGGGTACACATCCGTTTTCTTTGCATTGTCCACCTTCTTCACCAACACTCGGTTATTCAGACTATCGTCCTTTACCTTAGAGCGCGGAAAAATATGGTCAATATCATAAACATTGCCACTCAGCAAACTGTTCAGGTCAATATGCTCGCCGGTATACATGCACCGGCCCATTTGGGTATAATATAGGTAAAGCTTATCGCTGCGCAATCTGTCCTCCTCGGTCCCCTCCAGCTGCGCATACAGGTCTGCATATTCCTTTTTGCAGCTTTGGTACAGCTCCAACAGTTGGGCTTTTCTGGACTTTTTGCGCTCTTTCTTTTCTTCTCCTCGCGCCACCTCAATAAAGATTTTCTTCGGCGGGCACTTTTGGATCTTTTCGATCTCGCGAGCGATCAGCAACGACTGGTAAATAGGTCGCTTTACTTTAGGTGAAACATACAGATCCTCCACCATTTGGCGCAGGAAAACATCCTTATCGAACTGATTACATGCTGCGACCTGCTCCCCAAATGTGGGCATATAGTCCGCACTATACAGCAGCTGCATTAAGTTCAGGTTGGTATCCCACAACGCGGAAATGATATTGGTCACCTCGCCGGTATTCTTGTCGGTGCACGCCACCTGGGTCAGAAATTCCCGAGACAGGCGGCTCCAGCCGGTGTACTTCAATCGAGCCAATTTGCCCCGCTCTGTTTCTGTCAGTCGATCGCCAAACAGATCTCGCAGCCGCTTTTTCAGCAACTTTTTATCGTCGCCAAAGATCGTAATTAAGCGTACAACTTCTTCCTTCTCATCATAGGTCAAATCATAAGGCGCCAGATCCTGCCAAGGCTTTAGACTTGCCTTAAAGTTTTCATCAAAGCCGCCCATCACCTCATAGGCAATACCCCGGGACTGCAAATAGTTTTTCAGTCCCTTACCGGTGACTTTGCCGCGCTTTTCAAACAGGTCCCGGTAAATCTCCTGCTTCAGTTTGACCTTAACACGCTGGCCGTCCAGCGTTAAATTGTTTAGCTCGTTGAGCACCATAAACTTGGTGTACAACAAAGAATACTTGGGGATTACATCGTACTGGGGCAAATAGGTGCACTTGCTGGTCAAATTCTCAATAAATGCCTCTGCGCTGCGATCCAAATCCACCACTTGGTCAAAATTCCAGGGATAGATTTTTCCCTCTTTCCGCACGATCCAGGCTTTTTTGCTATGCTTGTTCAGCGGGCCAACATAGTACGGAATACGATGCTCGCAAAGGGAAATGATTTTTTCTCGCACAGTCAGGCCGGTCTCATCCTTTTCTGTTAAAAACGGCAAATATCTCTGCGCCCGGTCTAAAATACCTTCCAGTTCTTTTTTCTGCAACTGCATAGGAATCACGCCGTTGTCCTTAGATACCTGCTTGGGCATAAAAGTGCCATTTTCAATGGCGGCGAACATATCCGCATACGCCGGGTCCCCATTGTCGCCCAGCGTCTTTTTCAAATAGGCGCAAAAAGCCTCTTGATTACAAGTCTTTTCCAGCACGCCGGTGTGACCATTTTCCTTGATATGACCGGAATAGGCCACATAGTTGTCGTCCTTGCTGCTCAGCTTAAAAATCTTTTTGTACAGTTCCGAACGATAGGTCTTCACATAGGTTTTCAGCCGCTGCAAATCCGTCTTGTGCTGCTCATAGGTGGCCACTTTGGCCTCGCACAGATACTGATGTCCGGCCAAGATCTCATCCAAAATAGCCCAATCATATAGGGCCTTGATCCGCACCACCAAATCGAACCGTTCTTCCAAAAGAGACTGGTACTCCGGTTCGTTGTCCTCATAGCTGCCGGTAAAAGCGATGCTAGGTTTTTCCGCATCGGCCAAAGTGTCATCGTTAAACAGGTCCTTCAGCTTCACCGTAGCGCCGCAGGCCAGTGCCAGGCAGGCATACAACTGGGGAGCGCTCTTTTTTGTTACACCGAACAGCTCTGCTGCCGCCGCAGTCTTTCTGGACTTAGACAAAGACTTGTCCTTGAGCACGGCGCCAAAGGCTTTTTCGTCCGTGCATTCTACTGCACATTCATATTCTTCTTGCAAATAATCCCGAAACGCACCGTAAATCGAACCAAAGTTTTGCGCCTCTCCTAAGGAGTCAAACAGAAAATGACCGCGATTTTTGATAATATGATGCACCGCCAAAAACACCAGACGCACATCGTATGGGCCATCCTCATGCAAAAGCGCGTTACGCAGATGATAAATGGTGGGGAATTGGCGATGATAGTCTGTGTCCGTATAATCCGTATCCGCAAACACAGCAAAGGGTGTATTGGTGGCTTTATCCTCTGCATACAGATCGCTCTCCCGCAACCGCTGGAAGAAAGCCGGATCCTTGGTACTCACCGGACCGTCAAACAGCATCTCTAGCAGATCCAGCCGCTCCCGACGCCGCTGGGTACGCCGCCGACTGATGCGAAACAGCCGCCGCTCCTCCGCCGTGTTGCTCTCATCAAACAGGCGCACACCCCACATGGCATTGCCCTTAAACTTAGGAATACGGTAATCCATATCTGTTACAGCCCAGCCTACCGAGTCTGTACCCATATCCAGACCTAAATAGTAATCTCCGCGTTTTGTCCCTTGTTCCATAAACTCGCTCCTTTTCTTTTTTCATCAAAATTTTCAGTTGACCTATTGACAAGTGGAACATTTCGTGTTAATATCAAGTTGTCTCAAGACCTTATGAGATTTACACTATGCGTTCAAATACCAATTGATTCAACTCGTTGCCGTTGCGGCAACCTCACAGTGTGTGAGCAAGACCTGCATTTTTGCAGGTCTTTTTTATTGCCTTCAACATTTGCATCATAACACAAATAAATAAGAAAGTAAACAAATTTCGCATATTATTGCCTATTTTGTCAAGTTTAAGTCCATATTTTTGGACAAGTTGCACAATAGCACTTGACAAACGCAAAAAATCCCACCCGAGCAGGCAACACCTGTATCGGGTGGGATTTTTTATATTTCTGCTTTACTCGTCGTCGGAGGAGAGTTTGAGCACTGCCAGGAAGGCCTCCTGGGGCACCTCCACCTGACCGAACTGGCGCATACGCTTTTTACCCTCTTTCTGCTTTTCAAGCAGCTTTTTCTTACGGGTCACATCGCCGCCGTAGCACTTGGCCAACACATCCTTGCGCAGGGCCTTTACCGTCTCGCGGGCAATGACTTTGCCACCGATAGCCACCTGCACCGGTATCTCAAACAAATGCCGCGGGATATGCTCCTTGAGCTTCTCCGCAATGCGGCGCCCCCGCTGGTAAGCCTTGTCCCGGTGGATAATAAAGCTCAGCGCGTCGATGGTATCGCCATTGAGCAGCACATCCACCTTCACCAAATCCGAGCGGCGGTATTCCTTGATCTCATAATCGAAAGAAGCGTAGCCACGGGTGCGGGACTTGAGTGCGTCAAAGAAATCATAGATAATTTCATTTAGCGGCAGCTCGTAATGAATATCTACCCGATCCGGGGTGATATAGCTCATATTCTTAAAGATCCCCCGCCGATCCTGGCACATATCCATAATGGTGCCCACAAACTCGCTGGGTACATAAATATTACAGTCCGCAAACGGCTCCTCGCAGTAGTCAATCAGGGACGGATCCGGGTAATTGGTGGGATTGTCGATCTCCACCATGGTGCCATCGGTCATGTGGATCTTGTAGATCACCGAGGGCACGGTGGTAATCAGATCCAGGTTGTACTCTCGCTCCAGGCGCTCCTCGATGATCTCCAAATGCAGGAGACCCAAAAAGCCGCAGCGAAAGCCAAAGCCCAGGGCGCCGGACGTCTCCGGCTCATAGCTTAAGGACGCGTCATTAAGCTGCAGCTTCTCCAGCGCGTCTCGCAGGGCTTCATAATCCGCACCGTCTGCCGGGTACACACCGCAGAACACCATTGGGTTCACCTTGCGGTAACCGGGTAGCGGCTCCGCTGCCGGCGCATTTGCCAAAGTGATGGTATCGCCCACCCGGGCGTCGGAAACGGTTTTGATGGACGCGGTAATATAGCCTACCTCGCCGGAGGAGAGCACGCCGGTATTCTCCATGGAAGTGGCCCGCATACGACCCACCTCCACCACGGTAAACTGGGCACCGGTGGCCATCATACGCATGGTATCGCCGGCCTTGATTTTGCCGTCCATGACGCGCACATACACAATCACGCCACGGTAGCTGTCATAAACCGAGTCAAAGATCAGCGCGCGCAGGGGTGCATTGTCGTTGGCAACCGGCGGGCGGATCTCCGTCACAATCCGCTCCAGCACCTCCTCCACATTCTGCCCGGTCTTGGCAGACACGCGAGGGGCGTCCATACAGGGAATGCCCACCACTTCTTCCACCTCCTGGGCCACCCGCTCCGGGTCCGCTGCCGGCAGGTCAATCTTGTTGATCACCGGCATAATGTCCAGGTCGTGATCCAAAGCCAGGTAGGTGTTGGCAAGGGTCTGCGCCTCTACGCCTTGAGAGGCGTCCACAATCAAGATAGCGCCCTCGCAAGCCGCCAGCGAGCGGCTGACCTCGTAGTTAAAGTCTACATGGCCGGGGGTGTCGATCAAGTTAAACTCGTAGTGCTCGCCGTTTTTGGCGTCATAGCCCAGCGTCACTGCATGCGCCTTAATGGTAATGCCTCGCTCCCGCTCCAGGTCCATATCATCGAGAATTTGCTCCTGCATATCCCGCTGCTGCACAGAGCTGGTCAGCTCCAACAGTCGGTCCGCCAAAGTGGACTTGCCGTGGTCAATGTGGGCAATGATGGAAAAATTGCGAATGTTCTCTTTCTTTACAGCCAATGGTCTTCCTCCGAAAGTCAATGAATCAGCGCCCGGGCCCCGAAGATGGCCAGCAGGCACAAGCCTACGCTCAGCAGCGCATACAAGATCGCCGGTGCCGTGTGCCCGCTGCTCAGCAGGTCATAGGTCTCCAACGAGAAGGTGGAAAATGTGGTAAACCCGCCGCAAAGCCCCACCTTCAAAAACAGCAGCAGCGGCTGGGAATTGATTTTATGCCTTTCACACAATGCGGCCAGCAGCCCAATTCCAAAGGCGCCCAGCACGTTGATGCACAGGGTGATAATGGGAAAAGGCGTTTGGCGCACCGGGATCAGTCCAAGCAGATAGCGCAGTATTGCACCCACAAAGCCGCCCAGACCTACAAAAAGTACGTTTATCACGGCCGATCCCCTTTGCTGTTCTTTAGCTGGCGAACCTCGCTGCGAATTTCTTTTTTTCGATGCCGCAGGCGGCTGAACAACCGCACAAGATAATATAAAGGCAGCAAAACGGGTCATTTTTCCAGCACCGGGTAGGTGTTTTTAAAAATAGATAATTTTGGAAACAGGAG
>ENA-UOJG01003392-UOJG01003392.1-human-gut-metagenome-genome-assembly--contig:-C47-NODE-3392-length-11365-cov-6.912113_pt1 | contig 11365 bp, 10 predicted proteins | sample MGYA00242340_ERZ723887 | MGnify/ENA metagenome assembly ERZ723887 | reverse complement strand
TTACACGCATGTCCGGATTCACGCAAATCAAGGCACGCAAAAACCCAAGGAATCGTTGCAATCACACGGTTCCCTCGGCGTGTCGCAAACAGCCTATTTGCGCTGTTCTGATATCAGAATAATCCGTTTTGCATTGCCGATGCGTAACAAATTCATGTGTTCAACGGCGTGTCGCAAGAATTCGATTGCGTGACCATCCAGGTCCACCTTCTCGCAACCGGTCATCGCATATGCAAAAAGGGACTTCCCTTTACGGGAAGTCCCTTTCAGTAGCTATTGAAGCTCGCTAGCTTCAGGCCAGGGTGTTCGGGTCAACCGGAACGCCCGGGTTCATCGTGGAGGTGATGGTTGCCTTGGTCAGGTAACGGCCCTTCACGGTGGACGGCTTCAGACGCTTGACTTCGTCGGCCACAGCCTTGAAGTTCTCGTCCAGAGCGGACTCATCGAAGCTCATCTTGCCGATGAGGAAGCTCAGGTTGCCGTTCTTGTCGACACGGAACTCGATCTTGCCGCCCTTGATGTCCTTGACAGCCTTGGTGACATCCATGGTCACGGTGCCGGTCTTGGGGTTCGGCATCAGGCCACGCGGACCGAGCACACGGCCCAGACGGCCGACCTTGCCCATCATGTCCGGAGTAGCAACCACGGCGTCGAAGTCGAGGAAGCCGCCCTGAACCTTTGCAATCAGGTCGTCATCACCGACGATGTCGGCGCCAGCCTCGGTAGCCTCGGTAGCCTTCGGGCCACGGGCGAACACGAGGACCTTGGCGGTCTTACCAGTGCCGTGAGGCAGGTTGACGGTACCACGCACGAGCTGGTCGGCCTTACGCGGGTCAACGCTCAGACGGAACACAGCCTCGACGGTCTGGTCGAAGTTGTAGGAGGGCATGCTCTTGAGCAGAGCGATGGCCTCGTTGGCGGTGTAGAGGTTGTTGCGATCGACGCGCTCAGCGGCTTCGCGGTACTTCTTGGAACGCTTTACCATCTGTCCTTCTCCTTATCAGTCCGTAACCGTGATGCCCATCGAGCGAGCGGTGCCCTCGATGATCTTCATGCCGGCCTCGATATCGCGAGCAGACAGATCTTCCATCTTGATCTCGGCGATTTCGCGAACCTGCGCCTTGGTGACAGAGCCGACCTTGTGGGTCAGCGGGTTCTCGGTGCCCTTCTCAACGCCAGCGGCCTTCTTCAGCAGAGCTGCAGCCGGCGGGGTCTTGAGCACGAAGGTGAAGGAACGATCTTCGTAAACGGTGATCTCGACAGGGATGACCTGACCCATCTTGTCCTGCGTCTGGGCATTGTATGCCTTGCAGAAGTCCATGATGTTCACGCCATGCGAACCCAGAGCCGGGCCCAGCGGCGGGGCCGGGTTGGCCTTGCCAGCCTGGATCTGGAGCTTGATCAGCGCCGAGACTTTCTTCTTGGGAGCCATATTATGGTTCTTCTTTCTATAACGCGGTTCGAATGGTCGCCGTCCTCAGGTTCGGCTGTCTGCCATCATGCTCGGTCTTGACTCATTATTTATCCGTGCATGCTGCAGGCAATCGGCCTGTGGTCGGTCTCCTCCCGCAACTTATATTGCTGTGCTGTGCTAGCGAGTCTCCTCTCCAGACACAAGCTTTCCTATTATGCAAATCCACCCGGACAACACAAAAAGCCCGACCACGATGGTCGGGCTCTGCAAAGTTTGGGAGTTAATCTAGCTTCTGAACCTGGTGGAAGCCAAGCTCCACCGGCGTATCACGGCCGAAGATGGACACGAGCACGGTGAGCTTCTGAGTGGTGGGCTCCACGTCGGAAACAACGGCGGCCATGGTGGCGAAAGGCCCATCGGTGACGGTGACCTGATCGCCAACGGCGTAGGAGACCTCGACCTTGCGCTTCTTGGCGGCGGCGGGCTTGTCGCCGGCGGCCTTGAGTGCCTCGGAAGCAATCATCGGAGCCATCATCGCCACGACTTCCTTGCGGGAGAGCGGCGCCGGATCCTTGGTCGGGCCAACGAAGCCGGTCACGCCTTCGGTCTCACGAACGATACGGCGGGCGTTCTCATCCGGCCACATACGAATCAGCACGTAGCCAGGAACACGCACGCGGGTGATGACCTTCTTGCCCTTCTCGGTGTGCTTCTCGACTTCTTCCATCGGCACCTCGACCTGGAAGATCTGGTCTTCCATGCCGAAGGAGGCGACGCGGGACTCGATGTTGGTCTTCACGCGCTTCTCGTAGCCGGAGTAGGTGTGCAGCACGTACCACTTGCCATCAAGGGAACGCAGGGACTTGGAGAATTCGTCAACGGCCTGCTGACCGGCATCGGTCTCCTCGGCCTGCTCGGATTCGTTGACTTCTTCCTCGTCCTCATCCAGAGAAACGGTCTCGGTCTGAGTGGAAGCAACGGGAGCGGATTCAGTCGCCGCCGGAGCGTCGGACTCAACATCTGCATTGTCGACGGATGCGTCAGATTCTGCGGAAAGGTCAGCGACCGGTTCGACCGGGGCAGCTGCCTCATCGGCAGCAGCTTCGGAAGCCTCGACAACAGGCTCCTCAGCCGGGACGGCGTCGAGGTTCTCGAGATTCAGTTCATCACTCATGCGTTGTTATTCACCTTAGGTTGTGCGGATCAGCCGAACACCCACAGCGTGGCCTTGCCTAGACCGAAGTCCATGCCAGTCACGAGGGCCATCAGCAGCAGCACGAAGATGAATACGGCCAGAGACCAGAAGAACAGTTCCTTGGCGGTAGGGGTCACGACCTTGCGAAGCTCGTCGATGATCTGCTTGATGAACAGACCGATACGCATGAAGACATTCGGCTTGACTGCCTTTTCACTCTTGCTCGTCTTAGCCATTCCGTACCTCGCGTCAGCTGCTTGATTATTAGAAACTTGGCAGGGAAGGCGGGACTCGAACCCACAACCTACGGTTTTGGAGACCGTTGCGCTACCAATTGCGCCACTTCCCTAGGTGAAAATCCACCTCGGCATGCGTTCCGTAGAGAACGCTTCGCCACGGCGAAACCGCCAAGTCGTTATAGTAACGGCTCCGGTGGATTATCGCAAATCGCGTGTCGCGCGCGTGGCACGCGACTCTTCTCAGTTAGCCCATTCCTTGAATCGACGCATGCCTTCGGCTAGGTCTTCGTCAGCCAGTGCGTAGGAGAAACGCAGGTAACCGGGAGCACCAAAGGCCTCGCCGGGGACGGCGGCCACGTGGGCCTCATCCAACAGTGCGGCGGCAAAGTCAGCGGACGTATCGGACACTGTGCCCTTGGGACCCAGCGGCTTGCCAAGCAAAGCGGTGATGTCCGCAAAAGCGTAGAACGCGCCGGTCGGAGTCGGGCAGTTGACGCCCTCGATATCGTTCAAGGCGGTCACAATCGCACGGCGGCGCGCGTCGAAGGCCTTACGCATCTCGTGCACCTCATCCAGCGGGCCGGCCACAGCAGCCAAAGCAGCACGCTGGGAGATGTTGGCCACATTGGAGGTCATATGACCCTGCAGCTTGGCGGCGGCCTTGGCCACCTCAAGCGGAGCGACCATCCAGCCGACACGCCAGCCCGGCATCGCATAGGTCTTGGCCACGCCGTTCAGCACCAGCAACTGCCCGCGGCATTCCGGCACGGCGGCACCGATGTAGGTGGTGTGCGCATCGTCATAGTTCAGGTGCTCGTAGATCTCGTCGGAGATAACCCAAATGTGGTGCTCGACGGCCCAACGACCGATCGCTTCCACGGTTTCCGGCTTCCAGACGGCTCCGGTCGGGTTGTTCGGGGAGTTGACGATGATTGCCTTCGTATGCTCGGTACGGGCCGCTTCCAGCGCCTCAAGCGAGGGCTCGAAGTTCACGTCGGCACCGGCGAATACTTCGACCGGCACACCACCGGCAAGCTTCACAGCCTCGGGGTAGCTGGTCCAGTACGGAGCGGGAATGATGACCTCATCGCCATCGTTGAGCAAGATCTGGAAGGATTCATACACGGCCTGCTTGCCGCCGTTGGTCACCACGACCTGATCGGCATTGACCTCATAGCCGGAATCGCGCAGCATCTTAGCCGCAATCGCTTCGCGCAGCTCGGGCAGGCCCGGCGTAGGCGTGTACTTGTAATTCTTCGGGTCAAGGCAGGCATCTGCCGCAGCCTTGACCACGTTTGCGGGGGTCGGGAAATTCGGTTCACCTGCGCCGAAGCCGACAACGTCAAGTCCGGCGGCCTTCATGGCCTTGGCCTTGGAATCGACGGCGAGCGTAGCGCTCGGTGCCACAGTGTTGATACGGTCGGAAAGAGTCTGCCATTGCGCCATAGTCATGGCTCCCATGCTAAACCTACAGCACGAAAAATCGCCAGAGCCGCACTATGGTGATGGAATCTGTCGTGTGACAGATTCCATCAGTCACACGAGCACGAGATTGTCGCGATGAACCAGTGGGTGGGCGTACTGAGGGCCGAGGAAACGCTTGAGTTGGGCGGTGTTACGCCCGAGCATCTGCGGAATTTCTTCGGAATCGAAGCCGGCGAGGCCTCGGGCCAGGTGTTCACCGCTTTCGGCATCGATCCAGACCGGATCGCCGGCGGAAAAATCGCCATGTACTTCGAGCGCGCCGGCCGCCAGCAGCGAGGCACGCCCGCCGCGAATCGCCTGGCCGGCACCCGCATCGACCACAATCGTGCCGCGCGGGTCGGCGGCGAAGCCGATCCACAGACGGCGTGAGGAGCCGCGGGCCTTAACCGGTGCGAACACGGTGCCCACCGGATCGCCCATCATCGCAGGGCCCGCGTTCGAGGCGCAGGTGAGTACCGTGGGGATGCCCGAGACGGCCGCCACGCGCGCGGCCTCGAGTTTGGTGACCATGCCGCCGGTGCCGACCTTGGAGCCGGAGCCGGAGACTTGGATGTCGCCCAGCGCATCAATCACGTTGGGCACATATTCCACACGGCGGGAGCCGGGCTGCGAGGGCGGCGCAGTGTACAGCGCGTCCACGTCGGTCAGTAGCACCAAGGCTTCGGCCCGCACCAGGTTGGCCACCAACGCGGAGAGTCGATCGTTGTCGCCGAAGCGAATCTCGTTCGAGGCCAACGAATCGTTTTCGTTGATGATCGGCACCACGCCGAGGTCAAGCAGACGGTCCAGCGTGCGTTCCACATTGCGGTACTGGGTGGCACGAATCGTATCTTCGGCAGTGATCAGAATCTGGCCGACGCGAATACCGAATCGACCGAACGCAGTCTCGTAGCGGGCCATCAGTAGCCCTTGGCCGACGGCTGCGGTGGCCTGCTGAGTGGCCACGTCCACCGGCCGCGAGTCAAAGCCCAGAGGCCCGAAACCGGCGGCGATAGCACCGGACGAGACCAGCACCACACGTCCGCCCATCAATCGGACCTGAGCCAAGGCCGCGGCCAACGCGTCGAGCTTGTCCGGGTCGAGGTGACCGCTCGGCTGGGTCAGCGAGCTGGAGCCGACTTTCACGACAATGGTTCCGGCTGCGGCGATCATGCGCCGCACCTCGGCCTGACTCGGAGTGCTCATTTATTCCTCGGTTTCACCATCTTCGCTGGACTCACCGTGGCCGAACAGGCTGGTTTCGTCATGGCGATCGTCGTCAACGGTCGGGTCGGCCCAGTGGCCGGCCTTGCGTTCGGCCATCATCGCGTCGCGCACGGCGGCACGGGCGTCCATCATCTCGTGGTATTGGGCACGACGTTCGGCGTTGGAGCGGCGGTGCGTGCGCGGGTCCAGCTCTTCGAGACGCAGATCCTTGCCTCGGGCACCGAGGTTGGAGCCGTCGAGCATTTCGGCACCAGCGGAGATGGTCGGATCCCAATCGAATTCGACCATACGGGCACCACGACCGATGCGCACTTCGTCGCCGGGGTGAGCACCCTTGCGGCGCAGCTCGTCCTCCACGCCCAGCTTGGCCAAGCGGTCAGCCAGGTAGCCCACGGCCTCGTCGTTGTCGAAGTTGGTCTGCATGACCCAGCGCTCCGGCTTGACGCCACGCACCTCGAAGAACACTTCGCCATTGCCGAGTTCGCGGCGCTCGACCGTGAACTCAAGCGCACTGCCGCCCTCGTCAGCACGACGCGGACGGCGGCCCTTGGTCTCCAATGGCTTGATGACCACGCGAGCCTCCTCTTCGGCCTGCTCGCGGTTGGCCACTTCCTCACGCATCTCGTGCACCAGCGCAGACAACGCGAAGTTGAGCTCCTTTAGACCCTCGTGCGAGGCAGTGGAGATCTCAAAGACCTTCAGCCCGAGTTTCTCGAACTCCGGACGCACGAACTCAGCCAATTCCTTGGCCTCGGGCACATCGATCTTGTTCAGAATCACGATGCGCGGGCGTTCGGGAATCGGGATGGCACCCAACGGCAGCTCGAGCTTGTCGGCGTAGAGCGCCAACTCGTTTTCCAGCGCGTGGTAGTCGGACATCGGGTCGCGGTCCGGTTCAAGCGTGGCGCAATCGATCACATGGGCGATGATTTCGGTACGTTCGATGTGGCGCAGGAACTCCAGTCCCAGGCCCTTGCCTTCGGAGGCGCCCGGAATCAGGCCCGGCACGTCGGCGATGGTGTATCGAGAGTCGCCGGCGATAACGACGCCGAGATTCGGCACCAGCGTGGTGAACGGGTAGTCGGCGATCTTCGGCTTGGCGGAACTCATCGCCGCAATCAGGGACGACTTTCCGGCCGAGGGGAAACCGACCAACGCCACGTCGGCGATGGACTTCAATTCCAAAATCACGTCGCGCTCTTCACCGAGTTCGCCGAGCAGGGCGAAGCCGGGGGCGCGGCGGGTCTTGTTAGCCAGGGCGATGTTGCCGAGGCCGCCGGCACCGCCTTGGGCGACGACGCAGCGGTCGCCCTCGTGGCGCAGGTCGGCGAGCTGCGCGCCGGGATGCTTGGCTTTGCCCTGTTCGCCGCGCGCCTCAAAGACGACGGTGCCGCAGGGCACGGGCAGAATCAGGTCCTCGCCCTTGGAGCCGTCCTTATTGTCGCCCAAACCCATGGTGCCGCTGCCGGCGACACGATGCGGCATGAAACGATAGTCGAGCAGGCTGGTGGCGTTACGGTCGGCCACGAACACCACGGAACCACCGTCGCCGCCATTGCCACCGTTCGGGCCGGCCAACGGCTTGTATTTCTCACGACGGATGCCGGCCGAACCGTTGCCCCCATCGCCGCCCTTGACATGGACGGTTACTCGATCCACAAAATCACTCATATTGATTACCTTACAAAAAAGCCGCGTCCTTACGGGCGCGGCTTGAAAAAAGCTTGACGCTATATCGCTCAGGCGATGACGTCGACAACCTTGCGGTCGCGACGCACACCGAACTTCACGGAGCCATCGGTGAGGGCGAACAGCGTGTGATCCTTGCCCATGCCGACGTTGTGGCCCGGGTGGAAGTTGGTGCCACGCTGGCGAACGATGATGTTGCCGGCCACGACGGCTTCGCCGCCGAACTTCTTCACGCCGAGGTATTGCGGGTTAGAATCGCGACCGTTGCGAGAGCTGGACGCACCCTTCTTATGTGCCATGATTCATGGTCCTTTCTATAACTCAGGCAATCGCCGTGATCTTGACGATAGTCAGCTTCTGGCGATGACCCTTACGGCGAGCAACACCAGTCTTGTTCTTGTACTTCTGGATGCTAATCTTCGGGCCCTTGGCTTCGTCGTTCACAACCTCAGCCTTGACGGACACCTTGGCCAGATCGGCGGCGGCAAGGGTGACCTTGTCACCATCGACAACGAGGGAGACCGGGAATTCCACGGTATCGCCCTTCTTAGCGTCGAGACGGTTCACGAGGATGACGTCGCCAACCTCGACCTTTTCCTGATGGCCACCGGCCTTCACAATCGCGTACATTATCGTTCCTTTTATGTTTTGGAAAGCTACCTTGCCTAACACGCACCGAGCTTGCGGTCAGACACCGAGTTTCGAATCTACACCACCATGCGGACTAAATCAAATGATTTTTGCCCGCGTGTCAAGCACGACACACCTGTTACTCTTCCGCTTACTCTTCCGCCGTGTTGTTGGCAGCGACGGCAGCGGCGGCAATCTGAGCCAGTTTGGCTTTGACGTCGGCGCTGGAACCAGCCGGTTCGGGAGCGGGAGCGGTGCCGCGACCGTGCTTGTTGGTTTTGACGAACGGGTCGCCACCGCGAAGCGCGTAGGGATCGTCGTAGTCGGCCGAAACGGTCGGCTGATCATGCAGGATGAAACCACGGCCCTTGCAGGTCGGGCATTCCTCGGAGAACGCCTCGACCAGACCCTGGCCGATGCGCTTGCGGGTCATCTGCACCAAACCGAGCGAGGTGACTTCGGCCACCTGATGCTTGGTGCGGTCGCGTGCCAAGCATTCGACCAAGCGGCGCAGCACCAGATCGCGGTTGGCGGGCATGACCATATCCACATAGTCGATCATCACCATGCCACCGATATCGCGCAGGCGCAGCTGGCGGGCGATCTCTTCAGACGCCTCCAGGTTGCAACGCGTCACCGTTTCTTCCAAGGACTTGCCCTTGCCGATAAAGCGGCCGGTGTTCACGTCAATGGTGGTCATGGCTTCGGTGCGATCGATGACAATCGAGCCGCCGGACGGCAGGTAGACCTGACGCTCCATGCCCTTACGCAGCTGGGAGTCGATGGACCACTTGTCGAACACGTCCTTGCCTTCATGCTCGGCCGGGTCCCACTTCTCCAGCTTGTCCTTCAAGTCGGGGGCCATGGTGTCAAGGTATTCCTCGATACGGTCGTAGACCTTGTCACCTTCCACGATGAGCTTGCTGAAGTCGTCGTTGAAGATGTCGCGCACCACGCGGATGGCCACGTCGGGCTCGCCCTGCAGGAGCTTCGGGCGCTTACCGTGCCAGAATTCCTCGCGCTTGGCGTTGATGCGCTCCCACTGGCGGACCAGTGATTCGAGATCCTTGACGATGGCGTCTTCGGATGCGCCCTCGGCTGCGGTACGGATGATCACGCCCATGTCTTTCGGGGCGATCTTGGAGACGATGTTCTTCAGACGGCTGCGTTCGCGCTCCGAAAGCTTGCGGCTCACGCCGGTCATGCCGCCGGATGGCACGAGCACCAGGAAGCGGCCGGCGAGCGTGACCTGAGAGGTCAGGCGGGCACCCTTGTGGCCGATCGGGTCCTTAGTGACCTGCACGAGCACCGGGTCGCCGGACTTGAACGCCAGCTCGATGCGGCGCGGCTGGCCTTCGAGACGAGCGGCATCCCAGTTGACCTCGCCGGCGTAGAGCACGCCGTTGCGGGCCTGGCCGATGTCCACAAATGCGGCCTCCATGCTGGGCAGCACGTTCTGCACGCGGCCAAGGTAGATGTTGCCGACGGTCTGTACTTCCTGAATGTCGGAGACGTAATGCTCGACCAGAACATTGTCTTCCACCACGGAAATCTGGGTGTGATGTTCCTTCTCACGCACCACCATCAGGCGGTCCACGTTCTCGCGGCGTGCGAGGAAGTCCTGTTCCATGAGCTGGCTCTGGCGGCTGCGCTCACGGCGGTTGTCACGGCGGCGCTGCTTCTTGGCCTCGAGACGAGTGGAGCCCTCCACATCAGTGATCTCGTCGATGTACTGCTGCTTGCGGGAGCGTCGGACCAGCGGCTGTTCGCTGTTCTGACTCTGGTCGTCGGTGCCCTCGCCGTTCTTGCCGCCACGACGGCGACGGCGACGGCGAGTAACGGTCTGCTCCTCATCGTCCTCATCGCGATCACGGTCATGATCATCGCGATCGTCACGACGGCGGGAACGCGTATCTTCGGCATCGTTCTCGGCGGTATCGTGCTCGCCGTTGGCACCGGTTTCGCCGCGTGAGCCGCGACGGCGGCGACGGCGCGAACGGGTGCGGGTGGCGTCGGATTCTTCGTCGCCCTCCTCTTCGGCAATCGGCGAGTAGGCGATATCGTCCAGCTCGAGGTCTTCCTCAATCTGCTCGACTTCGGCGGCTGCACGGCGCTCCTGGGCGTTCAGGCGGCGGGAGCGACGGGAACGGCGAGAGTCGGAAGCGTCATCGGAATCGAAATCATCATGGTCCGTGTTGGCGCTGGCATTGGCGTCACCGGCGGCAGCGTTGCGGGAAGCGTCACGAGACGCATCACGGTCGGCGGCATTGCGGCCACGATCGTCACGGTCGTCACGGCGGCGGCTGCGCGGCTGCGCGTCGTCATCATCGTGGCTGCGCGAGCGGCGGGAGCGACGCGACGGACGTTCGTCGTCGTCAACATCGTCATCACGAGTGTCAGCGGTATCGTGCGCATCCACGGCGGCGGGCAGTACCGGTTCCTGGAAGAGCAGGGACGTCATCGGCTTGCCGCGGCGCACGGCCTCGTGGCCAGAGGGCAGGGATTCGACCGCGTCGAACAGGCGCTCATCCGGGGTGTCCTCGTGCGTATCCGCAACTGCACGGCGAGAACGACGGCGAACCGGACGGTCCTCGTCATCATCATCCATATCCATAGACGCACGGCGAGAGCGGGAGCGAACCGGCCGATCCTCGTAGTCATCATCGTCGGACTGGCGGGAGCGAGAGCGGCGGCGAACCGGGCGGTCCTCGTCGTAATCGTCATCGTCCACAACCGAACGGCGGCGGGAACGTGGGGCGTCATCGTCATCGAAATCATCGGCACTGACAGTGCGGCGCGAACGATGAGGACGATCATCCTCGCTATCCGAGTCGGCCACTGCGGAAGCGGCGCGGCGCGAACGGCGGCGGGTTGGACGTTCGGCGGAATCCTGGGAATCGCTGGATTCATCGGAATCGCTGGAATCGGCTGACTTGGAATCGGCCGCAGTGCCGGCATCGGGAAGCACGGGGGCTTCGAACAGCGGGGCGCGTTCCTGCACTTGCAGTTCCAGAGAAGCGCCGGCAGCACCGGTGCCGCGGACCACGCGGCGGCCGCCACGACGACGGCGAACAGGTTCGGCGGGCTGGGAGGCGGCGGCAGGCGCAGCGTTCACGGCTGCAGCCGAATCGGCATTGGATACGGTTGAATTATCGGTTCCGTCGTTGACGAAACCTTCACGGTTGTCAGTGGGCACAATGCTCCTCGCGGCGCGCTGCATCACGACGCCTATTTCCAGGCCTATACGCTTGTCTCACACCACGCTCTCACCGTGGCCGCACGAAAACGCGCCGCGTAAAGGCAACTTCGTCTCAAGTCTGTCCTGCGGGTGGCGGACACCGGCGCTTGCGTTGTCTCATTCTCAAGAGCCGCAAGGGGATCGACGCCATCTCGCACGCTGATGGTTATGCAGAACCACCATCCTTTAGTATGCCACATATTTTGTGCGGGCGTGCCCGTTGTCTAAATGAAAGTGCAACACCCGTTAGATTGGAAATTGCCTAGAAA
>ENA-UOJG01003391-UOJG01003391.1-human-gut-metagenome-genome-assembly--contig:-C47-NODE-3391-length-11369-cov-5.187997_pt1 | contig 11369 bp, 5 predicted proteins | sample MGYA00242340_ERZ723887 | MGnify/ENA metagenome assembly ERZ723887 | reverse complement strand
GAGTGTATCTCGACGGCCGACCTGCCCGACGGGGTGAAGATGCCCCTTGCGGCCGAAGCCCGTGTGATGCGTGCGCTCTACTACTACATCCTGACCTGCATGTTCGGCGACGTGCCGTTCTATACCTCGATGGTCGACACCGACCAGCGGCTGGCCGAAATCCGCCGCCTGCCCCGCACCCCGGCCCATGAAATCCGCCAGGAATTGTACGACGACCTGGAGCAGAACGCCCTGCCGTGGTTCACGGCTGAGAACGGCCGCAAGTGCCGCGCCTCGGAGGCTGTCGACAACCGTTCGGGTTATGCGCTGGCGCTGATGCTGATGGCCAAGTTCGCCCTCTGGAACGAGGACTGGAACGGGGCGATGGTTCCTCTGCAGGCTATCGAGGAGCTGTACGGCGACTTCAACGAAGGCAACTACCCGCTGGCCGAAACCCAGTGGCGTTACAAGAACCCTGCGGAGACCATCTTCGAGATCCAGCATGCATGGTCGCTCACCGGAACGCAGTACAACGGCAACGTCGCCGCGATCATGATGCCCACGCACAACGGCGACGGCGTGTTCGACGGCGTGCCTCTGAAGGGCTACGGGACGACGATGCCCGGCTGGTCGTCGCTCAGAGCCTGCAACCGCTATGCGATTTTCCGCCCTGCGACGGGCAACACGCAGACCGAGAATGCGACCTACGTCGACGCGTTGTTCAATCCCCTGCCCCTGACCTACGACACGTACGACGCTTCGCTGAACCGTTATACGGTGAAGATCGACATGGCGGCGCTGGCCGCCGGGGAGATCCGCGGTCAGAAGATCGACCGCCGCGTGAAATACTTCCTCGGCCTGGGCGACCTGGAGACGGGAGCCACCTTCAAGATCACCGGTATGTACGGTGTGCCCTGGCCGGGACCGAAGTTCTGGTGTCCGGACATCGAGCAGAACTACGATTCGAACAACTACCGCATTTTCCGTTATGCCGACGCGGTCCTGATGATGGCCGAGTGCTACTGCAATCTGGAGAACGCCGACGAAGCGATGCGCTACCTGAACATGGTCCGTGAACGGGCGGGCGTCGATCCCGTCACCAACTTTACGGGCTTCGAGGACCTCACGCTGGCCATCCGCTGCGAGCGCGCCCGCGAACTGGGCGGCGAGTTCCAGCGCAAATTCGACCTGGTGCGCTGGGGCATCTGGTACGATCAGACCTATGCCTACACCAACAACTCGACGCTCAAGGGCAAGATGCGCCCCTGCCACCGTTACTATCCTATTCCCGATGCGCAGTGCGCCCTTTCGGGGTATGTGCTGACCAACGACGAGTACCTTGCCGACGGATTATAAAAACCAGAACCGATGAAACGAATCAACAACCTGATACTGGCGCTCGCGGGACTCTTCGCGGTTGCGTGCGCCGACACTTTCGAGGAGCATTACGACCTGAGCGTCAATACGGACAAATATTCGGTCGACGCCACGGCCGCCCGGCTCCCCATCACGGTCTACTGCTCGGGTGCGTGGACCGCACAGCTCGCCGCCGAATCGGCATGGGCGACACTCAGCCGCACCTCGGGCAGCGGCATTACGACCATTCATCTCGACTGCGCCGACAACTCCGGGCTGGCCCGTTCGGTCGGGGTCGTGCTGCGCGGTTCGGGGCTCGAAAAGTCAATTACCGTGGTTCAGAAGGCGGGAATCACCGCTCCCGAACTGATTTTCCTGGCGAAAGACCTGGCCTTTGCCAACGGCGCCTATAAAGGTACGACGGCCTTTGAGACCAACCTGCCCGACGAACTGCTCCGCGAGGTCGTGCCGGCCGTGACCTACGCATCGGAGGGCGATGCGTGGATTTCGGACATCGCGTATCATGCCGACGATACGGAAGCGGGCGAGACGGAGATCCCGCTGGCCCGCCGGGGGCTGATCACCTTCTCCACGGCCGCCAATGCCACGGGGGAACCCCGCACGGCGACGGTCGATTTCTCGGTCGAAGATGCCAACGGCAATGTTTTCGGCGACAGTTTCACCGTGACGCAGAGTGCCGACGAGGGCCGCATCACGCTCTCCGACGACGTGGTTCCCATCGAGGGCGGCAAGCGTACGGTGGCCTTCTCGACCAACCTCGGGGCGCTGCTCGGCGAAATGAAGACCGAGGTGACGTATGCCGATCCCGCTGCGGCCGGGTTTATCTCGAACGTCGAACTCGGCGCAGAATCACTGGCTTACGATATTTCGGAGAATACCGGCGTGGAGAAACGCTACGCCACGATCACGGTCTCCTACACCGACCTTGCGGGCAACGTGATTTCGGCCTCTTCGGCCATTACCCAGCGTGTGACGGCCCAGCCGCGCGAAATCCCGTTCGCCGACCTGCGTGCGCTTTTCACCGCCGAGGACAAACCCTACGCCAGCGACGAGGACCACATCGACTATCTGCTGTGCCGTGTCATCGGCGACGCCGGGAACCCGAACATGGACCAGAATGTCAATACCGGCCCCAACAGCATTACGACCGACGAAAACGACCGTACGAACTACGTGCAGAGCCTCGACGGTATGTATGGTTTCCGCCTGAAGTTCGCCTCCGCGGCGGACAACGCCTGCCTGCGGGGCGAGCAGGTGAAAATCCTGCTCGACGGCGTGATCCTTTCGCGCGAAAGCGATCCGATGCGCTACACGCTGCGCGGCGTGAAGGCTGAAAACGTCGAAAAGGTGGCCGGGGCCGCGGCCCTGGAACCCAAGGCGCGGACCATCTCGACGCTCACCGACGACGATATCTATACCTATTGTACGCTTTCGGGGCTGGAGTTCTCCGTGAAAGAGGGCGCTTACGCCAATGTCCGCGAGTACGACGCGATCCTGAATCCCTATAACGAAGGGATCACCTTTGCCAGCGGCACGCAGGCCCAGCGGGCCAAGGACGGTGCGGCCAACCTGCTCTACGACGGATCGAACGACGCGATTTATATGCTCGTGAACATGAACTGCGCATGGCGCCGCACGGGACAGAGCGTCCCGCAGGGCGTCGGATCGGTCAGCGGCATCGTGGTTCACACGCCGATGGAGCGCTGGGGCGGCAATGTGGGCCGTTACTCGATCCGGCCCTTCGACGAGGCGGACATCGACGTTGCGCGCGCCGAGGCTTCGTCCTATGCGAAACTCGTCGAGTGGCGGCTGGACAAGGGAGTGGTTTCGGTCGGGGCCTATGTATGGAACGACGGCAGCGGCTACACCGTCGGCAACGCCACGAATTCGGCCGCGCAGCTCGTCCAGAACCGGATGCACGCCACGACCGACAACACGGGCGGCGGTGCGCGGCTTTACAGCGAGAACCGGATGCTCAACCAGACCGTCGCTACCGATCGTTCATATCCTGTTGCTATCGTCCACGGTTACCGCGGACTGAGCGCCTCGAACTACGTGGCGGGCGACGGCACGACGATGGGTATGTCGAAATACACGATGCTGGCCTTCTGCGGCAATGTTGCCGGCTGGTACGACTGGAACGGCAATACGTGGACGGGCAAGACCAACGGCATCGTGATGGAGTTCCCGACATCGGGCGTCGGCGGTTCCGCCGCTGCGGTCAGCTTCTCGATCGCCGCAGGCAAGCACAGCACCAACGAAGCCGCCTGCTCGTGGACCAATGCCAGTTCGTATCCCGTCTACTGGAAAGTGGAATACGCCACCTCGACCGATAACGGTGCGACGTGGAGCGACTGGACCGAGACCGTCAATGCCGCCACGGGCGACCGTGGATTCGAGATGCGCTCGCTGCCGTGGTGCATCAACAACGGTGCGACGCGCACTTCGATCTTCGACACGGCCAACCAGTCGGGTGTCTACACCCAGTCCGACTTCGGCTTCGGCCTGGTTCCCTACCGCTTCGTGCTGCCCGCCGACGTGCTCGGCAAATCGAAGGTCCGGGTGCGTATCAGCCCTTCGTCCGACATCATCGCGACGTGGAACGCCGGACTGGGAAACTACGGCCTGGGCCAAACCTACCGCAACGTACGCGTAACGCGGACCTATCCGTTCGCCATCGCCAATGCGGTCTATGTGGAAGACCTTTCGATCCAGTACAAATAAGCTGAATTATGAAACACCTGTTGAAATACCTGCTCGCCGTCGCGGCTGTCCCCCTGTGGGGGCAGGCCGCGGCCGCCGGGCCGTTCGACGCGCTCCGCGTGCTGTGCGAACCGGGAAAGTCGGTCCTCCTGACCGCCCCGGCGGTGGTCGAAGGCGTCGTTGTCAGCGACTACCGCAGCCCCAACATGGAGTTGAACCCCAACCTGAACTACTACTCCGTCGACCTGGAAGAGAACGACCGCACGGCTTATGTCCAGGCCGCAGACGGCAGTTGCGGCATCCGCCTGCGTTTCGACGAGGCGAGTGAAAACCGCCTTGCACGCTACGACCGCGTACGCCTCGACCTCGCCGGCTGCCGTCTCACGCGCACTGCTTCGCCCGACTGCATGACGCTGACGGGCGTGCAGGCGCTCAACGTCGTCTCGGTGACACCCGGCACGCCCGCCGACGTTCCCGCGAAGGAGCGGACCGTCGCGACGCTTACGGACGGCGACCTCTATACCTTCGTGACGCTGCGCGACGCCGAATTTGTCTTCAAGGAGGGTTCCTATACCAACATCTGGGAACCTTACGCCCAGTTCTGCGGTGCGCTCCACCACTATAAGTACGACATCAACAACCGCATGGACGGTTGGGCGTCGCTCGTGCGCGACTCGGAAGGCGGCGCGATCTATATGCTCGTCAATACGCTCTGTGCGTGGCGGCGCACGGGCAATCCCCTGCCGCAGGGCACGGGGCCGCTTTCGGGCATCGTGGTCCATACGCCGATGCGCCGTTACGGCGGCGACATGGGCCGCTATTCGATCCGCCCGCTCGACGAGGGCGACATCGCCGTCAGCCGCAAACGCAACTCCCCGTGGAAACGCCTCACGGGGTGGGTTCTCGACGGTTCGGCAGGCGCTTCGCTCGAATTCGAACTGCTCGGCTACCAGAACCTCGGGACCGAAGGCCGCAAGGGCGACCGGGTGTTGAGCGACGCCGGCGCTTCGCGCGGATACCTTTGGACCGACTGCGGCGCTTTCGTACACGTCGAAGCCGACTACAATGCCACCGGAACACAGAACCGGGGATGGATCGGCAACGGGGCGGTCGTCTTCAAGGCCTCGACCCCCGATTGGTACAAATGGGACAATATGGGCCGCATGGCCGGGTCGAATGCCTTCTACATTGCATTTCCGACCAAAAAAGCCCGCGGCACGGAGTTGCAGCTCGCTTTCGAATGGGGCGCGGGTAATCAGGACGGCAATTTCTCGTGGAATTTTCCGCTGGAGTGGAAAGCCGAATATTCGGTCGACGGCGGTGAATTCCAACCCTTGAAGGATGCCGCTACGGGACAGGAAACCGTCGTGCTGCGCGCACTGCCCTGGTGGGACAAGCTAATCGCCGGGTCGGGCCATGCCGACCGTCTGCGCACGCCCTACGATTGCGGTATGGGCCTTCAGCAGCGGGTTTTCCGGCTGCCGCCTTCGGCGTTGGGCCGCGATGAAGTCGTCGTGCGCCTTTCGCCCGCCTCGGGCCTGCTCTCGCAGATTCGCGGCAACCCCTCCGCCGACGTGCTGATCCCGACCTCGGTGGTCCGCAAGAACTGCAAGCAGACGACCGTCATCCGTTTCGGGACGATCTCGGTCGATTACAAATAACACCAAAACTGAACCTGAATATGAAATACAGCAAGCTATTACGTAACAGTGCGGCGTGCGGCCTTGCGGCCCTCGCGGCCGCCGCCTGCTCGGTCGACGACGCCGAAACCATCCGCGTGCGCGAACTTACGGCTGCCGAGCGCGAACTTTTCGTCCCGGCGTCGGGCGGACCCGCCGAAATACAGCTTTACTCCAACGGTCGCGTCCGGGTCGAGCCGCTCAACGACACCGGCGACTGGGCCGCGGTCGATCCCGTGGAGTTCGACGGCGACCGGAAAGTCTCGGTCACCTTTACGGAGAATCCCTCGTTCCGCCGCATGGCCAAACTGCGCTTCGTGCTCGACGGCGGCGCACGGGTCGATACGGTCTGTGTCAAACAGTACGGCGTGGTTCCGTCGCTCGAATGTCCGGCTCCCTACAAGGCTATCCGCGGCAGCGTCGAGACCTTCACCCAGTTCGAGATCGACACCAACATTCCGCTCGGCGACTTCGCCGTCAAAACCTCCTACGTCGGTAAAACCGAGGGGTGGATCAGCAGCGTGCAGCCTGAACAGGGCATGCTGGTCGTCGATACGAAGCCCAACCCGGGCGACGATGTCTGCAAGGCGGTCGTCAACCTGAGCTACGTCGACGGCTGGGAGGAGACCTTCTCGGCCAATCTCTACATCACGCAGGCCGACAAGGACGACGAATTCGGCCGCGAGGTCTCGTTCGCCGAGGTACGGGCGCTGGCGACCGGGGAAGGTACGGCCGTCGACGAGGATATCCTGATCGAAGGCATTGTCATCAGCGATTTCCACAGCAAGAACATGGAAGTCAATCCCAGCGTGTCGTACGACAAGGTCGACGTGACGGTCAACGACTGCACGGCCTATATCGAGAGTCCCGACGGCCGTTACGGCTTCCGCCTGCGTTTCGATACGCCGGAAGACAACGTGCTGGTCCGCGGGACGCGTCTTTCGCTCTCGCTCAACGGCACGGTCCTGACGCGCGAGGAGAACCCCGAACGCTATACGATCAGCAGCCTGGTCGGTGAAAACATGGTCGAAAGCGCCGCCGGGGAGACTGTCCCCGCCAAGGTGCGCCGGATTTCGGAACTGAGCGATGAGGATGTTTACACCTATGTTTCGCTGCAGAATACCGAGTTTCTGTTCAAAGAGGGCAGTTACGCCAACGTTTACGAGAATTATAGCCTTCTGTCCGAAGTCAACGCTTCGCAGACGGGCAACAACAACCGCATGGACGGCTGGGCGTCGCTGCTGATGGACGATGCGGGGAATTCGATCTACGCCCCGGTCAACATGCTTTGCCTCTGGCGCCGTTCGGGGCAGGGCGTTCCGCAGGGCGTGGGTTCGACCCACGGCATCGTGGTCCATAATGAGTTGCCGCGTTACGGCAATGTGGGCCGTTACCAGATTCGCGTGCTCGGCGAAGAGGGCTTCGACATGGAGTGGGCCGGGCAGTCGGCCTACACGGAATTTGCCGAGTGGGACGGCAATCCCCACAAATACTCGTTCGGAACCTATGCCGGGTTCAACAGCCGCTACGCTTACAACCGGTTGCAGTCGATCACGCCGTCGGACGATATTTCGGCGGACAAGACCACGCCGAACGCCGAACTGTTCTGTGAAAACGGGGTCGAAACCACGACCTCCGAAGCCTGGCCCATCGGAAGTACAGGCAATTACAACAATCCGGAGGTGGGTTCGCTCGGAACCTCGACGACCTGCAAGGCCTATTTCGTCAAAGCCGGCGTGAAGGGCTGGTATCAGTGGGAAGGAAACGAGGTCGTGGGTTACAACGGCCTGCGGCTGGAGTTTTCGACGGCTTCGGTCAGCGGTTCGCACATGCTCCTCGGGTTCTCGTTCGCTGCGGGAACGATTTCGGCCAACACCTCGAAAACCTATCCGGCGCACTGGTGCGTGGAGTATTCTGTCGACGGAGGACAGCATTACACCCTTTGTCCGGGCACGGCTACGGGGGCCGATTACGTGCATATGCGCTCGCTGCCGTGGTGGGACGCTTCGCTGGCCGGAAACCGCTACAACACCTGCTCGTCGGCGGGCCTCGGGCTGACCGACCACCTCTTCCGCCTCCCGGCGGAGGTCTTCGGCAAAGAGAAGGTGATGGTCCGCATCCGGCCCTACGACAAGGTGATGACCGTGCTGCCGCTGGTCTGGAACGGCGATACGGAAACCGCCGAGATCAGCGCCGCCACGACCTACGACAACCAATTGCGGTGGGGTGTCATCACCCTGCGCTACCGATAGCGCCATGCGTAGCGTTTGTCATTCGATATGCCTGCTGCTCGTCCTGCCGCTGCTCCTCGGGGGCTGCGGCAAGGACGGGACAGGCGGTGGGGAAGAACCCCGCCCGCCCGTGGGCGGCGAGGTGACCCTGCGGCTGAGAGTCCCTTCCGGGGAGTCGGGCCTGCGCTGGGACTGGACCGGGGAGGAGCGCGCACTGGTCAACGGCATGGTCTGCACGGTGGGCTTCGATGCCGGCGGCGTGCCGGTCGTGGGCACAGACGCCTCGTCCGACGGCCTTTATACGGTTTATTTCCCGGCCGATGCGTACAGCCGCGTGAAGCGGGCTTTCATACTGCCTCCTGCGCAATTCCCGGCTTCGGGCGGGAGTTTGCAGGCCGCTGCGTACCCGATGTACGGCATGGTGCGGACTGCCGACGGAGTGGGCGAGGTGACGCTTTCGCCGCTGTGCGGCGTCGTGCGTATTGTGCTTGCAGGCGATGCGCGTATCGCTTCGGTTCGTGTCGAGGATAAGGCTGCCGGAACTGTTTCGGGCCTGTTTCCGTTCGATCCGGCCGTGCTGAAACTCACGCAGGACAGCGATCCCGGCAACCTTCCGTGGGTGGTGCTCGACTGTGCCGGAACGGGCGGCGGGGTTTCCCTTGCAGCCTCTGGAAAGGAGTTCTGCGTGGCGGTCCCCGAAGGCAATTACGCTTCGGGCCTTCGCATCCGCGTCACCGACTGCGGCCATCGCTCCGCGACCTACGACATTCCCGGTCCGTGCGCCGTCACGGCGGGCGGGGTGAAAAACCTTGCGCCGCTGGACTACGCCCCCGATGCCGGCCTGCTCTTCGCCGAGCATTTCGACAACTGTGTCTGGGGGTGCGACTATGTCGGCGAAAAGAGCGGTTACGGGGTCGGGGCCGGCAGTTCCGTGCCGTCGCCCGCCACGTCGGCCGGAACCGAGGCGGCCTACGTCGCCAAGGGGGTCGGAACGCCCGGGAGCGTGCTTTTCGAGACTTCGGACTACAACTCCGCGCCCGCCGCGAGTTCGACGCTCGCCGTGCGCCGCGACTACCTGCGCAACCGCGGCCTCTACGACTGGCAGCGCCTCTTCTATGCCTCGGAATACCGGGGCAGCCTGTGCGGCGGCGATGTCGGTAACTACGGCAACCGGGGTATTCTCGTAACGCCTCCGATGACCAATGCCGATGAGTCGTGCTATGCCGAACTCTCGTTCCGGATCTGTCTCGAACGCGGCATGGCCAGCGATGTGGCCTGCCTGGCCGAGTCGGGCGTGTTGTTGGGATGTACGATCGACGGCGAGCCGGTCGATACCGATGTTACGACCGGGACGGACATCTCGCAGTTGGTGCAGGGAGTTACCCGCACGGCCGTGATGCTGCGCACGGCCAAGCTGGCGCACGGGGTGTGGCACGAGGTGCGGATGTCGTTCGGGGCCGTGGCCGGCGGAAGTGCGTTCCGCTTTATGCCCACGGTGATCCGCAACGCCGCGAACTGCTTCTGGATCGACGACGTGGAGGTTCGCCGCACGGCCCGCTACGCTCATTCGGGCGATTACGTCACGGTCGAACCTACGACCGAACGGGGCGTTGCGGGCGAGGATGTTTCGCGCCTGCGCCTGCGGCCGAGCGCCGTGCTGTCGATGGCCAACGAGACGACTTACACCACTACGCCGGGCTATGGCATGACGTGGATCTGTCCCAGCCTTTCGTCCGACGAATCGGTCTGGGCGCAGGACATCGCGTTCGCCCAAAAACAACTCGCCGCCAACGGCTGCAAAGTGTGGTGTATACACCTGCCTTACGGGTCGACGACCGCTGTCCGCAACCGCGACCTCTGTGCCGCGGGAGCTGACCGCACCGCCTCGGTGGCCTTCTTCACGAAGGCGATCCGCGCCGTTGCGCCCCTCGGTCCGAAAAACGTGCTGGTTCACTGCAACCAGACCCTCGCCTTCGGCGACGGCAGTTCGGCCGCGAGCCTCGCCCTGTCGCTGCACGAGTTGCAGACGGTCGCCGATGAGATCGGGGCGCACGTCTGCGTCGAAAACATGTCCTACGGCGTGGGCGCCGATGCCGCGGTGCTCGCTGCTGCCGTCGACGAGGCCAATGCGATGGGCAGCCACCGTCACGAAGTCCGCATCGCTTTCGATACGGGCCACGCCAACCTCTACCTTACGCGCGAACAGCCCGGAAAGACGGTCCTCGACTGGCTCCAGACCGCCGGCGCGCGCATCGGTCAACTGCACGTCCACGGCAACCGCGGCTGGACCGGGCGGATCAACGACGACCACCTGATGCCGGGCTACGCCGGGCGGCTGGGTTATTCCGACGCCATCGGCAAAGCGGGGCTTTGGGGCGAATTCTACCGGGTGCTGCTCGCCGAATGCCGTTACCGGGGTCCCTTCACCTACGAGATTTCCACCCGCTCGTTCGGCGCAGTCGCGGGGGAAGAGCGTTACGACAATGTTTCGGCCCCGTGGACCATTGCCCATAATTACGACACTTATATGTACCCCGCCTTCCGGGGGTACGGCAACCGAAAATGAACGCCATGAAAAAACTGATTTGTCTGCTGCTGATGCTCTGTGCGGGCACGGCGGCCTTCGCGTGGGGCGGCCGTGAACACCGCCTGATCGCCTATATCGCCGAGGCGCACCTCACGCCCCGCACCCGGCAGGTGCTCGACCGCTATCTCGACCAGTCGATCGTCGAGTATTCGACCTGGATGGACCGTTACCGTACGGCCCCCGGTTACGAAATAACGACCTACTGGCACATGGTCACCATTGATGCCGACGGCAGCGTGCCGCCCGAACCCCTGCGTCCGAACGGCGACGGTGACGCCGTGCGCCAGCTTACGCGTGCCATCGAGCGTCTGCGCAACTACCGTGAATTATCCGATTCGACGGTCAACGTCAACCTCAAATACGTCATCCACCTCGTCGGGGAGATGCATTGCCCGGCACATATCTATTTCGCCGACCTTCCGGGCGGCATGGACGCTCCGCGGCACTACGACTTCTTCCACCTGAAATACAAAGGGAAAGAGGTTACCTACCACTGGGTCTGGGACGGTTCCGTGTCGCGCCAGTATCCCGATTGGACCGAGGAGGATTATCGCCGGGAACTGGACAAATGGCCCGCCGAGAAGCAGCGCGCCGTGGGTGAAGGTACGCCGACGGACTGGGCGCTGGAGTGCGCCCGCAGTTGCCGTGTGATTTACGACTGGGCCAAACCCGGCGACAACATCGACGAGGGGTTCCTTGAGAAGCACGGCGCCCTGCCCGTCGACCAGGCCCTGCGCGGAGCCTACCGGCTGGCGCGCGTACTCCACGATTGGTTCGACTCCTAAACTCTACCGACTAGGAAACATATGATCC
>ENA-UOJG01003380-UOJG01003380.1-human-gut-metagenome-genome-assembly--contig:-C47-NODE-3380-length-11393-cov-5.523814_pt1 | contig 11393 bp, 9 predicted proteins | sample MGYA00242340_ERZ723887 | MGnify/ENA metagenome assembly ERZ723887 | reverse complement strand
AAAAATCCGTTAAATTGTTATTTAATCAATAGTAAATAACAATTGAATTATATTCCTTTGTATAGTATAATAAATATAATAGAATGGATTTGTATTTTTAATTTAGGAGAAGCATATGAACGGTTATAAAGACAAATTGACGAATAACGAAAGAAGATATTTATATTCCGTTCCACTATTGTTTTTGCTTGGTTTCGGTGTATTTCTTATTAGATTTGTTATCACAACGGACGTTCAATTTGATTTTAATGGGAAGACAGGTGTGCTTTATAACATATTGGGTGCATTGATTACGGGCTATGGGCTTGCATCGGAATGTACTACCATACATTTTATGCTCAATCAAATAAGAGCTAACAAAGGTGTAGTTAAGGCTGTATTTATTCTTATGTTTATACCTGCAATATTTGCCGGAATTGTTTTTGCAGCAATTATGACAATTCCTTATTGCATAAGTTGTTCAAAAAAGATAGACAGAATACATATGGACAATAAAGGCTATTTTCTTAAATGGCAAAAAGTATCACTCATTATTTTGAGCATTATTGATATTATAATCATAATTGCATATTTCATAGTAATGTAAAAATTTTATTAAACGATATAGCTAAAAAAGTTGTATGATATGGACAACAACAATAACAAAAATTTATATACGGTCACATTGTATCAAATATGCTGTACAAAGACATTGATATAGAGCCAAATCTTAATTGATTTGGCTCTTATTTTTTGCTACTGTCTAACGGATTGTCTAACACTTTTCAAATTTTTTATTTTTCAATAACACTTGAAAGGCAATTGAAATGTTTTGTTTTATGATTAAAATACAATTTAAAACAAATTTTATGGTTTAAATTTTTTAAGGGATAGATTTCGCTAAGAAATCTATCCCTTAAAATGTAGCTTTTATCAATTAGGTGTATAGAGATTTGCATAAGGACGTGATGTTGCCGCAACGAGCTTTTTAAAAGGCTTTTGCATAATTTCATTATAATCCTTATTAAAATACTTGCAATATTTTTTAATATATTCGTCAAGTTCTTTTTTATCATCATCATCAAGAGCCTGAACCTTAATATTCTGAGAAATATTTTCTTTAGGAAATGTTCCACGGACAAAGATTTTGCCGCCATGCATACCGGATGCGCAATGAGTACCGAAAAGCTTTTCGCCCCTTTTCATATCAAGGCCCAACAATACGATAGTGCCCCCTGCCATATATTCGCCGAGAAACGAGCCAGCATTTTTACCGATAACAAGAACAGGGCGCATTTGCCTAAATTCTTTCATATGAATACCGCCACGGCAAGCAACGTTATCACGGATATAAATTTGGCCGTCACGCATACCGTAGCCCATAGCGTCACCGGAGTGACCGTGAACAACAATTTCGCCGCCGCCCATTGTATTGCCGACTGCGTCCTGACAATTTCCAAAAACAACAACTCTGCCGCCGTTTAAATAGCAAGCCATATCGTTGCCCGGAGTGCCGTAAACCTCAATTGTTTTACCCTCATCAAGAGCACAACCGATATAACGCTGACCGTTGACATCTTTTACAGTAACCTTATTTTGTTTTTCAAGTTGCTTTTCAATTTCCTTATTTACTGCTTCATATCGAGTAAGTCCTGCTTCGATAATCATAACAAAATGCCTCCTCTCAGCTTTTGAATTCTTGTATCCTTATCAAACAAAAATATTGACGGTGTTTCCATAATATCGCCTTCAAGAGTAGAAAGGTCAACCTTATTTGAAATAAGATTTGTATAAATTCCTGCATTTTCGCTTGAATTGATAAGAACAAAGCCTACAAGCCTGTCACCCTCAAATACAAGCCTTTTATATACATCGCCGTCAGATTTAATTTTATCAAAATATTGCTCACCTTGAGCATTGATAAGACCGCAGGTGCAAATACGAAGGCCGAAAAAGTCAATAGCGTTTACAGAATAAGTACCATCTACCGTATTGCTTTCACTTGCCATTTGATAGCCGGCAACTCTGCCCTGCTGCACTGCGTTAGGCCAAAGAGCAATAATTTTTTTTGAGCCGTCAAGCATATCAACAGATACGGTGCAGTCACCTGCCGCATAGATATCCTTATCGCTCGTTTGCATAGTGTGAATATCGGTAATAATGCCCCTGTTCACCTCAAGCCCTGCGCTTTCGGCAAGTTCGCACTGAGGTCTTACACCGACTGCGAGAACAAGCAAATCGCATTTTAATGTTTTGCCGTCTTTAAGAGTTACGCCTGTAATATGCTTACCCTTTGATTGAGCCTTAACAACAGTATTTTCCAAATGAAATTTAATGCCGTTATTTTCCAAATGCTTTTTAACTTGACGTGCAGAAGTTTTATCAAGAATTGACGGTAAAACTCTCGGTGCAAGTTCAACAACATCTACGCTTTTGCATATTTTAACAAGACCCTCGGCAGCTTTCATACCGATAAGACCTGCACCGATTACAACAGCTTTTGTGTTTTCATTTGCAAGAGACTTAAGCTCCTTTGCAGAAGCTAAATCAAGAAATGTAACCGCATTTTCCTTGCCCTCAACATTTTCCATAGGAGGCACGAACGGCTTTGAGCCTGTTGCGAGACAAAGTTTATCATAAGGATATGATTTTTTGCCGACCTTCACAGTTTTATTTTTTCTGTCAATAGAGGTTACCTTAGCGTTTGTAATAACATTTATATTATTTGTTTTATAAAAAGACGGCTTACGAAGAGCCATATCGCTTTCCTTAACCTTGCCCTTAAGAAAATAGCTGATAGAAGGGCGTGAATAAGGGAAATAAGCCTCTTCTGTAAGCATTGTGATATTACCCTTGGCATCGGCTTTTCTGACAGCCTCAGCAGCAGCAAGACCTGCGGCGCAAGCGCCTACAATAACATAATTCATTATTTAGCACCTCCTACCTCAAGCCAGAGCAAAGCATTATTAGGGCAGTTTTTAACACAAGCCGGTTCTTCGCCCTGACAAAGGTCACACTTATATGCAATATTACCCTGCTTAATACAACCGATTGGGCAAACTGCAAGGCAAGTCATACAGCCTATGCACTTATCCTCGTTAACAGATACAATGCCTGTTTTTTTATCCTTAGTCATTGCGCCTGTAATGCAAGCCTTAACACATGCAGGGTCATCGCAATGGCGGCAATTGACTGCAACGGAAGCGACCTTATCGCCGAAAACAGAAATTCTGCTTACAGGTTCAGGATTTTCCGATTTATATGCTTTAACTACGTCTTTAGATTTTGAATGAGCTGTTTTGCAATAAACCTCGCAAAGGCGGCAGTTTATGCAAAGTTCTTCTCGTGCGAAAACTTTTTTCATATCTATGCCCTCCTTATTCGCCGGCATGCTTAATACCGAGTATTTCAAGTTCTTTATCACTAAGACCGATACCACGAAGCATAAGTCTGTTACCACGAAGCGAGTCAATAGAGTTGATACCCATACCGCCCATAATTTCTTTAATTTCGTGATTCCAAGCGTTTATTAAATTGATTACCCTTTTATGTGCGATTTCAGGATTAAGACGACGTGTAAGGTCAGGACGCTGAGTAGCAATACCCCAATTACACTTACCGGTATTACAGGTTTGGCACATATGGCAGCCCATTGCAATAAGGGGAGCAGAAGCAACATAGCAAGCATCTGCACCGAGAGCAATTGCTTTAACAATATCAGATGAACAACGGAAAGAACCTGCGGCAACAAGAGAAACGGTTGAACGAATACCCTCGTCACGAAGCCTTTGGTCCGCTGCTGCAAGTGCAAGTTCAATAGGAATACCTACATTATCTCTTATTCTTGTAGGTGCGGCACCCGTACCGCCTCTAAAACCGTCAATTACAACAATATCCGCACCAGCTCTTGCAACACCGGATGCAATTGCGGCAACATTATGTACTGCGGCAATTTTAACGGAAACAGGCTTTTTATTATGAGTTGCCTGCTTAAGCGACCAAATAAGCTGGCGCAAATCCTCAATAGAATAAATATCGTGGTGAGGAGCAGGAGAAATAGCATCCGAGCCCTCAGGAATCATACGTGCATTTGACACCTCTACATTAACCTTTTCACCTGGGAGGTGACCGCCGATACCCGGCTTAGCACCTTGACCGATTTTGATTTCAATAAATTTAGAATTATTAAGATAATCCTTATGAACGCCAAAACGACCGGAAGCGACCTGAACAACTGCATAATCGCCAAAAGAGCGCAAATCAGGATGAAGTCCGCCTTCGCCTGTATTAAAAAGCGTTCCAAGCTCAACAGCCGCCATTGCAAGCGATTTTTGAGCATTAAGAGAGATTGAGCCAAAACTCATAGCAGAAAACATTATAGGTGTTTCAAGCATAACCTGAGGCGGCATTTTAGTAATTGATTTACCCTTTCTTTCAACCTCAAGCTTATTAGGCTTACGGCCTAAAATAGTACGAATTTCCATAGGCTCACGAAGCGGGTCGATAGACGGGTTGGTTACTTGCGATGCATTAAGCAAGATTTTATCCCAATAAATAGGATAAGGCTTAGGATTACCCATTGCCGAAAGAAGAACAGAGCCTGTATCTGCCTGACGGCAAATTTCTTGCTGATAGGTAGGAGTCCAGTTTGCATTATCACGATAATCGCAAACATATTTTTCTATGCGAAGCGCACCTGTAGGACAAAGGTCAACACACCTGTGACACGCAACGCAATTTTTTGAATTAACCAATACGGTTTTGCCGTCCTCATCAAAATAGTGACATTCGTTTGAGCACTGACGAACACAACAGCCGCAGTTAATGCATAATTCTTTATCACGAATGACAGTAAATTTACGTGGAATATAATTAATCATCAGTCCTCAACCTCCTCATCATCAATTTCGAGCGGAATGAATACAGGCTCGGCGCCTGAAACAGACCATACCTTTTCAGGGTCAGGACAAATAATTCTGATAGCCGATTCCTCAGAAGCAAAATATGCCCTATTGCCCTTTGTTGCCGCAGTAAGCGAACGAAGCTTAAGCCTATCATTAATAGCAAGAAGCCCTTTATTAGAACCGAGAATTACGGAGAAAGGACCGTTTACGAGAGCGCCGTTATAAATTGAACGAAGATTTGTGAAATATTCCTTTCTGTCATCGTCCATTTTATCTATCTCCTCCCATTCAGGCGCTGTAAGAACATCAGCGGCAACCTCGATAGGAAGATTATGGTGGCGCAAAAGGTGGTCAAAAAGATAAGTGATAACTTCGGTATCTGTCTGCATTGTGCAAATATAGCCAAACTGCTCAATATATCTGCGGTTAGTGTCATAAGAAGAAATTTCGCCGTTATGAACGATTGACCAGTCAAGAATATTAAACGGATGAGCACCGCCCCACCAGCCGGGGGTGTTGGTTGGAAATCTGCCGTGAGCAGTCCAAATATATGCCTCATATTGGTCAAGCATATAAAACTCGCCGACATCCTCAGGATATCCTACTGCTTTAAAACAGCCCATATTTTTACCACTTGAAAAAATATATGCGCCGTCAATAGCGTTGTTAACCTTGGTTACGCACTGAGCAACATATTCAAGTTCATCCTGACGTGCATCCTTCATACGAACACGGTTAGCCTTGCCGAAATATCTCCAAATATCAGGTCCTTTTTCAATACTCGGTACCTGACGGGTAGGTATTCTTTCAGCAACATCAATATTGAAATGCCTAAAAAGAAAATCCTCACATTGTTTTTTTGCTTCGTTAGAATCATAGAAAACGTGAATTGCGTATTCGTCTTTGTGTTCAGGGTAAATGCCGTAAGCCGCAAAGCCGCCGCCGAGGCCGTTAGACCTGTCATGCATAAGAGCGATAGATTTAATAATTTCCGAACCGTTGATACGATTGCCTTTTCTGTCGATTATTGCAGCAATGGCACAGCCTGACGGAATCCTGATTTCTCCCTCTTTCAACATAATATCCTCTCCTTAAGTTAAATAGAAATGATAATATAAAAATTTATGAACATTATGTTCATTAAATATCACCGTTAAATTAATTTTACAATAAATAATGCACTGTAGTCAATTATACAAATTACAAAATTAAAGCAATTTTTTGCTTTATTTATGTATAATATCACAGTATTTGTTAACGTTGTTGTATACTTATGCGTATTCTGATGAATACTGTATTATATTTATGCAGTAAGAAAAGCAGGACTGCAATTGCAATCCTGCTTTTCCTTAGGTAGAAAATAACAAATACAAATATTTGTGAAAGATTAAATTAAACAAGTATTAAACATCATCTTCACCCTGCAAAGCGTCATATCCACGCTCGCCTGTACGAACCTTTACAGCATCCTCCACATCATATATAAAGATTTTACCGTCACCGATATTACCTGTATAAAGAACGTCTCTTGCAGTTTCAACAACCTTTTCAACAGGCACTGCCGAAACAACCATTTCAAGCTTCATTTTTGGATTGAGATTCATTTCTTCAATTTCAATACCACGATATTTTCTGATATGGCCCTTTTGAGTACCGCAACCCATTACATTTGTTACGGTCATTCCGGTGACGCCTATCAAATTCATAGCAGTTTTGATATCTTCAAATTTAGCAGGATTAAATATCATAACTACCTTTGAAAGCTCAGGCGATTTTTTAGTAGTATAAGTTTCAACCTCAACTGCCTTTTCAACAGGTGCAAGAGGCGAAGCCGGAACACTTGCCTTAGGGGCAGATGCTTTAATTGATGACGATGTAGCAAATGCCATAGCCGGCATAAAGTCTGCGTAAGCTGACGGAAGATTATGTTCAGTAGCGTCAAGACCCTTGATTTCTTCATCCTCAGATACACGCAGTCCGTTAGTTTTCTTAATAATAAGGAATACGATTGTCATTGTAACAATTGTCCAAGCTGCAACACAAACAAGACCTAAAAGTTGCTTGCCGAGAAGTGAGAAACCGCCGCCGTAGAAAAGACCTTTAAACGAATCGTTGCCCGGAACAGAAGTTGTTGCGAAAAGACCTACTGCAATTGTGCCCCACATACCGTTTACACAGTGAACTGCTACGGCACCTACAGGGTCGTCGACCTTAAGCTTAATATCAATAAATTCAACAGCAACAACTACGAGGATACCGGAAACCGCACCGATAAGGCAAGAACCGAGAGCATCGACAACATCACATCCGGCTGTTACTGCAACAAGACCTGCAAGTGAAGCATTAAGCGACATTGAAACGTCCGGCTTACCGTTTTTAATCCAAGTGAAAATCATAGTTACACAAGTTGCAATAGCAGGTGCACATGTTGTTGTTAAAAAGATAGAAGCAAGCTGAGGTCCGCTCTTTGCTGCTGCACCGTTGAAACCGTACCATCCAAACCAAAGGATAAATACACCGAGTGCGCCGAGAGTAAGTGAGTGACCCGGAATTGCCTTTGCTACCTTTTTACCTGTTTTTTTATCCTCAACATATTTACCGATACGAGGGCCGACCATAATTGCGCCGATAAATGCAGTTATACCGCCAACCGTATGAATAGCGCAAGAGCCGGCGAAATCATGGAAACCAAGATTAGCAAGCCAACCGTTTGGATTCCAAATCCAACCTGCCTCGATTGGATAAACAACAGCAGAAATTACTGCCGAATAAATACAATAGCTTGAAAACTTTGTACGTTCCGCCATCGAACCGGAAACAATAGTTGCCGCTGTAGCACAGAACACGAGGTTAAACACAAAGTTTGACCAATCAAAGTTTTGATAATTTGTGAAAACGCCCAAGGTTGGCATACCGCAAAAGCCGCCTAAGACCTCTTCACCCATCATAAGACCAAAACCGAGCAATATAAACATCGGAGTACCGATACAAAAATCCATAAGATTTTTCATTATAATATTGCCCGCATTTTTTGCACGTGTAAATCCCGTTTCAACCATAGCAAAACCGCATTGCATAAAGAAAACGAGAGCCGCACCAATCAAAAACCAGATGCCGAACATTTCGCTGTCGACCTTTTCAAGAATAGATGTTATATCCATTTATCCTTCCTCCTCAAATTATATAGTTTGTAATGACAAAAAGAAATAAAAAAAAACAGGGTGCGGCAAATGCAATTGCATTGTCGCACCCCATTGTGCTGAAAAAAATAAGCCAAACCGACACCGAAATGATATCGGCTTGGCTAAATGGCATAAATGCCATAAGAGAGGGTTAAGTAAAAATTAATAATTAACCATATATCTGTCGATTTCCCACTGTGAAACCTTTGTTCTGTATTCGTCCCATTCAGCCTTCTTGCCTTCTGTGTATGCGTTGAATACGTGTTCGCCTACTGTTTCCTTAACAAATGGGTCAGCCTCTGAAGCCTTAACAGCCTCTTCAAGTGAGCCTGGAAGACAATCAATACCTCTTTCTTCAAGTTCTTCATTTGAAAGGTCAAATACATTATAATCTACTGCCGGAGCAGGAACAATTTTGTTCTTAATTCCGTCAAGACCGGCTGCAAGGCAAAGTGCCATTTCAAGATAAGGATTGCAGGTTGGGTCAGGACAACGAAGTTCAACACGAGTACCCATACCTCTTGCGGCAGGAATACGAACAAGACAAGAACGGTTAGATGCCGACCAAACGATATAAGTAGGAGCTTCATAGCCCGGTACAAGTCTCTTATATGAATTAACAGTCGGGTTTGAATAAGCGGCAATACCTTTAACGTGCTTAAGAAGTCCGCCGATAAAGTAATGAGCAACATCGCTGAGACCGTCTTCGCTTTCAGAATCATAGAAAGCATTAACTGTTTTGCCCTCAGCATTTTTAGTCATAAGTGACATATTAGTATGCATACCTGAACCGTTAATACCGTAAATCGGCTTTGGCATAAATGTTGCATGAAGGCCATGCTTTGTAGCATAAGTTTTAACAACATGCTTAAATGTCATTACACGGTCAGCACTTGTCATAACCTCATCAAACTTGAAATCAATTTCGTGCTGTCCCTCAGCAACCTCATGGTGAGATGCTTCAATTGTATATCCCATTTCCTCAAGAGCAAGGCAGATATCACGACGGCAGTTTTCGCCATGGTCGATTGGGTTAAGGTCAAAGTAACCACCCTCATCACCTGTTGTAGTTGTCGGATTACCGTCTTCATCAAGCTTAAAGAGGAAAAACTCACATTCAGGACCTACGTTAAAGCTGTAGCCCATTTCAGCAGCCTCATTCATAACCTTCTGAAGAACGTTTCTTGGGTCGCCAAGGAACGGAGTCTTATTATCTGCACAATAAACAGAGCAAATAAGACGAGCTGTCTGAGCGTTCTGGTGCTTTCTCCAAGGGAAAATTGTCCATGTATCATAATCAGGATGAAGATACATATCACTTTCGTTGATTCTTACGAAGCCGTCAATTGACGAACCATCAAACATACACTCATTATCAAGTGCTTTTTCAAGCTGTGAGCTTGTGATAGCAACGTTTTTCATAATGCCGAAAACGTCTGTAAACTGAAGTCTGATAAATTCTACGCCGTTTTCCTGTGCGCTTTTAAGGATTTCTTCCTTTGTGTACTTACTCATAGTAAATACTCCTCTCTTAAGAATTCGTTTTAATAAAATAAAGCAAAAAAACAGGCGCTCCGAATTCACTCGGAACGCCTTTGTTCTTACTACAATTTCATTATAGTCAGCAAATTTACGTTTGTCAACGATTTTATACAATTTTGTCAATTTACTATATGAGCAATAATTCACGTTAAAAGTTTTTATACAAAATGACAAAAAATAGACTATTTCGATAAATCGAGGTATTTTTCATCCACAACCTTTTTAACAAGCTTATTATAATATTCGGGTGTGCCACCCTTTTGAGAATGCGAGGAGGCAAGCTCTTCATTATAATCACTCAGCTTATAGACGTCAAATGTAAATTTGCCGCTGTCTGTTCTGCTGTAATGAGTTACAATCGGTACAAATTTGCCCTCAATTGTAATTTCACCGTTTTTCTTTTCAATATCAACACTTGCCATACCACCGCAAAGTTGGTCAATTTCAATTTGATGAGAAATGAAATTACCGAGAGAATAATAGACAAGCATTTTATGCCCCTTGTCATTAGTAACCTCTTTAACCGGTTGAATAACGTGAGGGTGACAACCGATAACAAGGTCAACTCCGAGAGAACTGAAAAGCTCGGTATATTCCTTTTGATAATCAGATATACCAAAGCTGTTTTCCGTCCCCCAATGAGGGAACACGATTACAACGTCGGCGTTTTCCCTTGCCTCTTTTATATCCTTAGTAACCTTGTCCTTATTCATCAAATTAACAAGCCACGGCTTATCGCTTGGCAAGTCAATTCCGTTTGTGCCATAGGTATAATTAAGAAGCGCAAATGTTATATTGTTTTTTACATAATATTTAACAGTGTTATAACTCTGCTCGTCCTCGTTAATGCCAAGATAAACAATATCCTTTTGTTTTTTGAAATAATCAATTTCATTCATAACGCCCTGAGAGCCTTTATCCATAATATGATTATTTGCACAATTGAAAATATCAAAACCTGCCTTAATAGCAGCGTCACCGATTTCTTGCGGAGAATTAAAAACCGGATAACCCGTATATTCAAATTCAGAGCCGCCCAAAACTGTTTCCTGGTCAATTACAGACATATCATATTTTTGAATAACGGGAGCAATATTTTTATAAAGGCAAGTATAGTCGTAGCTTCCGTCCTCCTGCTTACCTGCATCAATCAAGGTGTTGTGAATAAGATTATCACCAACTGCGCAAAGAGTAACCTTACCGTCGGTATTAGCGCTTGTAGGCTCAGTCGTTTCATCATTAACGACTGAAATTGAGGTTTCGGCAGTAGGCTTTTTTATATCCTCGGTTTTAGTTAAATGACCGCTTACGGCAAGAAAGATTAACACGAATACTGCCACTGCAATAGGAATAAATATTAAAGGAGTGAATTTTTTGTTTTTAGACATAACGTCACCTCATATATTAATTAACTGAAATATTATAACATATATAAGCATTTAACACAACTAAATTTTAAGGCGGACAGATATGGCAAATATTTTTACATACACCTTTTTTATTATCGGACTTTTTTTAATAATCAAGGGCGGAGATATTTTTGTAGACAGTGCTACACAAGCGGCAAAAATGCTTAAAATACCTAATTTTATAATCGGCGCAACAATCGTTTCAATTGCTACAACTCTGCCGGAAATAATAGTAAGCGTTCAGGCAACCGTAACCAAAAACGTCGATATGGCAGTCGGCAATGCAATAGGTTCGGTCACGGCAAACACTGCACTGATATTAGGACTTTTCATAACCTTTATGCCCTTTGAAATAAAAAGGCGTGACATTTTCTTTA
>ENA-UOJG01003377-UOJG01003377.1-human-gut-metagenome-genome-assembly--contig:-C47-NODE-3377-length-11408-cov-50.407822_pt1 | contig 11408 bp, 6 predicted proteins | sample MGYA00242340_ERZ723887 | MGnify/ENA metagenome assembly ERZ723887 | reverse complement strand
TGGTACGACCGGGATTTCCTTGCAGAATAGCAAGCAAATCCGGTGAGTACCCACATCGGAGCTTGCCATTCTGGCAAGCAATGCACGGCGGTACCCACTCGTGCAAAAACTTGTTGGGCAGCATCCCAAACCCTTTAACAATTTCGGAGAAATTGGCTGCGCACCGTTGGCGCTGTTCCTCGTAAAAATCGTAATAAGGCAGTTACGACTTTTGCGTTTTTTTCTGCTTAAAACTTTTCTCGCAATCGGCAGTTGGGAAGATCCCCTCCATAGCCATGGTGCGAAGATAGGCACTAAGATTATCCGTGCCGGACTCCATCATTCGCTGCTTGATGGCAGCAAGCTCTTTTTCGTCTACAAAGAATTTGACCTGTATCGGTCGTTTGCGATTTCTGTTATCCGGCAAAGATACCGCCCTCCGAATTTTGAATATGCTCTCTGATAGTTGCTTCGTGTTCTTTGCAATAAGCATAACTATTCCGCATAAAATCCTCGATACTCTGACTCTGGTACATGGCATCCAGCGTGTCCAAAATTGGTTTGCCATCCACCACCATATCGAAGAAATAGGGGTAGATGCAGCCGCCGTTCTCTCTGGGGAAGTAGGGATTGATGGAACTGAGTCGTTCATCCTTCATCACAGACTCAACCACCATTTCACTCAAAATCCATTTGAGTGATGGGCGTTCATATTCGTCGTAACTGTCTCCGAACAACCCATTCCATACATGGAACCAAACAAAATGTATGATCTCGTGTATTCCACCACCGATAGCGCCTCTTTCGCTGTTCAGATAGAAAGTATCATAACAGCGTTCTTTTAGAAACCGTGGCTCAATGGGATTCAAGCTCAAATTGCACCGTATGTCGTTAAATAAGTTAGCACAATCCACGCCAAAAGCATCCGATAAAGCTGCTGTAATCTGTGGCTTACAAGCGTTCCAATGGCGAATATATAAAGCTACCTTTTCATTGATCGTATCTTCTAACTTGGCATAAACGGCTCGCATTGTTCGCTCAATGTATTCGTTCCTCTCGGAGAAAGGCAAACTGATAGCATAGGCTTTATCAAGCTGCGGATAGAAACGGTATAGGGGTTCAGACCAAAAGGCTGATTCGGCTTCGGTCTGAAAGTCCATAATCCGCTGAATCATATAATCAACGCCCGGATTTACAAATTCAATGTCCATAGTCTTCTCCAATCAAAAGCAAAACGGATTTACCACATGCTCCGCCCCGAACACTTTTATCGCCATTCGATACATGGCTCTTGCGTGGATACGGTCATGCCAGATAAAACGGCGCAGGACTTTACGCAGTGACCAATCCTCGCCATAGCTGCCTTTTCTGACGGTATTTTGCAGAAAATCAGGGTTAGATTCAAGCGATTCAAATCCCCGCTTGCGGCATTCGTATATGTTGCCGTCATGATCGGCATCCACAGCAATCTCCGCAAAATAATATGTATTCACATTCTTTGTATGCTCGTACATTTCATTTGCCGTGCGGGGAACTTGTCCGTAAAAGGTCTTGCGTTCGGGAGCAGCCGTTGCATTCTTATCGGGAACAGAATCATACAAGGCAAGAAAATCCTGCGCTGATTTCAGCGCAAGTGCCTTTAACTTTTTATATTCTTCTGCTGTCAGCGGTGCTTTTTCACTTTCAAAAAGCACATCAGAGTCCGCGTCGCAGATCGCAAGCTCGGAAACCTTTTCTCCGATGATGGCGATATCCATGCTTGTTACTGCTTTTTTGCCGCACCATTTGAGATAAGAGCATATTTCTGCTTGCATTTTCCGGACAGCGGCTTCCAATGTTTCTCCGCGGGTGTATGCACCTACAAAATCCACCGCATAAAGCAAGGTGTCTCTGCCGTTATGCTCCCATACACAGTTGATCGTCATATGGTATCTCTCCAATCGTCTGCTTCATGATAATAATTGAGCCTGATCTAAAGGCTGATATTCCGTGACCACTTCGAGATGCGCCTTTGAATCGCCATTCAAAACGATGACGGCATACGTCAGCAGGTCATTGTAGATCAGATCGTCAAACGTGCCCACTCGTTCGTGTGTACACACAGTATAACACAGCAATCATTCTATTTTCAATAGGCGCGACGGAAGTTATCGCCATTTAGCAATATTATTTTGTGCTAAAATCTGATTTTTCGATTCTTACAGTGTCAATCATACTCTGCATCGAAATACACACCTATCGACTTTGCGGCTTTGTGGGGTATTTTGCACGACCGCAAATATACGCACTCTCAAGCGAACCGTATGCACTATGCAGTGATTCGCTGTTTCACAAAAAAACCGCACAGAGGCGATAACTATTTCACCCTTTTTGCTATCCTTGCTTTTCAGCGCAAAAAACAGGTGATTCTCAACCCTTAGATGTAAAAACAGGCGACACCCAACCGAAGTTGAGTGCCGCCTGTTTTGTTGTCCAATTCTGCTTGGCAGATGCCAATTTTGTAGTTTTCTCAGATTACTGTCTTATCGGCACACGCGCGAGGCTCACTTCTTCTTTTTTGCTTCGTTCTTATCCGCCGGCTGCGGGCGCTTCTGCGGCTTCATCAGCTGCGCGCTCAGCAGCGCGACCAGCGGGACCGTCAGGATGATGCCGATGGAGCCCGCCACGCCGCGGATCATCTCCGTGGCGATCGCGTCCGTGTTGAAGATCTGGATAAAGGGATAGTCATAGATCTGCAAAAGCAGCAGAACGTTCAGCGATGCGCCGGCAAATGCCAGGATCAGCGTGTTCGCCATCGTTCCCATCGCATCGCGCCCAATGTTCATGCCCGAGCGGAACAGCGATGCGCGCGGCAGCTCCGGGTTCAGCTCGCGCAGCTCCCAGCAGGCCGAAGAAATGGACATTGCCACATCCATCACCGCGCCGAGCGATGCGATCAGGATCCCGCTGACAAACAGTCCGCTGATATGCAGGTCATACTCCGTTGAGCGCAGCACCAGCTCCTCCGCCTCGGAAAGGTTGAACCCGTTGAGCGGCGAGATCGTTCCCGCCACAGCGGCAAACAGGCCCGCCGCCGCTACGCCGCCCACGCAGCCGAGGCTTGCGCTCAGCGTTTTCATGCTCCAGCCGGTCAGCAGGAACAGCGAGGCCACTGTGGTCAGCGTTACGATCAGGATCGCCGTAAGCACCGCGTCGGCGCCGCGCAGGATCATCGGCACCTGAATGAACCACAGGCTCGCCAATGTATAAATCAGGCCCAGCAGCGCCATCACGCCCTTGCGGCGGCCTATGAAGATCAGCACCGCGGCGAAAACGGCCAGCATCCCCATCAGCACCGTTGCGCGCTCGTAGTTCGGGATGGACACAACGTAAAGCGCGCCGTTCTCGTCCACGTCCAGCCGGACGATGATCCGCGTTCCCTCCCGCGCGTCCACATTCGTGTAGATCGTAAGGTAGTTGATCGTCTCAAGGACTTCGCCCTTCCATTCGCCGTTCAGTATCTCGATCTCCAGATACTGCTGGCCGATGCGGCGGCCCTCTGTCCAGTCCTGCGTCTCGGCGTCGTCCTCCAGCACGTCCGTCACGCGCGCGATGGCGAACGAGCGCTTGCGCGCCGCCGTAGCGTCGCGCTCCGTGTCTGTCCATTGCAGGACCGCCGCCCAAAGCACCAGCACCAGCGCCAGCAGCAGCGAAATGCCGATCTCCATCCGCCGCCGGCGCGGCAGGTCGATTTTTTTCATCTTCATGTATTCTCCTTTGCGGGGTTGCCTGAGAAAGGGCGTCCCGCCGGCGCAAGGCCGGCGGGACGTAAGCTCTGAATAGAGATCAGCCCTCCAGATAGCGGTGGATGATCGCCGCCACCTGCGCGCGGGTCGCCTGCGCCTTGGGCGCGAGGGTGCTGCCGGAGCCGTTGATCAGGCCCTTGCCAACAGCCCAGTTCATCGCCGGGATGGCATAGGGGGAGATCTGGTCCGCATCGGCAAAGCCGCCGAGGTTGTCCTCGATCGTCACCGCCGTCATGCCGCGGTACACCGCATAGCGGTACAGGATCGCGGCCAGCTGCTCGCGGGTCACGGGATCGTTCGGGCCGAACGCAGTGTCGCTGTAGCCGGTAACAATGCCGTTGTCAGCCGCCCAGACGACCGCCTTGCCGTACCACTGCGCAATGTCCACATCCGTGAACTTGCTCGCGCTGGAAACGGCAGGCTCCTTCTCCATGCGGTAGAGGATCGTAACGATCATGCCGCGGGTGAGCTGGCTGTTCGGATCAAAGATCGTTGCGCCGGTGCCGCTCATGATGCCCTTCGTATAAACGTATTCCACATCGCCGTAGAACCAGTCGTTCGCGTTCACATCGATGAACGGAAGCTTCACGGAAGGCTCATCGGGTTTGCCGGGCTGCGTGGGCTGCGTGGGATAGTACGGCTTGTCGGGCGTAACGGGCGTCGTATTCTCCGTGCATACGATGTCCGCGCGGTTGCGGATACGGATGCGCTGATAGACGGGCGTGCCGTCCTCAAGAACGAAGGTGTTGTCGTAGGACGCAAGACCGGTGGCCTTCACATGGCAGCCGACCTTGGCGTTCTCAACGTCCTTGGCGGTGGTGATATAGCCGTCGATGAAGACGCGCGCTTCCTTGCCGGAGGCATCCTTGACCATGATGGTCTGGATGAGGCCGTTGGAATACTCGATCTTCGTTGCCGTGCCTTCCACCGTTACAAGGCTGCCGAGATAGCCCTGGTTTTCAAGCTGTGCGGCGGTCACGGCCTTGGGCGCGGGCGCCTGCGCATCGGCGATCTTCTCGATGCTCGTCACAGCGATCTGACGCTCGCCCTGATAGGAGGACGTGGTGCCGGTGATGCGCACCTTATCGCCGATCTTGAAGTTGCCCGCGACCGGGAAGGCGTTGATACCGGCGGTGTCGTCCTGCACATAGATGCAGTCGAAGAACGCGGTATCCTTGTCATAGCCGGAGGCGTTGGAGGTCACGATGCCCTCGATGGTGTACTTCACGCCCTCATCCGGTTCTGCCTGAACTTCAGCAATCGGGGTGATTCTGGTCTGGTTGAACTGAGAAACCAGATTCTCGCAGATCTTATAGTTGGAGTAGTTCTTCTCGGCGCCGTTGTCAGAAGCCTGATACTGCACCTCGAAGTTGGACATGAAGGCCGCGCCGGAGACAATGATCTGGCCCTTGCCTGCAAGCTGCTCGGTCGCCATGACCATCAGGCGGTTGTCATTCTCCGCGAAGGTGTACTTCGGGATACCCGCGCCGCCGAGGCCGTCGCTGTCAACGTCCACGGAGTAGGTCGTCGCGTGGCCGTAGACCACGGGGCTGACCGTTGCGGGCAGCGTAGAGGTCGGGTTGCCGCTTGCATCGACCGCGTAGATGGATGCGCCGCCGTAGTGGCTGAAGCGCTCGGTGTAGAGCTTGTCATACGGATGCTCTTCGTCGAATTCCACGCCCTTCAGAAGCGGGTTGTCCATATTGTAGGCCGAGAAGTAGAGTCTCCACTTGTCCACGCCGTCGGCTGCGGAGCGGACATCGTCATAGGTCGCGTCGTCGCTGATGCGCAGGCTGGAGCCGAGCACCGCCAGAACCTCGTTCTGCGTGGCGGCCATGTGCTTGATGTTGGGGTTGTTCTGGATCACATCGTAATTCTCGTAGTTGTCGGACCAGCCGGCGAGGATTACGGTGCCGCCATTGTCGTTGAACGTCTTGATGGCGTTCAGTTCTTCTGCGGAATAGGTCTTCGGGTCAGCCTGCGCTGCCTCGAGACGGCGGGAAGGAGCCGTCAGGATGAGCGCCTTGTACTTGGCGTTGCCGCAGGCCGCGATCAGCTCCTCGCTGGTCTTGAGCGTGACGGTACGCACGGAGTACTTGGCGGCAAGCTCGCCGAAGTTGCCCATGGAATCCTTGTAGTTGCCTGCAACATACTCGTTGTAGTGGGAAGCATCGATGCCGATATAGACCAGCGAAGCCGCGTCCAGAACGTCGAGCGTGACGTCCTTGGTAAAGGTGTATTCCTTGCCGTCCTGCTCGATCACGGCGGTGATCTTAACGGTCATCACGCGCGCCTTGGTCGGGGTGTACTTGAATACCACGTCCTGCGTGCTGCTGGCAGCCAGCGTGTAGCCGGTGGTGTCCGTGCCGATCGTCTCATTGCCGATGGTGTAGGTCAGGGACTTGATGGTAGCATCCTTCGCCTCGCTGTTGAAGAGCGTGGTGGTGATGGTCAGCTCCTCGTCCGTGACCGGCGTGGAGGTGCCGCACTCAGCCTTGGAGATGCCGAGCTTCAGGCTCTCGCCGACCCACACAGGAGCGGTCACGGCGAGATCGCCGTCGCCCTCGGTGACGCGGACGAAGTAGTAGGTATACTCAGGCGCAAGTTCCACGCTGACGGAACCCTTGGCAAGATCCGCAGCGCTGTCCCAGGTATAGGCGACCTTGCCGGAGTTGACGACCAGCTCGACCTTGGCGATGGAATCGGTGCGGTCGGGATCGTTGAAGGAGATCTCGAAGTTCAGCTTTTCCGGAACGTCGATGATGGAACCCATCATGTTGCCGTTCACGGTGTAGTCGATCTCAAGGTTCTTGTCCTCGGTGGCGTACATGCGGCGCGCGCGGATGGCGCTGTAGATGCCGTCCTCGGTGAAGTCGTCGGTCAGGATAACATCGCGGGCGTCGTTGGCGTTGCCCCAGCGGCCCTTGTGGTTATCCTGGTTGTTGGTCGGGGCAACGTGCCAGCCCTTGTCGAGCGCCATGATGTACTGCTCGTAGCTGGGATAGTAGCCGCCTGCGCCGATCTGGCCCTCGCCGTTGCCGACTTCGACCATGTACATACGGGTGTCAACCACAGCATCCCAATAACCGAAGTCGATGAAGTTGCCGAAGGTCGTACCCGGATGGTTGAACTGGCTGATGGAGTTCACGCCCTCCTGCTGCGACAGAAGCTTGTAGTAAGCCTGCAGGCCGGCGTCCTTGGTCTTGTTGTTGAGCGTGGTGTTGTTGCGGGAAACGATGCCGGGGGTGTTGAAGGTATTGATATGGCCGGGGCCGCCGGACCACGTCATTTCAAAGCCCGCGATGGCGACCATGCTGCCCGCATTCTCCGTATTGAACGCGGCGACCGCGTCCTTATAGGACTTCCAGGTCTGCTGGCTGTATTCCGTTGCCTTGGTCATGTCGTAGAGCGCGCCCTCGGGGTTGGCAGCGCCGGACTTGTCAAAGTAGTTGGAATGGTCGGTAAAGGCAACAAAGTCGATGTTGTCCTGATCGGGGATGCTCTTGATGTAGCTCAGCGCGCTTTCCAGCGAGCCAGCGCCGTCGGAGTACTGCGTGTGGGAGTGCAGCTGGCCGAAGTACTTCTGGAACAGCGCCTCGCCGATGGTGAAGCTCCAGGTCTTGCTGCTTTCCTTGTTGTCCGCGCGCTTGACCGTCACAGTTACCGTGACCTTGCCGTCCGCCAGATCGGCAGCCGGGGTGTAGGTGACCTTGCCGTCCGCGTAGGACGCATTGACCGTCTCGTTGTTGACCGTCATGGTCACGGTGGGAGCTTCACCGGCGTTTGCGATCTCCGCAGAGATCACCGGCTTCTTTTCCGTGCCGGTCTGCGCACCCTGCGCCGGGGTCACGTTGGAGATCACAGCCTCGTCGAGAATGTCTACGGTGTAGGACGCTCTGGCCTCGTTGCCCTTGACATCCTTGAACGCGAAGGTCAGGGTCATCTTGTTGCCAGCCTTGGCCGCCTCAGCGATGTCCGAATCATAGACCGTGATATGGACGCTGCCCTTGCCGGTGGTGAAATCGCCCGGAACCTCTACGTCCGTGTTGCCCTGAAGCTGGCTGATGCCGGGGATGTATGTTCCGTCGGCCTTCTTGACACTGTACTCGATCCACGGATTGTCGATTTCATAGATCGTGTCGATCTCGAGGTCAAACTCGTAATCGCTGCCGACATAGGCCGGGAGCATGGTTTCGGGGAAGGTGATGGTGGGCTGCACGACAAGGCCGCCGTCCACATTCACGCCGTCCGCCACGGGATAGAAGAAGAAGGAGTAGATGGTGTAATCCGTGACCTTGCTCTTATCCATGCTGTAGGTCTTGAACGAATCGGAATAGTACTCCAACCACTGGCTATACTTATTGTAGAACTTCGCCGTGCGGCTCTCCATCTCATAGCCGCCCACGCCGCCGGAGCAGGTGCGCACAAGCCAGTCGGCGTCATTCGCCGTAACGCCCTCTTCGGAGAAGTCCTTGCTGTAGAAGGCGTTGTTGCCGGTGCCGTTGGAGCAGAGGTAGCCATAGGCCTCGCTGTAGAAGCGGAGGTATTCGCCGTTCTGCTCGACGGTGAACACAACAGCGCCGTTCGCCGGGGTGGCCTTGCCGTTCTCGACGGTGGCTGCCGCCTTTTCAATGGACTTGGAATCGTTCTCCGCCGCCAGCACCGCCTGTGCGTTCTGGTTGTAGATCACGAATTTGTCGCCGGGCTTGGGCAGATCGCCGGAGGGTTCATCGGAGCCGCCGTCGTCCACGACCAGATAGAACTGCTGGGCAAACAGCGCCTCATCGCCGATTCTGCTGTAGCTGCTCCAGTTGTTCTTCTCGGCGTACCACTCCAGATAGTTGCCGCGTGCGGCGTTCTGGATATAGAAGCAGTTTTCGGTCTTCGCAGCCGTGACGTTCCATGCGTCGTTTACCTTATCGAGCGGCGTGCTGGTATAACCCGTATCCATGGAGAGCTTCTTGCCCTCGCTGGTGGAGAACGTGTAGGTGCCGTCCGCGTTGACGCCGACGGTCCAGATGTCGGCCTTGGTGTAGCCGGACAGCTTGCCGTCTGCCAGCGTCACATCCGTACCCTTGTTATAGAAACCGGAGTACTCGGTGGACAGGGCCTTGCCGTTGGCCGGGTTGAAGACCACGACCGTGTCGCCGTCGGACAGGCTGGTCACGATGCCGCTCTTGCGGACGCGGTAGAACGCCTGCGCAAACAGCAGCTCGTTGTTACCGATGCTGCTGTAGCTGCTCCAGTTGTTCTTATCGGCGTACCACTCCAGATAGTTGCCGCGCACGGCGTTCTGGATGTAATAGCAGCCGGTCGTTGCAGCCGCAGTGACCTTCCACTCGATATTCACATCGTCCAGCGGTGTGCTGGTATACTTCTCGCCCATGGAGAGCTTCTTGCCCTCGCTGGTAGAGAAGGTGTAGGTGCCGTCCGCGTTGACGCCGACCGTCCAGACGTCAGCCTCGGTGTAGCCGGTCAGCGTGCCGTTCGTCAGCGTCACATCCGTGCCCTTGTTGTAGAAGCCGGAGTATTCAGTGGACAGGGCCTTCATGTTAGCCGGGTTGTAGATGACGATCTGCTCGCCGTCCTTGAACAGCGCGCCGGGCGTGGGCGTCGGTTCTTCAGCCTTCACGGTGTAGGCGAACGTCGCCGTGTTGCTGTTGGTCATGCCGTCCTTCGTGGCCTTGACGGTGAAGGTGACATCTTCATTCACAGTCGCCGTTGTGCCTTCGCTAAAGGTCTTCCCGTCCGTCGCATAAAGGATGGTCGCGCCAGGCGTTGTGCAGGAGAACGTGATCTGCGTACCCTTGACTACCTCGCCCGCTGCGGGAGAAGCAGTCGGGGTTGCGACCTGCTGCTGGGCTGCTGCTTCGAGCTTATAGAGGGCGATCGGCTGTTGATTCTGAGCCTTATAGTAACGGAATCTTGTGCCGTTCGTCGCTGCATTGTTGTATTGCAGCGTTGTCCCGTTGCTGGTGATGATCGTTTTGCCGTTTTCAAATGTGATCGTGTTCAGCTGTGGTGTATCGCTGCTGTTCAGTCTGTTTTTTGTGGCTGTTCCCGAAATATACTTCCCGCTTGCAGACTTGATGGCATAGCCGCCTGTCATCGGTTCAACGGTGAAGGTATATTGCGCGTAATTCCCGCTGATCTTGCCGTCGGCGATCGTTACATCGACCTTGTTCCCTTCGCCGTCAAGCGTATCGCGGGAACCGTCCATGATCAGCTTGTCGCCTTCGGACACGATCAGGTAGATACCGGACCAATCCTCGGGCTCCTGCGTGACCTTGCTGTAGGTCTGCGCCTCGCCGTCGGCTGCAAACACGGCGGTCGGCAGCAGAGATACTACCATCACCAGCGTGAGCAGCAGAGAACACCAGCGCTTGAGCTGTTTTCTCATTCTACTTTTCCTCCTGTGTTTCATCATTTCTGATTCGTGCGTGTGCAGGGGCTGTCAAATTTTTGCGCGCCATCACCTCCCCGGACAGATTTGCGGGTCTCCCCCCCCGCCATGACCTGCGCGGCGCACTGCGCGCCATTTGATCGTTCTTGAGTATACCATATCCTTCCGGCAAAAGCTATAGAAGTTTTCCGTTTTTTGTGCAAAATTCTGCGCAAGTGCAACAAGGCCCGTTTCGCCCATGCTTCCGCGCCGTTTGTCCGCGTCTTGTGGATTTCTCCTCCTTCCGGCGCTGAAACGGCAAAAAAAGCGGCGGCAAACGCCGCCGTTCTTCCTTTTCTGTCTTCCAGTCGCGTGCGGCGCGCCGCGCGCCTTTTGTGTTCCGCAACAGGTTTATCATATCACGCCGCCAGCCGCCGCGTCAAGACAAAGCGGCCTCTGCGCCGCATATTTGTATCAATGTACAGCGGAAATCTGCGAATGTTTATGCATACCGCGCATTGCTTTTGCGGGAAAAATCTGCTATCTTAATGGTACAGAAAGGGTGAGTCCAATGTACCACGAACTTCACTCCTTATGGGCAAGGCGCTGAGCTTTCCCGCCGCCCTCTCAACTGTCCGCCGTCAGCATCGGCGATCACCGCACTCCGGTGCGTTTTGATAAAAGCGAGAGTGGAAACCCGGACAGACGAAATTCTCAGCGCGCGGAATCCGCAGAAAGAGAGGTATCCAACGATGTTAGATACCAAGAATCATGAATAGCCCCTGGCTGCGCGAAGACAACGGCAGCCGGGGGCTATTCTTTTTGATGCGCGCCGACCGTGTAGGGGAAAAACGACCTTCTCCCGCAACGCAAAAAGTCTTGCAACCGTTGAGATTGCAAGACTTTTGCTCTGGAGGTGACACCCAGATTTGAACTGGGGAATGAGGGTTTTGCAGACCCTTGCCTTACCACTTGGCTATGTCACCGTATGAACAAAGGGCATTCATTCGGATGCCCTTTGCCTTTTGGAGCGGGCGACGAGGCTCGAACTCGCTACCTCCACCTTGGCAAGGTGGCGCTCTACCAGATGAGCTACGCCCGCAAATGGTGCCTCAGGCCAGAGTCGAACTGGCGACACGCGGATTTTCAGTCCGCTGCTCTACCAACTGAGCTACCGAGGCAAATCAGACTGCTGGTCACAGTCTGGAAATGGCGACCAGGAAGGGACTCGAACCCTCGACCTCCGGCGTGACAGGCCGGCG
>ENA-UOJG01003371-UOJG01003371.1-human-gut-metagenome-genome-assembly--contig:-C47-NODE-3371-length-11425-cov-16.751363_pt1 | contig 11425 bp, 8 predicted proteins | sample MGYA00242340_ERZ723887 | MGnify/ENA metagenome assembly ERZ723887 | reverse complement strand
ACTTTCCGAAACTTCAATTTCACTGGCAACGGAGGAGCAATAAACTGGACTGGAAATAAGGGCATATTGAAAAATTGTAACTTCATCAACAACACTGCTAATATTGGAGGCGCTATTTTTTGGATGGGTACTGAAGGAACTATAACTAGTTCTATTTTCATCAATAACACTGCTAGAGTTAATGGAGGAAGTGTTAGATGGGAGGGTATTAAGGGTAGTTTAATAAATTCTACTTTCATCAATAGTACTGCTAAAGCTTCTGGTGGGGGTATTGACTGGAGTGGAGCTAATGGTATTATAATTAGTTCCATTTTTATTAATAATAATGCTCCTAATTTTGGTGGTGCTATTCACTGGTATGGGGCTAATGGTACCTTAACCAGTTCAAGATTTAATGATAACACTGCTGCTAATGGTGGTGCTGTTTACTGGAATTATGGTAATGCTATTAATGGTAATTTAACTGATTCTATTTTCATTAATAACCATGCTACTATAGGTGGTGGTGTTTACTGGAATGGTCAAAAGGGTACTTTGAGCACTTCTACTTTTATTAATAACTCTGCTAATAGTAATGGTGGTGGTATTTACTGGGAGGGTTCTAATAGTAGTTTAATTAATTCTATTTTTTCTAATAATTCTGCTACTAGTGGTGGAGCTATTTTCTTCTGGAATGTCGGTTCGATGTTTAATTGTAATTTTTTAAATAATTACTGGATTAAATCTAATGGAATTTATGTTCGTAGTAATTTAACCATTAATGGTGGAAATGGTATTGTAGATATAGTCTCACCAAGTATTATATCGGGCATTTCAATCGTAGTTTTAAACAATGAAACATATTATTATCCCCCAAATACGAATATTAATTTACCAAACAAAAAATAACTAAATAGAAAATTCATAAGAAAAAGAATATTTTATAGATAAAGAAAAAGTTGAAATTTATTAGCTTTAATAAAGAATTTAAAGGTTTTTTCTGGATTAATTTAAAAGATTATAAAAGAAGTGTTTTAGATAGGTTTTAATCTATCTAGAATATTTTTTTAACATCCCCAGGTTTGATTGTTATTTGTTTTCCTCTGAATCTTACTGTGATGTCATCGCCCATTATATCAAATACTTTACTTGAGTATGTGTCTCCATTGTATTTGTAGATAATTTCGTCTCCTTTTTTCAAGGTAGCATCGTTGTTATTGATTTTTACCTGAATTCTATCTGTGTTTGGAACTTCTTTTATGTGTAAGTCCTTTGCAGTTTCGATTTTTGGACCTTCTGGTTCATACATTACAGGTTCGCCAAATTCATCATCGTCTCCATTTTCATCGTAAGATCTTACGTTTCTTATGAATTCTTCATCAATACTTGGATCGTCTTCTTCTACAGGTGGTGATAGCTTATCTTTTACATTGGTGAATAATTTGGAGTTTTTAACTTTATCAGTTATTCTAGCTAAGTCTTTTCTGTAGTCTAAATCATCGTATTCGTCTTCTTCCTCATCATTATCTATTATTGCTTCTGCGAACATACCGTTTTCCAATGGTTGATCTACATATTCTGGTTGTTCTTCTGCAATTTCGGTGTATGTTTCTTTTTTAGTTGACTGATCAACTTGTGGCTGAATTTCGTCTATTTTTTCAGCTACTGTGTCCTTTATTACTTCATTTACTGGTTTATCAGTTGATTTTTTTGGACTTTTAAGAATAGGACTGCTAATTGGGCTTACGGACTTATCTAATACGTCTTTTATATTTTCATTTTCTACTTCCTTAACAGATTCTTCTAATTCTTCGCTAGCTTTTGTTGATTTTATTTCATTTTCCGCTTTGCTGATGTTGTTTTTTATTTTTTCTCTTTCTTCTTGTGTTAGGAAAGTTGGAATTTCTTTTTTAGAAGATGATTCTCCTTTTTTTTCAGTTTTAGGTGCAGATGCTACTTTACTTTTTCTTTTAGATTCTTTGATTAATTCATCAATTGTAAACAAATCTTTCAAATCTTTATCATTTGTTTTTGGTTGTTCTTCTGCAATCTCAGTGTATGTTTCTTTTTTAGTAGACTGATCCACTTCTTTTGGTTCTTCACTGATTTTTTCAGCTACGGCTTTTTCTTCAGTTTCTTTTGCATCTTTCATTGTATCTCCTTCTTTTATATTATTGGTTATAGGGTTATAATAGTTAGTTGGATTTACTTCATAGGGATTTGCTCTAACTTGCTGTTTTGGATAAAAAGTGTTTTGTTCCATAGGGTAATATTGATCATTTTCATAGGATGGCTGTTGGCTTATAATCTGTTCTGTTTCTTCATGATTTTTTCTTGCAATATATTCTCCATCCGGGCCTCTGTTAAATATTTTAATGTCCCTATCTGCTTCACTATGTTTTCTATAGTATAATTTCACTATTATAATTGAAATTACACAAATTATGAATATAATTATTAAAATTAATTCTCTATTTCCAAGCATAAAATCCCTACATTTCACTATGATTTTTTATAATAACATTTTGGTATTACTTGATTAATATATTTTTATGTATTAACTTTAGGCAGGTAAAATATTATATATTTTTAGAAACTAATATAAATTAAATTAGTATAAATTATAGAGGTTCGACTATGGCTGTTAAAATTAACGAAAATTATCTTAAATTAGCAAGTAGTTATCTTTTTGTAGAAGTAGCAAGAAGAGAAAAAGCATTTCAAGAAGCACATCCTGAAGCAGATATAATTAAAATGGGTATTGGAGACGTAACTAAACCATTATCTCCAGCGATTATTAAAGCATTTAATGATGGAGTTTTGCAGATGGGTGAAGCAGATTCATTTATGGGTTATGGACCTGAACAAGGTTACGATTTTCTAGCTCACGCCATTATTAAAAATGATTATGAACCTTATGGGATTTATTTAGAAAATGATGAGGTTTTCATAAGTGATGGAGCTAAATGTGATACTGGTAATATCCAAGAAATTTTCGGTATTGATAATAAAATAGCAGTTACTGACCCGGTATACACTGTATATGTTGATACTAATGTTATGGCTGGAAGAACAGGTTTTATACAAGATGATGGAATGTATGAGGGTTTAGTTTACCTTAAATGTAATGCGGAGAATAATTTCATGCCAGAACTTCCAGAGGAAGATGTTGATATTATTTACTTATGTTTCCCAAACAATCCTACAGGCACCACTTTAACTAAAGACCAGTTAAAAGTCTTTGTTGATTATGCAAGAGAAAAGGATGCTATCATATTATTTGACGCAGCATATGAAGCATTCATTACAGAAGATGATGTTCCTCATTCCATTTATGAAATCGAAGGGGCTAAAGAAGTAGCTATCGAGTTTAGAAGCTTCTCAAAAACTGCAGGATTTACAGGAACCCGTTGCGCATATACAGTAGTGCCTAAAGAGGTTATGGGCGTTACCTCCAATGGAGAAAAGCAGGATTTAAACAGTCTTTGGAATAGAAGACAAACAACCAAGTTCAATGGCGTCTCATATCCAGTACAAGTAGCTGCAGCAGCAACTTACTCTAAAGAAGGTAAAAAGGAAGTTAAAGAAAACATTGAATACTATTTGAGAAACGCAAAACTTATTCGTGAAAGCCTTACAGAATTAGGCCTTGATGTTTACGGCGGAGTCAACTCTCCATACATTTGGGTAAAAACCCCTAACAACATGGACTCATGGGCATTCTTTGACTTACTTTTACATGAAGCTAATGTAGTAGGTACACCAGGCTCAGGATTCGGGCCAAGCGGTGAAGGATACTTAAGGCTCACCGCATTCAACACCTACGAAAACACTAAAGAGGCAATGGACAGGATATCCAAATTAGATATTTAAAAAGGAGTGGAGAATATGCAGAAAGATATACAAACACCTATAGAGATAGAAGAAGGAGACAACTTCAAAACAGTTTTTTCCAAATACGGCTGTCTTGCTTTTGACCGTCAGGAAAACCTAGCTGAACTGATTGGTGATTTAGAAGGCGAACTTGACTTGGACACTGGAGTTTTAAAATTCAGTGATGAAATCGAGTTTCCAGTGCAGTTTCTAGGATTTTACAAAGAGTTTGAAGAGGAAAACGTCACTGATGGAGAACCAGTAGGACAATGGTCATGGTGCTGGGACAATGAAGATATCGGGTTTGACAAAGAGCTCATTCAAGATGCAATGAAAATCAAAGAAATAGGAGACAAATTCTCAATAAAAGAATTCAACACACCGGTTTTTCAAACAACATTTAACAACTGTCATATCTGGGCAATGGCTGCATGCGGTGTATTGGATGCAGATGCATATTATGGAGCCCGCGTTGACAACATCGACGTCTTCGTAGCTATCAAATCTGACCTCATTCCAAGAAATGACAGTGCTGAAAAATTCAGAACAACATTTGCAACATTCCAGAAAAATTTCAACGTATTTCCAAGGTTAGCATTTGAAGGATACACAAAACTTAAAGGATACTTCTTTAAAGGAAGGGAAGAATTTTCCGTTGCAAAAATAGGCGAAGACAGGGTAATTGCAGGGTTCACTGACAGAGGAAACTTAACACACATTCAATTACTGACAGTAGACTAGTGATTATAATGGATAAAAACATTGTCGAAGAACTAGATTTAATGACTGAAACCCTTGTTAAATCAGGATTTTTCGATGAAGATGAAATACTGGAGATATTGGAAGAGCAGTTCATAGATGAAGACATCAATTTAGATGATCTGAACATTGAATTAACCAACTCTTCCAATTCCAATTTTTCCAAACTTGAAGAAGCCTTTACAGAATTATCCAAAAAGGGCATCATAGCTATTCATAACTGCGGTTATGATATAGAAGAAGGAGTAAACGATGCTTTTGAACTCCTGATTCATCTTAGAAACAACAACATGGATTCAGAAGGTTTCTGCTTCTATACATTCGAAGACATAGAAGAAGCTATCAGCGAAGATAAACTGAAAATCACCTTTGGCGATTTTGACAATGACAAGTCAAAGGCTTTGGAGATAGGCAACACAATAAAAGACATTCTGGAATCCTCTGGCTTCAACATAATATGGAACTGTACTGTTGATGAACAGATAACCATAGAACCATTCAAGTGGGATAAAAACTTCAACCCAGAAATGGAATATGAAATAGAAGGAGCATTTGAAGTCTTTAAAAGAAACTGGTGTAAAAAGTGAACACAAACTCCCTTAGACTAATAGAAGATGTTACAATAAACTCAGGAGTCCTGTCTTTTTTAGAAATAGCTCAAGACACAATCTACCTTGACTTTATTAATGTAGAGCTTGGAAACCCTAAAACAGAGGAGGAAATCACACTCTCCATACGCTTTGGAGACAATTCATTTATAGCATTTTTCTACAATGACATATGGGATTTGGAATTCCTGTCAGACTTCAACCACAGGAATCAGAAAATAGAAACACCACTTAACTTTAAAGTAAACCAGATCAGGTTTCTGGATTTCAAATACTTACAACATATAATCGGCAAATACAACAAAAACAAATCAATAACCTTGATTAGAGACTTCAATGTAAACAACATCATAACAGACTTCTTTTTAATACTGGAATTTGATAACATGGCAATAGCCGTAGGGGCAAATCAGCTTAACTTCTTCACTCAGTCCGAAAAACTAGACGATGCCATCCTAAAAGAGCTTTCAAACCAATGGATGAGATATCTTCTAGAATATAAATCCAAAAGGAATATCCTAAAAAAAGACCCGATCTGTGAAAAATACCTTAAAGAGGAATAATATCTATGCTAGCATCCTACGCTTTTCCTAAAGACACCCAGTTTAATGGAGTAATTCCACATCCAAATGCCATTAGAATTGCCAAATTCGAATTTTTCTGGAGTTTAACCAATCATTTGTCTCCATTCGGAAATGAAATAGCTGTTCTTATATTTGAAGATTTCACAGACTGGGTAGAAGAGAATCCAAACAAACCTGTAATCCAATTTATTAACATGGTAATGCAATTTTGGGATTTAAGATTAAAGGACTATAATGAGGCTATTCTAGAACATGATAACATTATACAGTTATTTGACTACGATTTCTATGAGAGAGTATTAATAATAGACTGGTCAATAATAGCTATTGGTTTCGCCGAACTAATAATAAAAGGCTATATTGACGAAAACATAAAAAATATAATTCATCTAGCTATCCTAAGGCAAATGAACTCTATTGTTCTTGATTACTTCTTAGAAGACAATGAAACATTAAAACATTTAAGATTTGTATATCTGGCTCGTCTTTTAGATATTTTAGAAGATGCATAACTCTAGGATTTCTATAAAGTTTCTGTTATTACCTGTAGTTTTATGTATTAATTTTTCAAAGTAAAATAATTATATAATTCATCTTTTACAGGGTTTAATAGCTTATATTTAAAATTAACAATTGGTAATTCTTTAGATTCATCATTTTTTATAGTTGTTTGATGGTACTCTTTAGGTATTACTTGGCCCATATAATAGAAATCCTTACCTTCATCATCACTTTTTTTAACAAATAAATGAATTTTTAAATCCTCTTCTTTGTAATTTATTAGTGATTTGATTTCTTTACTATCTAATTTTAGATTACTTCTACTCATCCAGCTAAAAATTTCTTTATTTTCAAATTCATCTTGGTATTTTGTACTTTCAGATATATCATCATCTTTCTCATAGGTTACAAAGATTGGACAGGCATTATGCTTTATTCGATATCCATATAAAGTTGATGAATCATCATTTGGCCAGTTTAAAAGTCTACAAACATCTTTTCTTGAGTATTTTGCATATAACTTAAGATTAATATCATGTGTTTGTCCTTTGAATTCATTTTTATATTTAATTAATCCAAAATCTATAAGATCTAAAATATATTTTCTAAAAGTTTCTTGATTTAAATAGCTATTAAAAACATTATCTATTTTAAGCTCTTCTGTAAAGAATTTAACATCTTCATATTTTTCTTTTTCGTTATTAGTGAAAAAATTTAGATTTAAAACATTGATTGCACTTTCAATGGATGGTTTATCATTATATATGCCATATTCTTTTTTTAATAACTCTTCAATTAATTCAGTAGTGAAATATTTGTTTAAGATTAAATATTTAAGAATTAATAACTCATGAGGTCTTTTTCCATTTGCTAAATTTTTAGAAATAAATTTTAAAATATTAACCCCTGTTTCATCAATATACTCATTATAATCTTTCTCCACTTTCTTTACAAATGAATAATAACTATCAAGTGTGTTATGATTTAAAATTAAAATAGGATCAAGTTCTCCATTTTCTAAAAAATCAACAAGCATTGGAATTCTACCTAATTTATACTTAAGATTATTGTATTTTTCTTTATAGAAACTAATTTTTGAAAATGAAGTGTTATTAATTGATTCGTAAATTCTTTCACGTGAAATACTATCAAAGTTTATTGATGATTTTCCAGGAATTATTCTATTAGCTTCCATTAAATAACGTCTCATTATATCTTTATCGTAGGATCTATCACCTGAAAGAGCTAATGGAATCATAAAATTATTTTTATAATTTCCAATAAAATCTATTATAACAACATATTCTTTGTTTTTATATTTTCTAAGTCCACGTCCTAATTGTTGAACAAATATTATTGGGGATTCTGTAGGTCTAGCTAGGAGTACTTGGTTAATTTCAGGGATATCTACTCCTTCATTGAATATATCTACAGTAAAAATGTATTCTACTTTGTTTTTTGCATTATCATCAGTTAATCTATATATGGCATCTTCTCTTTCTTTTTGAGAATTTTTCCCAGTTAATGTAATTGATGGGTGGCCTCTTTCATTAAATCCTTTAGCTAGTTTTTCTGCTTCATTGGTATCTCTACAGAATACTAATGCTTTAATTCTATCTCCAGAGTATCCAAAGTATTCTGATTTTTCAAGAAGATAATCTATTCTATCGTCTGAATCAAGAAATGAAAATTCGGATAAATCCTCAATTTCTTTATCCTCAATTGTAATATCACTTATTCCAAAATAATGGAAAGGGCAAAGCAAATCCTCATTTAAAGCTTCTTGAAGTCTTATTTCATGAGCTATATTATGATCAAATAAGCTATAGATATCAAAACCATCTGTACGTTCAGGTGAAGCAGTCATTCCAAGTAGAAATTTTGGTTTAAAGTAATTAATAATTTCAAGATAGCTTTTAGCTCCTGCTTTATGTACTTCATCTATTACAATGAAATCAAAGTCATTGGGATTATAATCATTATATATTTTAGAAAATGTTTGAACTGTTGAGAAGAGATAATCTGCATCATAATCTTTAGAATTACCACTTAAAAGGCCAAATTTATAAGATTCATCACCGAATACCTTTTTAAATGTCTCAATTGCTTGTTTTAATATTTGTTCTCGATGCACTAAAAATAGAAATTTAGCGGGTTTAGCATCTTTCACTGCAAATGCAGAGGCATATGTCTTACCAGTTCCTGTAGCAGATATAAGAAGTGCTTTATTTTCATTTTTCTTCCTAAGTTCTCTTAAATTTTTTAAAAATTCTTTTTGCATTAAATTAGGTTCTAAAACTTGAGATTTTGAAATTTCATCTTCATAAACTCTTTTCAGATTATTAAAATTTTTATTGTCTTCATATATCTTTTCATAATATGGTAAAACATCATTTAAATCATCAGCTTTGCCCCATAAATCCTGAAATTCATTTAAAAGATTATTTAATATCTCACCTGAATTTAACAAACTCAATTCAACATTCCATTCTTTATTTACAGTTAATGCATTAAGTGTTAAATTAGAGCTTCCAATAATTCCTGTGTAGACATCATTCTTCTTAAAAATATATCCTTTAGTATGAAAACCCTCTTTTGATTGGCTGTAAAGTTTGACTTCAATATTATCTAAAGATTGTAACTTTTTTAATGCTTTAGGCTCAGTAAAGTTAAGATAATCAGTTGTTAGAATTTTTCCTTTAACACCTCTTTTTTCAAGTTCTAGAAAGTCTTCTAAAAGAGGAGTTAATCCTCCTAAGGTAATAAAAGCAGCACTAATTATAAACTCATCACAATCGTGTAATTTTGATTTAATTGAGTTTAAAACTTTATATTCATTATTATTATAAAGAAATTTAGGTTTAAAATCAACAGATGATTCTATATTCTCATCAATAAAGGCGGTTTTAGCTCCATCAATAATATTTTTATTGGTGTTCATCTAATTCCTCTATTAAATATTCAATTACTTGGATATCTGCAGGAATCCAATTAACTGAAAAAAGTTCATCAACTTCTAGCCATTTGGCATTATTATGCTCTAACAATTCTATTTCACCTTTTTTTATACTAGCTATATAACAATCCATATCTAAAAAGAAAGTAGGATATTGATATTTCACATTAATTCCAAATTTTTCAATTTCAATTAAAACATTTAACTCTTCTTTGATTTCACGTATCAAAGCTTCTTCTTTAGTTTCTCCAGATTCTACTTTTCCACCAGGGAATTCCCACTGATTAATGAATTCACCATATCCTCTTTGAGTAGCTAGTATTTTATCGTCTTTAACAATAATTGCTGCAACAACCTTGATTGTTTTCATATTATAAAATTTATTTAATTTAATATAAACAATTTAGCTCCATTCAATATTGAGACTTTGTTAGTTAATTGCTTTTCAGTATTGTATTAGATTTCTCATTTTATTTTCATTTTTAGACTTTCACAATTATAAGTAATATATCTAATTAAAAATTAATTTTTTCACGGAACATTTAGTAAGAAAATTAAGTAAATATTTAATAATCATGACAATATTTTATATTAGATACAATTTAATAGGTTTATATCAGGATTTAAGCCTTAATATTCTTTAAAAAGATTATTATGGTAGAATAAATAAAAAATAAGAGCAATAGAAGACCATATAACTTACTTTTAATTTAAAATATGGGTTGGTATTATGAAATGTGTTTATTATACCAATAGATTATTTGAAAGAAGTAAAAGGAGGTATGGTAATATTTCAAAATACCAATGGATAATGATTATCCTTACATTATTTGAAATAATAACTGGATTGATATTCTGGATATTATAAAAAGTATTGTTATTAGGTATTGAGAAATAGATCATTCTCTTTTTTCTCATAAAAATGTTAAAATTAGATTTATGGGTTCTTTGGTATTATAATATTCTCAAAAAATATCCACATCATTAATTATTTGAGAATAGGAAGTTCTGTCTAATTCTTCCCATAAATTCTTTCTTTTTTAATGTTAAAATAGAGATAGAGAAAAATATTATCTTTCTCTAAAATCCACAACTCTATTTTAACTTTTTCTTTTAATAAAATATGATTCAATTATTTGAACAAATGTTGAATCAATTGGAATTCGGAAGGAGGTTGTTTATTCAATCCAAATTCATAGTACTAAATATTGCATTCACTATTATATAAACATTATTGTTTATTTAAAAAAATGATGATTTGCCCATTATTTTTTAATTAAAAACTAAAATATTGGAATAAAGCATATCTCTTAATTTTAAAGCCATTTTTCGTGTTAATGACAGGTTTAAAAGATTTTCATAAAATAATATAATTTAATTTTTCAATCTAATTGGTATGGTTTAATAATAAATGTTTATTCACTTCTTTTCAATATTGTTTGGTAAATTAATATTCGAATTAGGGGGATAATAATATGTTTCATTGTTTAAAACGACTATAGAAATACCAGATAGAGTTCCGTTGTATATATATACATACACAATACCATTTCCTCCATTTAAAATTAGGTCTTTATATGAGTAAATTCCATTAAAATTTAGTGTTTTACTATTAATAAAGCTACAATTATTCATTGAAAAGTTAACATGAGACTGAACAGCACCACCACTACTATTGGCAGTGTTATTGATAAAATAACAGGAATTTAAAGTACCATCAGGATTATTCCAGTTAACAGCTCCAGCATGAGTGCCCGCATGGTTGCTATTAAAATTACAATTAGTTAAAGTACCATTAGAATTCCACCAGTCAATAGCTCCACCATAACCTTTTGCATTATTATTAGTGAAAGAAGAATCAGATAAAATACCATTAACACCACCCCAACCAATAGCTCCAGCATGAGTGCCCGCATGGTTGCTATTAAAATTACAATTAGTGACAGTAATATTAGCACCTCTCAACTCAAGAGCACCACAATAACCAGTTGCATTATTATTAATAAAAGAAGAATCAGATAAAATACCATTAGCACCAATCCAGTAAACAGCACCGGTACGAGTAGCAGTGTTATTTATGAAATTACATTGTTGTAATATTCCACTGTTCCCTGTCCAGTATATTGCTCCTCCGTAGCCAGTGAAATTGAAGTTTCGGAAAGTAA
>ENA-UOJG01003354-UOJG01003354.1-human-gut-metagenome-genome-assembly--contig:-C47-NODE-3354-length-11472-cov-4.763773_pt1 | contig 11472 bp, 10 predicted proteins | sample MGYA00242340_ERZ723887 | MGnify/ENA metagenome assembly ERZ723887 | reverse complement strand
TTGGAGATAAAAGACGGCGAAAGCGTTGCCGTTTGCGAATACTGCGGAACGAAGCAGACGCTGCCGAAACTTGATGATGAAAAACGCGCGAATCTTTATGACCGCGCAAATCATTTCCGTCGCAACAACGAATTTGACAAGGCGGCGGGAATTTATGAACAGATATTGAATGAGGATAAGACCGACGCGGAAGCGTATTGGTCGCTTGTACTTTGCCGTTACGGTATCGAATATGTTGAAGACCCTGCAACGCATAAGCGTGTGCCGACCGTCAATCGCGCACAGTATACGTCGGTTTTTGACGATGATAACTACCGTTCCGCGCTCGAATATGCGGACGCGGCGCAACGCACCGTTTACGAGCAGGAAGCCGCGGCGATAAATGAGATTCAAAAGGGGATTCTTGCAATTTCCCAAAAAGAAGAGCCGTTTGACATCTTTATCTGCTACAAAGAGACCGACAACAACGGCAGGCGCACACCCGATTCCGTTCTTGCAAACGATCTTTTTCAGCCGCATAACGCTTGAAGACAAACTCGGAACGGCGTATGAACCTTACATATTTGCCGCGCTGAACTCCGCAAAAGTCATGGTCGTTCTCGGAACAAAGCCCGAATATTTCAATGCCGTTTGGGTCAAAAACGAATGGTCAAGGTATCTGACTCTTATCAAAAACGGGGCGAAAAAAGTGCTGATTCCCGCCTATCGCGATATGGACCCTTACGACTTGCCCGAAGAGTTTTCGCACTTGCAGGCGCTTGATATGTCCAAACTCGGCTTTATGCAGGACTTGATTCGCGGTATAGGCAAAATTTTGTCAAAGTCAAATAATATGGAAATATCGACGAATGCAACGCAAGAAAAGACCTCTGCAACCAGTCGCGAAGACTTTATAGATAGAGATTTGTTGTTAAAAAAGGCATTTCTATGTGTAGAGGATGGCAAATATCATGATGCATCGGCTATGTGTGATTCTGTTTTAAATGCAGACCCTGAATGTGCACTTGCGTATCTTTGTAAACTTCTTATAGATTTAAAAATATGCAAAATTGAATCTTTGGCAACCGCAAATACAGAATTCGACGAAAATCAGAACTATATAAGGGTAATGAGATATGGTGATGAAGAAATTAAAAAAAAATTAGGTGAATATTGCCAAAAAAATAAAGAAAATAATGAAAAAGAGCGTTTAGAAAAAGCTTATAGAAAAGGAAATCGTCTATTATCTAAATCAAAGACATCGATAGGATTAAATCGGGCAAAAAGTGAGTTCGAACAAATTCAAGGTTACAAAAATACTGCTGACTTGCATGATAAATGCATGGAAAAAATAGCAAAAGTTAAAAAACGTAATCGAAAAATAGTATTAATAACTATTCCGTCTTTATTTGTTTTGATTTGTAGTTGCATATTACTGCTTTTATTTGTGGTTCCTTCTATGAAATATAATGCCGCTATGAACAAATTTAATAATGGCGAGTATGTAGAAGCCATAAACAGATTTTCTTCTATTAGCGGCTACAAAGATTCTGATGAAATGGTTTTAAAGTCAAAATATTTATATGCGCTTGCACTAAATAAAGAAAAAAATTATGATGAAGCTATTTCTATTCTTTTGGATTTGGATGATTACTCGAATGCGAAAAACGAAATTGCAAATGTTAAATTTAATCAAGCCGTAGATTTTTATGAAACTCAAAAATTTGAAGATGCATTGCCATTATTTAGAGAAATATCAACGGAAGACAGATTTTCGGAAAAGTCAAAAGAGTATCTATACAATATTGCATGTATATTTATTGAAAATGGAAAAAAAGATGATGCTATAAGTATCCTTTCTGAAATAGAAAATTTCAAGGATTCCGCAGAAAAACTTAAAGAAATTGGTGGTTCTCAATATGATACAATGTTTGCGCAGAAAGAATACTCTGAGATTTTATCATTATATGAAAAAAATGATTCGCTTTTTATGAAGAGTCGGTTAGATAAAAAAGGAAAAGTTGATGCGAATGTTGTTAGAACATTTATAAAAATGTTCTATGACAACACAAGTGAGTTTTTTGAGCGTGTTGATTTCTCGGGAAATGTGTTTGAGTGTGATCCTGATTTGTATTTAGCCCATGAAGATGTTGGGGGAAAACTTGTTTTGCCTGCGTTTTTATCAATGTTGCCGTATGAATTTGGTAAAACGTTTACGTTATATGCAGATAAGACAGTTGCATTTGATGATGAATCGGTTTCTGTTAAATTTTCAAATGCGGACATTGACTTACTTTATAAAAGATTTTGTCAGAATGGAGACGATGCCTATTTAGGCGTAGTGAAAAACAAAGATGTTCAGGCTGTATTGGACAAGATATATGGCAATAACAAATTTATTTGGAAAGGTGATTCACAAGAATTTTTGTCTATTGAAAATGGTTATTCTGTATATCAAACAGGTTTTGGTGGTGATTATAATCATTCTGTGTATTCTGAAGTTGAAGATATTTCAATTTTTAATAGTTTTGTGTGCGTAAAAGTTAATGAAAAATGGTCTATCTATAATGATACTTATACTTCGCAGAAAAATATTGATATTACAGTTTACTATTTACTTTCTATTGAAAATGAGAATGTCTATTTTTCAAGCATAAAATATTAATGATATTGGGAAAATGTGATAATATGGGCTTGTTTCAAGAATTTGTAGAGCACAGTAATCGTGCAGTCATTAATTGGTGTTTTGATGACGGTAACGGGTATGTTGATGATAATTTACATTTCCAAATGGCAGTAGACTTTGCGTATATGGGAAAAGCATACATAGCAAATTGCCTCATATCGGTAAGTGCTATATTGTTAAATGATACTTTAACATCAAATACACCTTTAGACTCTGATACACTTGTTTTTCCTTGCGTTTTTAATCTGTTGCACGGTGTTGAATTATGCCTAAAATCAATAGTACTGCAATTGTCAAGTGCTAAAATTGAACTAAAACATGAATTGGAATATTGGTTACACAAAATTAATAAAGTTTCTGCAACATTAAATATTAATTATTTTGGCTTTGATGAAGATACTGAAGTCGCAAAATTAATAAAAGAAATAGAGGAGAAAAAAATTTGCCATACCGCTTTTCGTTATACTTATAATATTGTCAAAAGAAATAAAAATTATGAACTGATTCCACAGTTTTATAATAGGTATCAGGCAGACAAGAAAATAGAAACTATGGTATATGTAGATATTTTGTACCTATATAATCTTGCAATAAGTTGCCTGAACGAATTGAGTACACGTCTAAACCTTTTAATTTATGCGAAAGAGGACAATATAGCGATAACAGGTATATCTGAAGAAATTCTTATAAAAGAAATGAAATCGAATAGTTTTAAATTATTGGATCAGAAAAATATAAAAGAAGTACTTATAGAAAACATGGAAGCAATTAAAGCTTTTTTGATGTTGTAGAATCATGAATGTAAGTTTTTATGGATTTGCTATCTTATGGTTATCTTGTGCTATTATCGGTCTTGAGTATTATTTTGAAACGGCAACCCGCAGACGAGAGTTTTCGTCTGCGGGTTGCGTTGTTTTGTTTGATTTTCAGCCGAGTTTGAGCGTTTTTTGTTCGCCGTCGAGGGTGTATGTCACGGTCGGGGCGGCGGCAGGAGAAACGGAGATGTTTTCCGCGCGCTCGGAGAGGGCGAGAACGGTTTTGTATTCGGCGAGTTGTTTTTCCGAGTATTCGGAAAAATCGTCGGAGACGAAAAGCAAGCCGCCGAAGAGCGCGTTTGTCGTGGCAAGCGTCGATTTTTGCTCGGGCGAAAGGGCGGTGTTGCGGTCGCGGAGCAGAAAAACGTCGGGGTCGTTCAAGAACGCTCTGCCCGAGAGTTGACGGCGAAAGACCGTGTTCAGAACGGTATTTTTCGTTGACGGACGCTCCGAATGGAACAGCCGCATATACGGTTTGTCGTCCCATGAAAGCGACATATCCATGCCGATACGGCAGTATTCGACTTTGCCGAAAACGGGAAGCAGGGGAACGCCGCAGGCGAGAATTTCGCGGTTGCCGCAGAGTTCGCGCAGGAAATCGGCCGCTTCAAACATTATCTCACCGCGGGTTTTGTCGGGACGGGGAATCATGCAGGCCGCATAAAGAAAATCGAGTTTGAAAAGCCCGAAGCCGAGATTTTTATAGAAAGCGAAGCATTCGCGCAGGTATTCGCGCACGTCGTTGTTGTAAAAGTCGAGCGCCCACGCGCCGCCCCAGTTGCTTCCGCAGCCGACGGGTTTGCCGATTTTGTCGCGCAGCAGCCAATCGGGGTGGTCATTTGCCAAAGCGGAGTCTTTTTGACAGACGAAAGGTGCCAGCCATATTCCCGCCTCACAGCCTTTTTCCTTTATCGCTTTGATTATGGGTTCAAGCCCGTTCGGGAACTTTGTTTTGTCAATGCGGAGCCAGTCTCCGACTTTGGTTTCAAAACCGTCGTCTATCTGAAAAATATCGGGCGTTTTGTCAAGTCGGTCAAAGCCGCGCAACGCGTTTTCGATAACGCTTTGTGAGATGTCCTGATAGCGGTCGTACCAACTTGTGTAGCCGTTCTTTTTTGTTACGGAGCGCGGTGTGATTCCGAGTTTTTCGAACCACGCGTCAAAAACTTCTTTTTCTCTTCCGCGCGCAAAGAATATATCAAAAACTTTATATTCGGTTGCGGTCACACGTCCCGCGCAGTCTTTTTGGAATATTACGCGGTTGAAGACCGTATTGAAAATTATTCTTGTAAATCCCGTGTTTTCCGCAAGACTGCCGAAGAAAAAGTATTCGTCGCCGCGTCTGATATACGCATACGAATAGCCGTGCAGAACGCCTTTGCGGTATTCTTTTTTGTAAAAACCGCCGTCGCCGTATGCGGAAAACTCAAATTTTTTATCGAGGAATTTCGGGCAGAACCGCATGGAGCGGTCAAAATCGCGGACGCCGTATTCACGGCTTTGCGTCCAGCTTTGATACCCGTTCAAAAACAGTCTGTCGTCTTTTTTGAATTCAAACGGCAGATAAGCCGTGACGCTTTCTGTCTTTGTTTCGGTGTTCGGGCAGATCGTAAAGCGAAAACCGTTTTCGTCTTCTTCTTTTCGGAACGCCGCGTCCGAACCGTGGGCGAGAACAGCGTCAAAAATAACTTTTTCAGGCATTCTTATCTTCCTTTTCCGCAATCTTTTTCATCACGCCTTTTTCATCGTAGAAGAAGAACAGCACGGCGCCGATAATGCAGAATACGGTTGCTATGATAGCCGTCAGACGGTAGCCGAACGGCTCGACCGTTGAAGTCTGTCCCGAACCGGTGGTGAACGCCGCAACAACGGAAGTGAATACGAGCATGGAGACCGCCTGTCCCATTTTCATCGCAAAGGTGCGCGCCGCAAAGAACATTCCGCTTCTCTGTTCGCCGCTTTCAACGGCATCGACTTCGGAAATATCCGCAACAACAGCCTGCGGCAGAATGCCGAGAATTGCCATGGGAATACCTGCGCAGACCGCTATCGCGATGCCCCAGAACAGACCCTGACCGCATACGGACGCGAGCAGGAATACAAATGCGTAGGCAAAAAAGCCGACGATTATTAACTTTTTCTTGCCGACGCGGAGCGCGGTTTTGTTGATGAGCGGATAAAGGCAAAGGCTGACAAGCGTCATTATAACCGTGAGCAAGAACGTCCAAGTGTCATCTATGCCCATGAGTTTTGTTTCGTAGAACGCAAGCCCCGTTTGAAAAAGAGTTACCGCGAAAAAGTATATTATATCGGAAAGCACAAAGCGCACAAACTGACGGTTCTTGAACGTTTTGAAGAGCGAGCGGAATGCTTTTGTCTTGACGGGTTCGGATTTGATGTAATCTCTTTCTTTTATCCAAAGAGAGGGTATAAGCATGGCGATCGCCGCGACAAGGCACATTATTCCTATCGCAAGTCTTATCGATTTCGCGGTCGTCTGTCCGCCGCCGAGCACCTGCGCAAGGTTCGGTATAAGATAGGAAACGGAAAGTCCCGCGATATATGTGAACGAGATGAACGTTGAAACGTTCACTCTGTTTTTCTGCGTGTCGCCGAGTTCGGAGATAAGCGCGTTATACGGCGTGCAGTATATCGTCATAAACAGATAGAAAAGCATCAGCGTAACAAAAATGATAATGTCGTTGAGCAATACGTTCGACGTTTGCGGAAGCACGAAAACGCAAGCCGTCATAACCGCAAACGGCACGGCGATGACTTTCATAAAAGGTATGCGTCTGCCGCCCTTGAAGTTGCTTCGGTCCGACCAGCCCGCAATCATCGGGTCTGTCACCGCGTCGAATATTCTGCCGACCATGGTGATAAGTCCGAACAGCGTTATGCTCCAAAACAGCGTTCCGCCCGTGATGTTCTTGCCGAACACGCCCGCTTGCGAGTCCGTGTAATAGTAAACAAGCCAGTTGCTGATAATGCCCGAAAGCAAACTCCAACCGAACTGACCTATCGCAAAGATCCACAGCACTTTGTTTGTTATCTTTTTCATTTTGCGTTGCCTCCCGTTGTCTTAAAATAACTTAAAATGATTTCTTTTATAAGAGATATTTCCGCTTCGTAATTTTCGTCTTGGGTCAGAATTTTGCCTTCCGCCGCTTTTCGCAAAAGCGCAAGCATCGTGTGGTTGACCGCCAGATAGGTCAGTTCTTCGTTTATCCCGTCGCGGACGCTTCCGTCCTCACGCCCGAGCCGCAGAGCCTGCGCATACGGTTTGTAAAAATCCGCCGTTTCGATCTGATATTCTTCGAGTTTTTCTTTCGCTATATTCTCTTTTAAGCAGAACGCGTCGAAATCGTCGAGGAACAAAAGAAAATCTCTCTTCTTTTCAAACAGTTCCGAGTATGCGTCGAGGATAGCCTCTATCCTGCCTATCCCGTTCTTTTCGAGAAACTCCCGTGTCTCAAACCGCGGCTTCAAAAATTCCTTTATCTGCCGCCACCAAAGTTTTCCGACCTCTATCGCAATGGCTTCTTTCGTCGAAAAATAACGGTAAAGCGACGCAACGCCTATATCGCACTCTTTTGCGATGTCGGTCATTTTTACGTTCTCGATTTTATTTGCCGAAAATAGTTTTTTTGCCGCAAAAACGGCTTTTTCAACCTTTTCGCCGCGATATTTCGCCCAATATCCCTGTTCCTGCACTTGACAAACCTCTGAAAATATGATAGTATAACTATCAGATATTGGTTATATAGTAGCACAAAATTTACCGTTTGTCAACAGTCAACGAAAAAAATATTTGAAAGGAAAAACATTATGTCGAAATACACAAGCGTGTTCGGAAACGAAATGCCGAAAAAGGTTATTGCGAAAGCGGAAAAAACAAAAGCGAGATTTATCCGTAAATTCGGTGATGACGGCAATGTGAAATATACGTTTTCCACGGTTGAAAACGAAGTTCTTGCCCCGCTCGGAACAAAAGTTCTTGTAAAGGGTGACGGCGCTCGGTTTTCCGACCGCTCCGTTATAATAGGTAATATCCGTATGGGTTTCGGGCATTATCGCATTTCCATGGCGATGGCTTCCTGCGCTCACGCGCTCGGTTTTGAGCCCGTATGGCTTGACCTGAACTCGTTCCCCGATTCGACCTGCACAAAACTGATATCCTTTCAGAACGACCTGTATTCAATGGGTTCGCGCCTTTCGGATAAAAGCCGTCTGTTCAACAAACTTTATTGGGAACCGCTCAACAGCGAGGGCTTCCGCAAACTTTCGTATAACGCCTGCGACCAAGCGGCGTCCGAACTCACGGCAAATCTGCTTCGGGATCTGCCCAAAAACGTTCCTTTCGTCGCCACGCATGCATGGCCCGCGCAAGCGGCGGTCTGCGCAGGATTTGAGCGTGTCGTCAACGCCGTCCCCGATAACTGGCCTATGGCTCTGCACCTTGCCGAGGGCAGTCTGCACACCGTGCAAACGCCGTCTTCGTTTCTCGGTTATAAAGCGTTGCGCGGCATGGATAAAAAACGTTCTCTTCGCCCGATACCGGACGGTGAACTTGCATACACGGGGCATTATGTCGATCACGAATTTGTTTCGAATTTGGAAAATGACACGGCGCTTCGCGTTGACAGAATAAAGAGCGGAAAAGCAAAAAGGTATCTGCTGACCGTCGGCGGCGCGGGCGCTCAAAAAGAGATATTCCGCCGTGTTATCGAAACGCTTCTGCCAGAGATCAAGGCGGGCAAAGCCACGCTTTTCCTCAATGTGGGCGACCATAAAAACGTTTGGGAGGGGCTTTTGAACGAAATTCCCGCCCTTGCTTCGGCTACGCTGTTCGAAAACGATTACTGCGCCGCGTCCGCATTCGCCGCACAGGCTCTCAATGGCGACGTAAACGGCATTTACGCGTTTTGCCACGAAGATATTTTCGCCGCGGTATATATAACAAATCTGCTCATTCGCGCTTGCGACGTGCTTGTAACAAAGCCGAGCGAGTTGTCGTTTTATCCCGTGCCCAAACTGTTTATCCACCGTGTCGGCGGACATGAAGCCTACGGCGCGCTCCGCTCTGCGGAAGTGGGTGACGGCACATACGAATGTGAAACCCCGCGTGAGACCGCCGATATGATAAAACTCATGCAGACGGACAGCGAGGTGCTGCTTTCGTTCAACGACGCAATACTGAAAAACAAAGCCGCAGGTATATATGACGGCGCTTACAACGTCATACGTCTTGCCACGGCGCGGTGATATATGCGATGTCAAAAAGTTTTCGTCCCGCAAAATGATTGAAATACAAGAAACACTCCTCACAAAATTTGTGAGGAGTGTTTGCATATTGGCAGTATAGCAAAATTTTTATACATTTCAGCCTTTTCAGTTTGTCAACAGCAGCACTGTCAGCGCGGCTGCAAGGGCGCAGAGCCCGAGCGAAGCGAGGACGGACATCTTTTTGTAGGAAAGTATGCGCTCTATCCTAACGCGGACTTGTGCACCTCCGAAAGCGGACGCGAAAAGCGAGCGGCTTTCCGCACAGTTCAGCAGCGCCGATGCGTATCGTTTTTGTTCATCGACCGATTTCCCGCGCAGAACTTTTTCGTCGCAGGCAAATTCTATGTCTTCGGTGAATTTTTTCAGAAACAGCCACGCAAGGGGATTGAACCAATGCACGGCGGCGCAGAGAAATGCGAGCACGCGCCAAAGGTTGTCGCCGCTTTTTATGTGCGTCCGTTCATGTTCAAGCACAGCGTCGATGTCCCGCGCCGCATAATTTGCGGGCAGGATTATTCTCGGGCGGAATATGCCGTAAACGGCGGCGGTCGTGACCTTTTCGCTGACAAAAACATTGCCGTTTGCACGCTTTGCGTCTTTCAGTTCGATAACCGTTGTGAAATACAGCGTAAAAAGCGTTATCGCTATCGCGGCGGCGACGACCGCCCACACGATCGACGTTATCCCGAAAATATCTGCGAAAACGTCTTTTTTATAAACGACGGGAATAACGGTTTGCGCCGTATGTGTGCTGTTTATCGCCGAAAATCTGAGATGACCCGTTCCGACTGCCGCAGAGTATACAAAACTTTTTGAGGACAGCGCTTCAAGCAATTCCCCGAGACCGAATCCCGAATAAAGCCCGAACGGCAGACAAAAACGCAGAAAAGGCAGCGCCCAGAACGCCTTTATCGCACGGCGGGGAATTTTGCGGAATCGGCGCAGAAGAAGAACAAGAAGTCCCGCAACGCTTCCGCAAACGCTCATGTTGAATATCCAAAAGAAAATGTTCATATTGTCAGGTCGGCAGGCTGTGTAACTTCAACCTATGCGCCGCCTACCTCCCGTCTATCATTTTCCGAAGTTCCGCAAGTTCGTCTTCCGAAAGTTTCTCGTCTTCCAGGAGAGATGAAAACAGCGCTTTTTTCGAACCGCCGAAAAGTTTGTCTATAAGAGAGTGCGTCTCTTCCCGTCTTACTTCGTCTCTCGACACAAGCGACGTGCAGACAAAATTCGGCTCGTCACGTTTGATAAATCCCTTTGCCTCAAGTTTTTTTATGACCGTGTATGTCGTGTTCTTGTTCCAGCCGATGGTCTGCGCCGCGATAACGCTGACTTGCTTTGCCGTTATGGGTTCGTTTTCCCAAACTATCTCCATAACCTTTATTTCGCTGTCAAAAATCTTGTTTTTCATCTTTCGCTCCCGTCCGCACCTCAATATTGCGGACTATCTGTGTAGTCTATATCTATTTTACCACAACATTTTCGTTTTGTCAAGCATACCGCCCGCCGATTTCGGCGGGCGGTATGCGTTCTGATTGCAAAATCAAAATAAAGGCATATGTTATTTCAGTTTCAGCTGCTAAATTGGAATAACGGCTCAAAAAAACGTGTCTTATTTCAGTTTTGTTTTAACTCGGCACATCAAAAATTAAGAAAGAACATAAGTGTAGTATCGTTTTGTCTTAATTTTTTGCAGTCAAATCGGCTCTTTTCAATTCCTTTGCGGTATGAACAAGCGCAACTGCAACTGCGATAAATGTCAGCACGTCGCCGACCTCCATGCCCCATTTGAAAGTATAAATGAATATCGGGTCGAGAATACAGTTGCAGACCGCACCCGCAAGCAAAGAGATCATCGCGAACGTCGGGCTTCCGTCCGAACGGATTATCGGATTCAACCCCTGCCCGAACATATAAAATGGGACGCCGAGCGCGATCCAAAAGAAGTATTCCCGCGACATTTCAAACGTTTCTTCGTTGACCGTCGCGCCGAACGCTTTCAGTATCGGATCCGCGAAAATAAGGTATATCGCCGCGAGTACAATTCCCGACGAAACAAGCAGAAATATGGCGTTTCCGACGCATTTTTCCGCTTTCTCGGGTCTTTTTGCTCCGAGATTTATGCTTGTGAACGCACAGCAGCCGTCTCCTATCATCGTTGCTATCGCCAAGGCAATTACCGTCATCGGGAACACCACGGAGTTTGCCGCATTTCCGAAAGAGCCGAGATAATCAGCATTTGCGATGAATATTTGGTCAACTATGTTGTAAAGCGCGCCGACAAGCAGCGAAACTATGCAGGGGAGCGCAAACTTTCGCATCAATTTGCCCGTTTTTTCCGTTTCGAGAAACGTGTTTTGAACCGTTTTTTCCATTTTGATATTCCTCTCATTCAATCGTCTCAACGAAAAAAAAAAGCACGCCCGTAGGCGTGCGTCTTATTCTTTGTGACTGCGATACACGCCTCCGAACGTGTCGTATCGGAACGCGGAAGCGCTCTTGTATCGTTTCGTCAAGAAAAATATTCAATTAAAATATATTATAAATTGTACCACGTTTGTTCCGAAAAGTCAATTTCAAAAGTTTGAAATCCGTTTGCAAGACAGATATTGCACAGCTCCACAAAAATATAGGGGACAGAAAAAACGAAAAACATTATCGGTTTTCTTTTTCAAGTTTCTTTATAAACGCGGTAATTTCGGC
>ENA-UOJG01003351-UOJG01003351.1-human-gut-metagenome-genome-assembly--contig:-C47-NODE-3351-length-11488-cov-4.332721_pt1 | contig 11488 bp, 7 predicted proteins | sample MGYA00242340_ERZ723887 | MGnify/ENA metagenome assembly ERZ723887 | reverse complement strand
AATTTTGATTGATATTAATACTATTAAAAATTATTCTGATGACAAGCTTGTAATTATTACAACCGGCTCTCAGGGAGAGCCTATGTCTGCTCTTACGAAGATTGCTTTCGGCGCTCACACAAAGGTTACATTATCGCCTAATGATTATGTTATTATTTCGGCTACTCCTATTCCTGGTAATGAAAAAATGGTAGGCAATGTAGTTAATGAGCTTATGCGTCACGGCGTTGAAGTTATATATGAAAAAATGTATGATGTTCATGTTTCCGGCCATGCCTGTCAGGAAGAACTTAAACTTATGATAGGGCTTATTAAGCCTAAATATTTCATTCCTGTTCACGGCGAGCAAAAGCATCTTCAAAAGCATGCTAAACTCGGCGAAGCAATGGGCATTGACAAGAAAAATATTTATATTGCAAATATCGGTGAAAAAATTGAACTTGCCGACGATAAAATAAAACTTGTTGAAAACGTTCCGTCGGGTGAAGTTTATGTTGACGGTATCGGTGTAGGCGACGTCGGCAATATCGTTCTTAATGACAGAAAGCATCTTTCTATGGACGGTATTATTATAGTTGTAGCGACTATTGACAGTTCAACCGGTCAGGTTATAAGCGGTCCTGACATTGTTTCAAGGGGCTTTGTATATGTTCGTGAAAACGAGGCTCTTATGAACTCGGCAAGGGATCTTGCGTGCAGAGTTATTGACGAAAACTATAATGTTAAATTCCATGATTGGAATGCAGTTAAATCAGGGCTTCGTGATGAACTTTCACGATTGATGTATGAGAGAACAAAGCGCAGACCTATGATTTTGCCTATTTTGATGGAAATATAACGGAGGATATAATAATGAAGGTTATTTTACAGCAGGATGTTAAAAATCTCGGCAAAAAGGGTGACCTTGTAAATGCTTCAGACGGATATGCGAGAAATTTTCTTTTCCCAAAGGGACTTGCAATTGAAGCAAATTCAAGCGCTATGAATGATTTTAATAATAAAGAAGCTTCTAAGAAATTTCATAAAGCTGAGGAAATTAAAGCGGCTCAGGCCGATGCTGCAAAGCTCGACGGCAAAACCTTTAAACTTACGGCAAAAGCAGGTGCCAACGGCAAACTTTTCGGCTCTGTTACGTCTAAGGATGTTTCAAAGCAGATTAAAGACGAACTTGGAATTGATATTGATAAGAGAAAAATCGTTATGCCGGATGTAAAGGCGTTTGGTACTGTTCAAGCTGAAATCAAGGTTTATCAAGGCATCAGCGCAAAGGTGTTTGTCCAGGTTTCGGAGGCTTAATTTATGGCTGAATCGTTAAATGTTTCAGGCTCGGTTAATATGCCTTTTAATCTTGAAGCAGAGCAATCTGTTTTAGGCTCGATATTAATTAAGCCGGAATGTATAGAAGAGGTAATTGAACACGTTAATGCCGATTCGTTCTATCTTCCTCAGCATAATGCAATATTCAGCAGTATGATGGTTATGTATAGCAATTCAAAGGCTATAGACCCTGTTATTATTGCTGATGCACTTGCAAAGGACGGAAAATACGATGAGGCAGGCGGCAGAGATTATCTTTTGCAGCTTGCTCAATCAGTTCCCTCTACAGCTAATGTTGTATATTATGCAAAAATCGTAAAAGAACAGTATTATCTTCGCCAGCTTGTATCTCTTTCGTCAAAAATTATTGAGGATGCAACAAGCGGTGAGGCTGATGCGACAAGCATTTTGGAAAATGCGGAGCAAAGTATTTATAATATCCGCCAGGGCAGGGAATCAAACGGTCCCGCAAAGGTAAGCGAGGTTATAGTTAACGACGTATATACAAAGCTTGCACAAATAACAGGGGACGATAAGGAAAAATATAAGGGAATTCCGTCAGGCTTCGGTATGCTTGATAAAATGCTTACGGGCCTTAATAAGGGTAATCTTATTCTTATAGGCGCCCGTCCTGCTATGGGTAAAACAAGCTTTGCGCTCAATCTTGCTCAAAATATTACAATGGGCGCAAGAAAAAAGTGTATAGTTTTTAGCCTTGAAATGCAGAAAACAGAACTTGCCGAGAGACTTCTATCTTCTCAGGCAGGTGTTGAATCTCAAAAGCTTAAAACAGGCGAACTAACCGATGAGGAATGGGTAAGGCTTGGCAATGCTGCGGCAACATATAATGATGTTGAACTTTATCTTGATGACACATCAGCTATTACTGTTCCTGAAATTAAGTCACGTGTTCGCAGAATGAGAGGCGTTGATTGCATTATTATTGACTACCTCGGTCTTATTTCCTCTGCAACCAAAAAGGAAAACAGAGTTCAGGAAGTATCTGAAATTACACGTAGCTTGAAAATGATGGCTAAGGATTTGAATATTCCTGTTATCTGTTGTGCTCAGCTTTCCAGAGGTACCGAAGGTCACGGCAAAAACCATAAGCCACAGCTTGCCGATTTGCGTGAATCAGGCTCTATCGAGCAGGATGCCGATATAGTTCTTTTCCTTTATCGTGAAGCATATTACAGTACAGAGGTTGATGAGGATAAGCAGGACCAAATTGATGCCAATAAAACAGAACTTATTGTTGCGAAAAACCGTCACGGCGCAACAGGCTCAATTGAATTGACCTTTGATAAAGAATATACTCGATTTAGGTCTGTTGATAAATCTAATTATGAATAAAAAAGCAATTAACACCGTAGAAAAATATAATATGCTTTCAAAAGGTGATAGGGTTCTTGTTGCCGTTTCAGGCGGTGCAGACTCTATGGCTTTGTTAGAGTTTTTTATATCAATTAAAGACAAGTATGATTTGAACCTTTGTGCCGCTCATATAGAACACGGCATACGTGGTGAAGAATCTTTGAGTGACGCTCTTTTTGTAAAAGAATATTGTGAAAAATCAGGCGTTAAACTTTATATGAAGTCTATAAATGCTCCCTATCTTGCAAAAAAAGCAGGTATGGGTGTCGAAGAATATTCACGACAGGCAAGATATGACTTTTTTAGTACAATACCCTGTGATAAAATTGCAACTGCCCATAATTTAACGGATAATGCGGAAACTCTTTTATTCAGGCTTGCAAGGGGAACGGGGCTTAAAGGGGCTTGTGCAATTCCGCCCGTAAGGGATAAAATCATTCGCCCTTTTATAGAAATTTCTTCTGATGAAATTCGTGCTTGGTGTAATGACAATAACATTGCTTACAGAATAGACAGTACAAATAAAGACGATACTTACAGCAGAAATCTTATTAGGCTGCAAATGTTGCCGCTTTTTCAAAGGTTAAACAACGGATATCTGGAAAATATCAATGATTTTATCAGCGACGTTAATGATGACTATTCTTTTATTATGAACGAAGCGCAAAAGGCATATAATATTTTGGTTGTTAACAATGAAATAGAACTTAATAAATTAAATTTGCTTGATAACGCAATAAAAAAACGTGTTATTAAATTATATTTTGAAAATAATAATTTGAATTTAGACCGTATTCATTTGCAAAATATCAATAAGATTACGCAAAAAAGCGGAAAAATTCAAATAAAAAATGATTTATACGCTATTAGTGCAAAGGGCAAATTTCGTATTGCAAATCTGAAAAATTCGCCTAAATTAGATGAAATCGTAACCGAAATTTTAAATATTAATGAATTTAACGATAAAAATGTTGATTTTTATTGTGACTGTGATAAAATTATCGGCAGCGTTACAATTCGCAAAAGATTACCCGGTCACAGTTAAAAACCCGCCGTAATAAATGTAAACAAAACTCTTAAAAAGCTTTTTAACGAAGCGGCTTATCCGATTGAAAAAAGAAACGGCGATATTGTTGTTTGTGACGATAAGGGTATTATCGGCATTATCGGGCTTTGTGCTGATGACAGAGTCAAGAAGGATTGTAATACTGAAAATGTTTTTATAATCAAACTTCCTTCGGAGGATTAATTAATGAATAATATGTCAAAAAATTGGAAATCAATACTTGTTTATATTTTGATTCCTATTCTTTTAATAGGCGCTGTGATTTATTTTGTTAATTCGCAGACGTCTACACAGTTGAAGTATTCTCAAGTTGTTTCTATGTTTAAAAATAACGAGGTTTCCGAGTTCAGTCTTGATTTATCAAGCGGTAATCTTGTTTATAAAACCTTTGCTAAGCCGAAGGAGGAAAAGAACTACTCTGTTCCGAATGTTTCATATTTCCTTGATGATATCAGGGAAAGTGTTGATAAATATAATGACGAGCATAGCGATAAGCCGATTGTTTATGACTATAGGGCAGGAACGTCAAATGCTTGGATTTACAGTATGATTCCGTCACTTCTTATGTTTGTCGTTTTGATAGCGCTGGGAATTTATGCGTTTAGGAAAATGAGCGGCGCTATGAATAGCGAAACAAACCGTACCTTGGGATTTGGCAAAATTAAAACCAAAACTCTTGTTGAGGATGAAAAGCGCAAGACTACATTTAAAGACGTTGCCGGTTGTGACGAGGAAAAATCGGAACTTGAGGAACTTGTTGAATTTCTCAAAAATCCCGAAAGCTTTACCGAGCTTGGCGCAAGAATTCCGAGAGGTGTACTTCTTGTAGGCCCTCCGGGTACAGGTAAAACCCTCCTTGCAAGAGCCGTTGCAGGTGAAGCAGGAGCACCGTTTCTTTCAATTTCAGGCTCTGACTTTGTTGAAATGTATGTCGGCGTCGGTGCTTCACGTGTAAGAGATTTGTTTGAACAAGCTAAGAAAAAAGCACCTGCAATTGTATTTATTGATGAAATTGACGCAGTAGGTCGTCACAGAGGTGCCGGCACAGGCGGCGGCAATGATGAAAGAGAACAAACTCTTAATCAGCTCCTTGTTGAAATGGACGGTTTCGGCACTAACAGCGGTATTATTGTTATTGCTGCAACAAACAGACCGGATGTCCTTGACCCGGCTCTTTTAAGACCCGGCAGATTTGACAGGCAAATTACCGTTAACAGACCCGATGCTCAGGGTAGAGAGGATATACTTAAGGTTCATTCTCGTAATAAGCCGCTCGGTCCCGATGTTGACCTTAAAGAAATTGCTAAAGATACAATCGGTTTTACGGGTGCAGACCTTGAAAACCTTTTGAATGAAGCTGCCCTTCTCGCAGTAAGACGTAAGAAAAAGGCTCTTACTATGCAAGAAATTTCCGATGCAACCTCACGTGTTGAAATGGGTACTGAGAAAAAATCGCATAAGTATTCCGAAAAAGCCAAGAAACTTACTGCATATCACGAAGCAGGTCACGCTGTTTCATCATATTATATTGAGGGCCACGACCCGGTTAAGGAAATTTCAATTATTCCCCGTGGAATGGGTGCCGGCGGCTACACTTGGTATACCCCTCAGGAGGAAAATTATAATTCAAAGGCAGATATGCTTGATGATTTGATTTCTCTTCTTGGCGGACGTGTAGCTGAAGCGCTTTCACTTAACGATATTTCAACCGGTGCGTCAAATGACCTTCAGCGTGCAACATCAATTTGCCGTGATATGGTTTCTAAATACGGTATGAGCGACGAACTCGGTCCTGTTGTTTACAGTGATGATAATAACGAAGTATTCCTCGGTAAGGATTACGGTCACGTAAACAATTACAGTGAAGCAACAAGCGCAAGAATTGATGAGCAGATTGAAAAGATGATGAGAAAAGCTTATTCTCAAACTGAAAGTATTCTTAAAACTCATTATGATAAGCTTGAACTTGTGGCTGAAACGCTTATTAAGAATGAAAAAATTTCAGGTGATGAGTTTACTCAGCTTATGGAAAACGGCTTTATTGCCGATGAAAAAGTAAGCGAAAACGAGGAAGTTCAGGCAGAAAATACCGAAATTGTTGATGTTGAAAATGTCAACGAAGACGATTTATCTTCAAATGATATGAAAGATTAATTTAATAAATAAAATCAGAGTGACGATGCATATAGTACCAGTATTGTCACTCTTTTTTATGTATTCTTGACTTTTATACAAGATATAGTATATAATAATATCAATTTTGAACTTCGACTTGGAGGGATAGTATTGGCAAAAAAACAAGAATATGGCAATGAAAGTATTAAGTCATTAAAGGGTGCGGACAGGGTAAGAAAAAGACCTGCCGTTATTTTCGGCTCTGATGGTTTAGAGGGCTGCGAACACTCTGTTTTTGAAATTATGTCAAACTCAATAGATGAAGCGAGAGAGGGCTACGGTAATAAAATTTGCGTAACCCGTTTTCTTGACGGCTCTGTTGAGGTGCAGGACTTTGGTCGTGGTATTCCTGTTGATTACAATAAAAACGAGGATAAATATAACTGGGAACTTCTTTTCTGCGAAATGTATGCAGGCGGTAAGTACGATAACGGCGGCGATAACTATGAATTTTCGCTCGGTTTAAACGGTCTCGGTCTTTGCGCTACGCAGTATGCTTCCGAATATATGGACGCTGAAATTCATACCGACGGCTATAAATACACTTTGCACTTTGAAAAGGGCGAAAATATCGGCGGCCTTAAGAAAGAAAAGTATGATAAAAAGGACACAGGCACACGAATTAAGTGGAAGCCTGATTTGGATGTTTTTACCGATATTAATATTCCTATTGAGTATTTTCAGGAAACTATTAAAAGACAGGCTATCGTAAACGACGGCGTTAAGTTTATACTCAAAAATCAAACCTCTGCTTCTAAATTTGAAACATTTGAATACTGCTATAATGACGGTATTATGGACTATGTAAAGGAAATAGCAGGAGATACGGCTTTCACAACTCCTCAGTATTGGGAGTGCGAAAGAAAGGGTAAGGACAGAGAAGATTTACCCGAATATAAGCTTAAAATAAAATCTGCCATTTGCTTTTCTTTAAAAAATCAGCTTAAGGAATATTATCATAACTCAAGTTTTTTGGAGCACGGCGGTGCTCCCGAAAAGGCTTTCAGAAGTGCGTTTGTTAATCAAATTAACGCTTATCTTAAAGCAAATAATAAGTATTCCAAAAACGACGGGCAAATTAATATTCAGGATGTTGAGGATTGCATAATTTTTGTTGTGTCGTCGTTTTCTACTCAAACCTCTTACGAAAATCAGACTAAAAAAGCTATCACTAATAAATTTATTCAAGAGGCTATGACTGATTTCTTCAGAAAGCAGTTAGAGGTTTATTTTATTGAAAATAAAATGGACGCAGATAAGATTTCTAATCAAGTTCTTATCAATATGCGTGCAAGAATAAAGGCTGAAAATACAAGAAAAACGCTTAAAACCTCACTTCAGTCAAAGATGGATATGACAAATCGTATTCAAAAATTCGTTGACTGCCGTTCAAAGGACGTTAATGAACGTGAGGTGTTTATAGTAGAGGGTGACTCTGCTCTGGGTGCTTGTAAGCAGGCAAGAGATGCTTCGTTTCAGGCAATTATGCCTGTCAGAGGTAAAATTTTAAATTGCCTTAAATCAGATTATGATAAAATTTTTAAAAGCGAAATTATTACTGATTTGATTAAGGTACTCGGTTGCGGTGTCGAGGTTAAGAGTAAGGCTGCAAAGGATTTATCTCTTTTTGATATAAATAATCTTCGTTGGTCAAAAATTCTCATTTGTACCGATGCCGATGTCGATGGTTTCCATATCAGAACACTTATTTTAACTATGATTTACAGGCTTATGCCTAAGATTATTGAAGCGGGCAAGGTTTATATTGCCGAATCTCCGCTTTATGAGGTTACGTGTAAGGACCAAACCTATTTTGCTTATAACGAAAAGGAAATGGACGAGATTAAAGAGGAAATAGGCGACCAAAAATATACCGTTCAGCGTTCAAAGGGACTTGGCGAAAATGAGGCTGAAATGATGGCTCTTACCACTATGAACCCTAAAACAAGACGTCTTATTAAGGTTACACCCGATGATGCTCAAAAAACTTCCGAAATGTTTGATTTGCTTTTAGGTGATAATCTTGAAGGACGTAAGGAATATATTTCGGATTACGGTCATCTTTATCTTGATGCCGCAGATGTCAGCTAAGGAGGTAATTTGTTTTGGCTAAGAGAAAAATTAATAAAGACGAAGCAAAAAATCAGCCTCTTGCAGATAACGTTCATATCAAAGGTGCAGGTTCTGTTCAGGATGAGGTGATTACTAACACCTTAACCGATAACTTTATGCCTTATGCTATGAGCATTATTCTCTCACGTGCCATTCCGCAGATTGACGGATTTAAACCGTCGCACAGAAAACTTCTTTATACAATGTATAATATGGGGCTTTTGCAAAGCGGAACAATTAAGAGTGCTAATATTGTAGGGCGTACAATGCAGTTAAACCCTCACGGTGATGCGGCGATTTATGAAACTATGATACGTTTATCCCGTGGTAACGAAACATTGCTTTATCCTTATGTTGAATCAAAGGGTAACTTCGGTAAAGCTTACAGTAAAAATATGGTATATGCCGCTTCTCGTTATACCGAGGCTAAGCTTGCGCCTATTTGCCATGAACTTTTTGACGATATTAAGTCAGACACGGTCGATTTCGTTGACAACTATGATAACACAATGAAGGAACCTACTCTTTTACCTGTTACATTCCCGTCAATTCTCTGTAATGTTACTACCGGTATTGCCGCAGGTATGGCGTCGTCAATTGCTTCGTTTAATCTTAAGGAAATATGCGATACAACCATTGCTCTTATGAAAAATCCCGACCATGAGGTCAGTGATACACTCCTTGCTCCTGATTTTGTCGGCGGCGGATATATTCTTTATGATAAAGAAGAATTTGATAAAATTTATCGTACGGGCAGAGGCTCGGTTAAGGTTCGTGCAAAATATAGCTATGATAAAAAATATAACTGTATTGATATTACCCAAATTCCGCCTACTACAACAAGTGAAGCGATAATTGATAAAATTGTTGAACTTGTTAAAACAAATAAAATTAAAGAAATCAGCGATGTTCGAGATGAAACAGATCTTTCAGGATTGAAAATTACAATTGATTTAAAACGTGGAGTTGATCCTGATAAGTTTATGGCTAAGCTTTATAAATCCACTCCTCTTCAGGACTCGTTTAGCTGTAATTTTAACGTTCTTATTAAGGGCAGACCTATGGTTTTGGGCGTTAGGGATATTCTTCTTGAATGGGTTGATTTTAGGCTTGAATGTATCAGAAGAAGAGTTACGTTTAATCTTAATAAAAAGAAAAATCAACTGCATTTATTAAAAGGTCTTTCTAAAATTCTTCTTGATATAGACAAAGCAATTAAAATTGTCAGGGAAACAGAAAGTGAGTCAGAGGTTGTGCCAAACCTTATGATTGGCTTTGGTATTGATGAAATTCAGGCTGAATATGTTGCAGAAATAAAGCTTCGTCATTTAAACCGTGAATATATCTTGAAGAGAATTAAAGATATTGAACAACTTGAAAATGAAATTGTTGAACTTGAAGATATCCTTTCAAGCAAAAATAAGATGAAAAAAATTATCATCAAAGAACTTGAACAGGTTACAAAGAAGTATGATAACGGCAGAAAAAGTGAAATACTTTATTCTATTGACGAAAGCGTTGAAGAAGAAGCGGTTGAGATTCCCGATTATCCCGTAACTTTGTTTATTACAGAACACGGATATTTCAAAAAAATCAAAACCGCAAATCTTCGTATGAGCGGCGAACAAAAAATTAAAGAAGGAGATACTCTTCTTCCTGAAATTGAATGTTCAAATAAAGATGAGCTTTTGTTTTTTACAAATCAATGTCAGGTTTATAAGGCTAAGGTTGACGATTTTGCAGATACAAAAGCTTCGGTTCTCGGCGAATACGTTCCCGGAAAGCTTGAAATGGCAGAGGACGAGCAGGTAGTATATACCGCAGTTATAAGCGATTACACGGGATATATGATTTTTGTTTTTGAAAACGGTAAGCTTGCAAAGGTTGATATGGCTTCTTATGCTACTAAGACAAACAGAAAAAAGCTTATCAATGCTTATTCGAATAAATCGCCTTTAGCTCAGGCAATTTACATTAAAGAGGATACAGAACTTGTTATTTGTTCGTCAAGCGGAAGAATGCTTCTTGTTAATACGGGTGCGATTTTGCCTAAGACGACTAAGGATACGCAAGGTATTTCGGCAATGAAACTAAAGAAAACTCACAAAGTCGTTTCACTCCATATTTATCAAGAGGGTGAATTTGAGAAAGCTTGGAGATTTAGAGCTAAAAATTTGCCGGCGGCAGGTGCGCTTCCGAGTGAAAATGACGTTGCTGAGCAGATAACATTTTAAAAAATAAAATAACACTTGCATTTTTATTTTGCTTGTGATATAATTCATTAGTAATTTATATAGACGGAGGAGATACTATGCTCTGGTATCATTATGTTTTCGGTGCAGTATTAATTGTATTTTCAATTGTAATTACTATCGTTGTACTTATGCAGGAAGGTCGTTCGCAGAATCTTTCCGGTGCTATTGCCGGCGGTGCTGATACTTTCCTCGGTAAATCAAAGGGAAGAACAATTGAGGCAAAGCTTGAAAGAATCACCAAATGGATGATTGTTGTATTTTTTGTTATAGTACTTGCTGCATTCCTTGTTTTTCTTTTTATAGGATAAGAATTAAAATGATTAACCTTGCGTAATGCAAGGTTAATTTTTTTGTGAGGAAAATATGAATTTTATTATTTTTGATTTAGAATGGAATAATGCTTATAACTATAAATTAAAGCGTGGTATGAATGAGATAATTGAAATCGGCGCAGTAAAGCTTGATGAAAATTTAGATGTGGTTGACACATTTAAGCAGCTTATTAAGCCGCAGCTTTCAAGAAAACTCGGCTCAAGGTTTAAAAATCTTACACATATTACTATTGATGAAATTAACGATAACGGAATACCGTTTGAAAAAGCCTTTGACGATTTTGCAAAATGGTGCGGCAGGGGGGACAAACTGTTTTTAAGTTGGTCAACAAGCGACTTGTATACCTTGGTTGCTAATTTTAAATATTTTGAAAATACCGTTTATGTTGATTTTATGACTAAGTATGCTGATGCACAAAAATATTGTATGAGCTTTATTGAAAATGCAAGTGCCGCCAATCAAATCAGTCTTTCGCACTGTGCTGAAATTTTTGGGATTGATACAGACTCTGCTAATTTTCACAGAGCGCTTGAGGATTGTATGATTACGGCTTTGTGCTTTAAAAAGGTTTATGACCATGATAAGCTTTCAAAATATATTCACACCTGCGATATTTCGTTTTTTGAAAGGCTTGTGTTTAAGCCGTATTATATCAGGGAAACGGAATATGAGGATTTTAAGCTTAACGATGTTAAAATTATATGCCCGATTTGCGGCGGTACTGTTGCCCCTATTAAAAAATATGAATTTACCAATAATACTTTTAGGGGAGCCGGATTGTGCGAAAAATGCAGCAGAAAGTTTTGGACTTATGTTAGGGCTAAGCAAACGTATGACGAGGTTGTTGTATCGTCAC
>ENA-UOJG01003334-UOJG01003334.1-human-gut-metagenome-genome-assembly--contig:-C47-NODE-3334-length-11573-cov-51.718528_pt1 | contig 11573 bp, 10 predicted proteins | sample MGYA00242340_ERZ723887 | MGnify/ENA metagenome assembly ERZ723887 | reverse complement strand
CTTGGAAGGCTGGTGCCCTGGCCATTGTGCTACACCTGCATTCGCCCTCCGCAAAAATCGTCAGCTCCGTTATAATAGCATCATTGCCCGCCTTTGTCAACACTTTTCCCGCTTTTCATTTCACTTTTTTGCATCGCCGTAGTAAAGCGCTGAGAAGCAGTGCGCCGTCCGCCGCCTCCGGGCGAAAGAACGGGCCGCAGAGACGCTCGGGATGCCACTGCACCCCAAACACAGGCAGCGATGCGTGCGCAAGGGCTTCGATGGTTCCGTCGTCCGCGCAGGCAAGCGCGCGCAAGCCTTCTCCCAGCCGGTCAACCGACTGGTGGTGCGCGCTGTTCACCGTAAACCGTGCGCCGTACAGCGCGCGCAGCAGGCCGCGCTCGGCACAAACAGGGTGCAGGCGATCCTGGCCGCTGCGCTGGCTGTGGCCCTCTATATGCTGGCGCAGCGTACCGCCGAAAAAGACGTTGATGACCTGAAGTCCCCGGCAAATGCCGAAGACAGGCAGGCCCCGGCGCAGAAAATCCTCCGTCAGCGCAAGCTCGCGCGCATCGCGCGCAGCGTCGATGTCCTCCGCGCCGCAAAGGCGCTGCCCGTAAAGGCGCGGATGCAGGTCGCCGCCGCCGGTAAGCAGCAGCGCGTCCGCCTCCCCGGCCGTTCCCGCAGGAATCGCACCGGCCAGCGCGAGCGCATCTTCGTAATTTTTCAGGCGTACCGACAGATATACACGCTTCATACGGGCAGAATATGCGTCCGGCGCGAAAAAATACCTTGCAAGGCGCGAAAAAATATGGCATAATAAATAAGCTGTCCGGCAGGGCGGCCTGCAACAGGCAGCGGTATCGAAGCGGTCATAACGGGGCTGACTCGAAATCAGTTTGAGGGAAACCTCACGAGGGTTCGAATCCCTCCCGCTGCGCCAGCAAAGGCTCTCATTTGTCCATGACAAATGAGAGCCTTTGCATTTCATTTCCTCACATAAAGTGCAGTTTTACGTCTGTTTTGAAGCGCTTGCTGCCAGAACGGCGCACAAAAATGCGCCTTTTCTCCAAATTCAGCACTCCTGTTCTTGACTTTTTGCCAAATAAGCTATAGAATGTCCAAGTTCTCATATTTATTTCATACTTATGAGAGCCGTGCGCAGCGCTGAGCACATCAGCAAATACGCAGCACAAGCCTCCGCCCGCGCGGCCGGTTTTCCACCGCGCGGGTCTTTTTGAAGGCTGGATGGGAGAAAATATGAAGCACAACAAAAACGCTAAGGGCTTTGCAAGCCGGTGGGGCTTTATTCTGGCGTCGGTCGGCTCGGCGGTCGGCATGGCGAACGTGTGGGGCTTTCCCAACAAGATGGGCAGCAACGGCGGCGGGGCTTTCCTGCTGATCTACCTGCTGTTCGTCTTTATCTTCAGCTATGTGGGGCTGCCGGCGGAGTTCGCCATGGGGCGGCGCGCCGCCACCGGCACGCTGGGCGCCTACGAAAACGCCTGGGCAACGCGCGGCAAAGCCATGGGCAAGGCGGGCGGTCTTCTCGGCTGGCTGCCGCTGGCCGGTTCGCTCTGCATCGCCATCGGCTACGCCGTGATCGTGACCTACGTTCTCAAGGCGCTGACAGACTCTCTGCTCGGCACGCTGATGAGCGCGGACGCAGGCGAGTGGTTCGGCGCATTCTCGTCAACGGGCTTTTCCGTGGTTCCGTTCCACATCATTGTAGTTGTGGGAACGCTGCTGACGCTGTTCCTCGGCGCGCGCAGCATTGAAAAGAGCAACAAGGTCATGATGCCCCTGTTTTTCCTGATCTTTCTTGTGCTGGCGGTGCGCGTGGCGTTTCTGCCGGGCGCGGCAGAGGGCTACCTCTTCATGTTCACGCCGCGCTGGGAGGCCCTGACCGACCCGATGATCTGGATCTGGGCGATGGGACAGGCGTTCTTCTCGCTGTCTGTAACCGGCAGCGGCATGATCGTATACGGCGCGTATCTCTCCAAGGACGAGGATGTGGTGGGCGTGGCGCGCCACACTGCCATTTTTGATACCATCGCGGCAGTCGTCGCGGCGTTGGTCATCATTCCCGCGTGCTTTTCCTACGGGCTGGACGTGGGCGCAGGGCCGAGCCTGCTGTTCGTCACGCTGCCGACCATCCTGCAGGACATTCCGCTGGGGCGGCTGTTCGCCGTGATCCTGTATGTTGCGATGATCTTTGCGGGCGTAAGCTCCCTCCAGAATATGTTCGAGGCGGTGGCGGAGTCGCTGCTGCATAAGTTCCCCAGGCTGAACCGCGCGGCGGTTCTGGCGATCCTGTGCGTCCTGTGCCTGGGCTTCGGGCTGGGAATGGAGCCGATCTCCCAGTGGGGTCCGTGGATGGATCTGGTATCCATTTATATCATCCCCATCGGCGCAACGCTGGGGGCCGTGTCGTGGTTCTATGTGATGAAGAAGGACGAGCTGCTGGACGCAGTGAACACCGGCAGCAGCAAAAAGCGCGGCAACCTCTGGTACAGCATCGGCCGCTATGTCTACGTTCCGCTGGCAGTGATCCTCTGCTGCGTAGCTCTGTTCATGCAGGTGGCGTTCTGAGCGTCCTGCGGGGAGCGGTCTTCGCTGCAGTGGCAGCGGACGCAGGCGCGAACATGACACGCTGTTCAATACGGGTTCCAACAGATGATATGGCAGGACCGTCTGCACGAAAAGCAGGCGGTCCTGTCATTTATCGGGGAATATTATCGGGATATGATCTCAAATACCACGAGGTCAATAAGAGCCAGCATAAACGTGTACTCGCTTTAACTGCCAGAAAACCAGTTCGGTTGATCTTTCGACTGCTGAAAGACAGCCGCCTGCATAACCGTTGGTGAGGTGACCTCTCCGATATTTCTGGCCCTGCTTTTGAAACATTTTGCAGGCGGGGCTTGGATATGTGTTGCCTTTTTGCTGAACAATCCGCCTAAAATAGCCGTTATTTCCGCAATTTTTTCTCCCTCAGTCTATTGACTTAGCACCATTGGACTTAAGCATTGGTCTGCTGGTCGAAGGCGTCCAAGGCCAGCACCTGTTCGTATGCGTCCGCTCCGGCAATGGAGCCGATGGGCAGGATCACATAGAGCGCACCGGCAGCGTCAGCGTATGCAGGTACGTCCGTGTTGATGTTCTCATCGGAGAGCGTCCATGCCCGACGCTCGGCAACCGTCTCTTTGAAGGAATCATCCGATGATACCTCCGCATACTGCTTGTCGAAGCACTCTGTCGCCGCTGCACGCACGGCATCGAGGAAGCTTGTCTCGCTGACATGGACCACCGACAGGAGGTCAGCCGTAGTGAGCCGCTGACCGTTGTCTGTGTCGTACAGATAAACGCTATAGTCGGTCACGTCCGCACCCCATCCGCAGGAAACTACCAGAGAAAGGATCTCGCCGTACTCGTAGGACTCCCACGCAATGTAGAGGCAGGACAGGCTGAAGCCTTCGGAAACATTCCGCAAAACTTCCTCAACGATAGGGCTGTACTTTTCGCTGATGGCGCGGTTGATCTCGGTTGCTCCCTCCGTATCGGCTGCAAGCTGTGGCACGCGATAAGTGTAATGCCCGCTGTTGCCCACAGCATCGCTGTAGTCAAGGTCTTCATCGTACAGGTCGGTAAAGTAAACGGTGTCCTCCGCTTCGCTGGGAGTAAAGTCGTATACGTTTCCTTCGGCAGTTTCCGTGCTTACCGTTCCGTCCTTGAGGCTGATAAAGGGCTGGTAGACGGCTTCTCCATTCTCACCGGATACCGCGACCTCCAGATTCGGCAGGATGTCGCTGGCGTTTCCACGAAGGCAGACAGGCGTACCCTCGGTGCTCTCGTATAGAACCTGGCCGACAGGAGCGGCACTGCTGAGCGGGTCATACGTCCGCACGGTCACGGTGTCCTCCTTGTCTGCCGGCACAATACAATACATCTCGTTCCCCGGCTGTGTTACGACCTCATTTCCCGAGATGTCGGCAAGAAACGGAAACTGCTCTACCGCCCCGCTGTCCTTGAGCCATTGGAACACATCCGTGTCCCCTTCGTCCATTGTGCCGAGGAAAGCGACGCCCATCTGGCAGCCGCTGTCCGCAATGGTCTTGCGCAAAGATTTGAGCGTGTCATCCTCTGTTTCAGTCTCTGCTTCCGGCTGGTGCTGCGTCTGATCGGCGTTGCTTCCGCAAGAAGCAAGCGCACAGATCATTGCCGTCGCTATCAGAAGTGCCATTACCTTTTTCATTTTTTGACTCCCATACCTTTGATTTTTCGGTCATCTCTACCACTTCCATAATCTTCTGTATGGTCAGAGGATAAGCTTCGTCGCCGTCTTACAGCCGGAAGTGCTTTTTCAGCTTTTGATTTTCTCCCAGCACCAGCAACGTCAGATCGCCGTCCAATACGGTTTCCGGCGAGATGTTCACATTGGTTTTGCCGTTCCGCTTCACACCGAGGATGTTGACGCCGTATTTTCTGCGGATATCCAGCTCGCCGATGCTGCGGCCCTGCCAATCCTCCGGCACGGCGACCTCGATGATGGCGTGCTGCTCGTCCAGCTCAATGTAGCTGAAAATATGGTTGGCGGTATAGCGGATGGCCGCCCACTTCGCCAACTGCTTTTCCGGGTAGGCGACCACATCCGCGCCGTTGCGCAGCAGGAATTTTGCCTGCACGTCCCGCTCGGCGCGGGACACCACATACTTTGCCCCCAACTCCTTGAGCAACGATGTTGTCTCCAGCGAATTCTGAAAATTCCCGCTGATGGTGACATAGCAGACATCGTAGTTGCTCACGCCAAGCGAGCGCAGGAAGTCCACACGGGTGCTGTCGCCGATCTGCGCGTTGGTGACAAAGGACATACACTCATTGACGCGCTCCTCGTCCCTGTCCACCGCCATCACCTGATGCCCCAACTCATTGAGCTGCATGGCAAGATGCCGCCCAAAGCGGCCCAGTCCGATCAATAAAACGGTTTTCATCGTGCGCTCCTTTCAGCCTACGGTAATTTTCTCCTGCGGATAGCGGGCATAGGTCAGGTCATGCCCGGAAAACGCGGCGTAGATCAGGGTCAATCCGCCGACGCGCCCGAAATACATCAGCAGGATGAGAATGCTCTGCGACAGGACTCCCAGCTGCGGCGTCAGCCCCAGCGTCAATCCCACCGTCCCGGCGGCAGATGCTGTTTCGTAGATGCATACGCCCAAGGGAAGCCCCTCCGCCGTGCTGATGACCGCCGCGCCCGCAAAGGTCAGCCCCAGATACAGCAGCAGAATGGCGGCGGCATTGCGGACGGCGGAAGGCTCCAATCTGCGGTCAAAGAGTCGCGGTTCTTCCCTTCTCCGGAAGGCTGCGGCAGCGTTGGCGATGAGTACCGCGAGCGTTGTGACCTTCATACCGCCCGCCGTGGAGCCGGGCGCGCCGCCGGTGAGCATCAGCAAAACGGTGGCTGCCTGAGAGGTATCCGTCATCACTGCCAGATTTACAGTATTATAACCGGCCGTTCGCGGTGTGACCGCCTGAAAGAGAGAGACCAATATCCGCTCGCCCATCGGCAGAGCCGCAAAATCCGTCAGGAAAAAGAGAACTGCCGGGAGCGCGATCAGCAGCGCCGTCATGCTCAGAATGACCTTGCTCTGCATCCGGTACTGCCGCAGGCGCAGCCGGTGCGTGCAGACGTCGTCCCAGGTCAGAAAGCCGATGCCGCCCACGACGATCAGCAGCATGATCACGATGTTGACCAGCGGGTCGGCGGCATACGCCGTCAGCGAGGGGTAGAGGGCATCCGTCTGCCCCAGAATATCGAAGCCCGCGTTGCAGAAGGCGGAAATGGAGTGAAAGATCGCCATCCATACGCCCCGCAGCCCATAGTCCCGGCAGAATACCGGCAGCAGCGCCAGCGCGCCCAGCAGCTCGACCAGAAAGGTCCCCTTGAGGATAAATCTCGTCAGACGCACGATGCCGCCCACCGCAGGGGCAGAGATGGCGTCCTGCATGGCGCCGCGCTCCTTGAGCGTGATGTTCCGTCCCGCGAGCATCAGAAAGGTCACCGCGCCGGTGATCACGCCCAGCCCGCCGATCTGGATCAGCAGCAGAATGACCGTCTGGCCGAAGGCAGACCAGTAGCTTCCGGTATCCTGCACTACCAGCCCCGTCACGCAGACGGCGGAGGTGGAGGTGAACAGTGCCTCATGAAACGGCGTCCAGACCCGCTGTACTGTGGCGATGGGCAGCATCAGCACCAGCGCACCCAGCAGGATCACGCCCGCGAAGCCGAGGATCATGATCTGAAAAGAAGTCAGATGGCGCTTGACACGGAGCATGGTTTCTATCACGGTATCTCGCCTCCTCGAAAACGACAACGCTCCCGTTTTTTCCACACAGTATAGCACGGATTTACCGGTATGTCTGCACAGATGCTGTAAAATTTATTTTATAGCATTGTACCGCGCAGACTGTGAACCTTTCCTGAATTTTTCACAGAAACCATTGCCTTTTTCCAATATTTGCTCTAAGATAAATTCTCTGTCAAATTTAGATGAATTCTGCGGGAGCTTTTCCTGAAAAGTCTCCCAACAGGGGAGAAAATATGCTCAAAGAAAAAACGGACGATGTGTCTGTGGTAAATACAAATCAAGGCTCCACCCGCGCTGCCGAAGCAGCGCCCCCAACAGGCCGCAGTCTTTGGAAAACATGGCGGGAAAACCTCCTGCTGTTTTGCCTGACCGGCGTTTATGCGGAGCTGTGCCTGCATCTGTGTGTGTTCCGCTCGCTGGGCCGGTACGCGGGGTATCTTGTCCTGTTCGGCCTGCTCGGCGGCGCGCTCTGCACGCTGCTCGCCTCAAGCCTGCCAAAGATCCTGCGCCAGATCGTTGGGGTGCTTCTGGTGGCGGCGCAGGTGCTGCTGGCCGAGGTGCAGCTGGTCTATCAGCGCATTTTTGGAAATTTCATGCCGCTCAATCAGGTCAGCATGGGCGAGAATGTGATGGCAAATTTCGGCGCGCAGATTCTCTACTGTATTCGCGGCAATCTGCCGCAGATCCTGCTTCTCCTGCTGCCGCTGCTCGCCGCGATCCTCTGCCTTGCTCTGCGGAGGGCGCAGGCGCTGAAGCTCCGGCTGCGCTGGAAGCAGGCGCTGGCCTCCTTCGCCATGCTCCTCGTACTGCTGCTGACGATTGCAGGAGTCCTGTACGCCGGGCGGAGCAAACCGTTTTCCGTCTACCATACCTTTGCCAATGTGGACACCTCCACTGACAGCAGCTACAAAAAGGTCGGTATGCTGGCCACCACGGCGCAGGAGCTTCGATACATGCTCTTCGGCGGCAGCGGCAGCATCGACATCACACCGTCGTCTCTGAATACAAGCGATGCCCCGAGGGCCTACAGCAGTAACTCCTATAACGTGATCGAGGGCATCGACTTCACGGCTCTGGCAGGCAGCGCCGGCAGCGATATTCTCAAGGCAACGGACGAGTATCTGGCAAATGCAACGCCCACCCGCAAAAACAACTACACGGGACTTCTCAAGAGCTATAACCTCATCACCATCTGCGCCGAGAGCTTCTGCCCATGGTTTATCAGCGAGGAACTGACGCCGACGCTCTACAAGCTGAGCCATACGGGTATCATTTTTGAGAACTACTACGGCACGTTCCAGTCCGTCACCACCAACGGCGAGTACACCATGTGCATGGGGCTTTATCCGGATATGTCCCGCACGAAGACGGATTCCAGCTTCAATGTGGCGGGTACCAACTATCTGCCCTTCTGCCTGGGCAATGCGCTCAAGGACATGGGCTATCAGGCCTGGGCCTATCACGACTACATCGGAGATTTCTACAACCGGAACATCACCCACGCCAACATGGGCTACACGTTCAAGGCGGCGGATTCCGGTCTGGACGTGAAGATCGACTGGCCCTCCTCCGATCTGGAGATGATGGAGGCCTCCGTGGACGACTACCTCAGCAGCAGGGAACCCTTCCACGCCTATTACATGACCTTCAGCGGCCACTATCAGTACAACTGGGACAACGCCATGAGCGCCAAAAACCGGGACGCGGTGAAGGATCTGCCCTATTCCGAGCCGGTGAAGGCGTATATCGCCTGCAATCTGGAGCTGGAATATGCGCTGGAGTACCTGATGCAGCGGCTGGAGGAGGCGGGCGTTGCCGACAAAACCTGCATCGTCCTGACCAACGACCACTACCCCTACGGACTGACCGAAGCGGAGTACAACGAGCTGGCAGGGCAGGCGCTGGACACCACCTTTGAAAAATACCGCAACAGCTTCATCTGCTATGTTCCCGGCCTTTCGGAGAACATCGTGGTAGATGAATACTGCTCCACGGCGGATATCCTGCCAACGCTGCTGAACCTTTTCGGCGTGGACTACGATTCCCGCCTGCTGGCGGGTACCGATGTGTTCTCCAGCGGCGTCCATGTAGCGGTGCTGTCGGACAAGTCCTTCCTGACGAAGACCTTCCGCTATAACGCCGGTACGGAAACGGTGATCCCTGCCGATGAAAGCATCCCCGTCTCCGACGAGCTGGCGGAGGCCTACCGGCTCTATGTGGACAGCCGGTTCCAGCTCTCCGGCAACATTCTCAACAGCGATTACTACGCCCACGTCTTTGCCAGGGAGTCCAGCGGCGGAAGCCTTGCGGATACGGTGGTATTCACGGACATCAAGAGCATTTTCAATCAGGCCAGCGTCCTCTATATGTACCGCAAGGGCTATGTGGAGCCGGAAGCGCCGGACACCTTCGGCGGCAAAGCCACGGCAAGGCTGGGCGAATTTGTCGATGTGCTCTACCGCATCGCGGGCCGTCCGGAAACGGACAATACCGCCCTGCCGCCCGGCTATGAAAACGAGGAGTTCAATGCGGCGCATCCCTACTATAATGCCGTGTGCTGGGCCTATCAGTCGAGACTGCTCCGGCAGAGCGACCCGAACACCGACTACGATGATAAGGTAGACTATCAGACCGCCTGCGTACTGATCCGCCGCTACGCGATCATGGCAGGCGTAGATACCGGCGTGGATCAGGTGCAGCTGCGGAAGCTCCTTCGGGATGACCCCGATCTTGGCAGAGAGGCCGCCAAAGCGATGCTCTGGTGCGACGAGAAGGACATCACCACCCGGGACAGCGACCTTGACGAGCTGCTGGCATCCTCCGGCACCCGCATCAGCCGCTATCAGATGACGTCGTTCCTGTTCTATCTCTGCACCTACGAGCTGGATATGGGCAGCTGAGTGCGCGGCGCAGATCCTGCCGGAGAAGTGTTCCGCGACCGGTTCGCAAAAAGAGACGCCTTTCTCGGCTGGGTACCGGAAGATACCCATTCGATGCCACACTACGCTTAACGTTGGAATAAGTAAACATACTTACAAGCATTACACTCAGTGTAGACCTAACGTAAATTCAGATCATTCTGTGTTTGCGAAAGTCTACATTGAGTGTAATTTTTTGCCTTGTATGGGTGGTCAAACAGGGGCGGTTTTCTACAGTTATTACGAAGGGATGTGTCTGGAAACGTCGGCACGGGAAAGTCCTATGCCGCTGGCTGTATTGCCAACGCTTTGATTGACCGTCTGGAGTCTGTCCTCTTTGTGGGAATGTCCGATGTGGTCAACCGTATGCAGGGTAATTTCGGCACGGACCGTGACCACTACATGAAATCGCTTATGCGCCCTGACCTCCTCATTCTGGATGATTTGGGTGCAGAGCGTAACACCAGCTTCGGTAAGGAGCGGGTATTCGATGTGGTTGACAAGCGGCTGCTGACCGGCAAGCCCATGATCGTCACGACCAATATCCCGCTTTCCGTTATGAAGCAAGCCGCCGATCTGGATGACCGCCGCATTTTTGACCGCATCTTGGAAGTTTGCGTTCCCATCCGCTTCGACGGGGAAAATTTCCACAGGGGCAACGCCAAGCACAATTTAGAAAAAGTGGCGCAGCTTCTGCGGGATTAAACAATTCTGGCAAAGGAGAACAACATGGAAGATAAAATCCTCACCGTCCCTATCCACCTCAAAATGACACTGACCACCAAGGAGGCGGCAGAATACAGTAACATCGGCATCAACAAGATCGACAGTATGCTGAGAACGCCCAACTGCCCCTTCGTCCTCTTCGTCGGGACGAAAAAACTGGTAAAGCGCCGGGAGTTTGAAGAGTATATCAGCCGTACAATGGCAATTTGAAGGTAAGTTCACTATTGAGAAAAGAAAGCCCTTGTGCTACAATTATAAAATACATAGGGGCTTCTTCTCACAGAGAGAAAGGAGTTTCCGAATGGGTAAAAGTTTACGAGGCAAAGAATGCGGCAAGGGTATCTGCCAGAGAAAGGACGGTTTATATTACGCACGGTTCGTAGATAAGACAGGAAGGCGGCATGAGAAGTATCTTCCGACGCTCCCCGAAGCTCGCAACTGGATTGAAGAATCAAAATACGCCGATGCGCACGAGGATGTTTTCGTAGCCACCGATACGACGGTGGATCAATGGTTTGATTTTTGGATTGAGAACATTGTGGGTGATTTAGCCCCCAATACGCTTCGCAACTATCGGGAGCGGTATGTTCACAATATTCAGCCTGTTATGGGCAAAATGATGATTGCCAACGTCAAGCCGATGCACTGCAAAAAGGTGTTCATACAGATGGATGCTGACTATGCGGGTTCCACCATCCGTCAAGCCTATATCACAATGGGAACAATGTTCAAGGCTGCGAAGATGAATGACCTGATTGCCAAGCACCCAATGGACGGTGTGCGGTTTACAAAGCCGGTTCGTGCGACAGACGATATTAAGTTCCTCACCCGTGACGAGCAGCGCGTGTTTCTTGAAACAGCGAAACGCTCCCGCAACTACAACCAATACGCGCTGATCCTTGAAACCGGCTTGCGTACCGGCGAGATGATCGGGTTGACGTGGGACGCGATTGACTTTGAAAAGCGCACGCTCACGGTCAACAAAACATTGGAGTTTCGACACGGTGAACAGTATTGGCGTGCGGGTCCTCCGAAAACGCAGCAAAGCTATCGCACCATCCCGCTGACAGATCGGGCCTATGAAATTCTGAAAGAAATCAAGGATAAGCGCCCTTGACAAAAGGAATCTCCGCTGCTCTCGCAAACACTGGAATATATTGACCGGCGAACGGGGGCAATCTCCCGGCTGGTCATGCGTGATCTTGTCTTTATCAACTGGCGTACCGGGGAACCGGCGAAAAACAGTTCCTATGATACCCACCTTTACAAGCTATGCGACGAAGCAGGAATTGAAAAATTCTGTATGCACGCTTTGCGCCACACCTATGCAACGCGTGCAATCGAAAGCGGGATGCAGCCGAAGGTGCTGCAAAAGCTGCTTGGTCACGCAAGTATAAAAACAACGATGGACAGATACGTCCATGTCACATCTGAATCCTTGGATCAGGCTGTGCGGCAATTTGAATCAGGCAGGGTTTCCTAGCATATAAGTCCATGCGAAAATGGCGTAAAAATGGCGTAAGCCAAACACGCCGGATTCCGGAAGCCCTTGAAAATCAAGACATTTTAAGGAGATAGAGAAAAC
>ENA-UOJG01003333-UOJG01003333.1-human-gut-metagenome-genome-assembly--contig:-C47-NODE-3333-length-11576-cov-5.233747_pt1 | contig 11576 bp, 10 predicted proteins | sample MGYA00242340_ERZ723887 | MGnify/ENA metagenome assembly ERZ723887 | reverse complement strand
AAAACCACTTATGATAAATTTAAGGCTATTTACGTTTGGCACGCTAAGAACTTCAAAAAACACGGTTGGAACTGCGTAGGCTGTAACAGTAATTTCAACAACTGCCTTGCTGCTCTTTTTGCAAAAAGTCAAAAAAGATATGACGGCTTTATCACTCTTGAGGCAGGAAAGGTTAAGAATAATGACGGCTCAAGGCCTATTCATAAATGGGCGGTAATATATCTTGCCGGCAAGCCTTATATTTTTGACCCAAGGCTTCAAGGATATACAAAAAGTTATACCCCAACCACTTATTTTGCAATCGCAAAAGGCTCTAAGAGAGCAAAAGCAATTTATATTTACGAAAATGGTTACGGCACTTTTCACCCTGACGAAAGCAACGTGTATCTTCAATACTGCGTTGACAGAATAAAATAAATTACTCCGGGAGGACAAATTATGAAAAAAGTTGCAATTATTATGGGCTCTGACAGTGATTTACCTGTTGTGGCTCCGGCAATCAAACAACTTAAAGAATTAGGAATTGAGGTTGAGGCTCGTGTGATGAGCGCACATAGAACACCAAAAGAAGCTCACGAGTTCTCGAAAAATGCAATTAAAAACGGATTTGGCGTGATTATTGCGGCAGCAGGTATGGCAGCTCATTTGGGCGGTGTGCTTGCGGCATCAACTACTCTTCCGGTTATCGGTATTCCGTGCAGTGCAAAGGTACTCGACGGAATGGATGCGATGCTTGCAACAGTTATGATGCCTCCGGGAATTCCTGTTGCCACAGTCGGTGTTAATGCCGCTAAAAATGCAGCCTTGCTCGCTGCCGAAATTCTCGCTGTCGGCGATGATGAACTTATGGCTAAGCTTGTAAAAATGCGTGAGGATATGGCAGAGCAGGTAAGGCAAAAGGATATCGCCCTTCAGGAAAAAATCAAGGAATTATAAGTAATGTTTGCCAAAGGCAAATTTCACTGTTTATAATTTCGCTTTTTGACGTTGTAGGGGTGAACGGCGAACATTGTTCGCTCAAAGAAAAAATAATAATATAAAAAAGATTGTGAAATTGCTTATCCGCAATCTAATAAGGAGTTTAAAATATGAACGATAGTTTCAGCGCAAGCTACGCCGCTGCAGGTGTAGACGTAACAGCAGGTTATGAATCTGTTGAACTTATTAAATCACACGTAAAAAGAACTGAAATCCCGGGTGTTATGGGTTCAATCGGCGGCTTCGGCGGTATGTTTGAACTTTTGGGTGCAGGTAATTACAAAAATCCTGTTCTCGTTTCTGGCACCGACGGTGTCGGCACAAAGCTTAAGGTTGCCTTTCTTCTTGATAAGCACGACACAATCGGTATCGACTGTGTTGCAATGTGCGTTAATGACGTTGCCTGCTCAGGTGCAAAGCCGCTTTTCTTCCTTGATTATATTGCTTGCGGCAAAAACTATCCAGAAAAAATTGCTCAAATCGTAAGCGGTGTTGCAGAGGGCTGTGTTCAGGCAGGATGTGCGCTTGTAGGCGGCGAAACTGCCGAGCATCCCGGTCTTATGCCAAATGAGGAATATGACCTTGCCGGTTTTACTGTTGGTATCGGCGAAAAGGATAAACTTGTTTCAGGCGATAAGCTTGCAAGCGGCAACGCTCTTATCGGTGTTGCTTCTTCAGGTGTTCACTCGAACGGCTTTTCACTTGTAAGAAAGGTGTTTAATATCACTGAGGAAAGACTTGGAGTTCACGTTGCCGAGCTTGGAAAAACTCTCGGTGAGGAGCTTTTAACTCCTACAAGAATTTATGTTAAACCTCTTCTTGCTCTTATGGATAAGGTTAACGTAAATGCTATCAGCCATATTACCGGCGGCGGATTTTATGAAAATGTTCCGAGAATGTTAAACGACGGATTTAAGGCTGTTATTGAAAAGGACAAATGCTTCAAAAAGCCTATTTTCGACCTTATCGCAAGCGAGGGAAATATCCCTGAAAGAGATATGTTTAACACATTTAATATGGGTACGGGTCTTGTTATTGCAGTTGATAATGATAAAGCAGATGAGGCTGTAAGAATACTTAATGAAAACGGCGAGGACGCTCGTGTAATCGGCGAAATTCAGACGGGCGAAAAGGGTGTTGAACTCGTATGATGAAAAATATTGCTGTTTTGGTGTCGGGCGGCGGAACTAATTTGCAGGCTCTTATTGATGCGCAAAGCAGGGGAGAAATTATCGGCGGTAAAATCACCCTTGTTGTGTCCTCAAATCCTGACGCTTATGCTCTTAAAAGGGCTGAAAATAATAACATCGCAACTAAAATTTGCGAAAAGAAAAATTATAAAGACAGAGCTGAATATACTGCTGCAATCAGGGATATTCTCCTTGAAGCAAAAGCGGATTTAGTGGTTTATGCCGGCTTTATGACTATTCTTGACGAACAAATTGTAAAGGCATTTCCAAATAAAATGATGAACGTTCATCCTGCTTTAATTCCGTCATTTTGCGGTGAAGGCTATTGGGGGCTTCACGTTCACGAAAAAGTTATTGAAAGCGGAGTGAAACTTACCGGTGCTACCGTTCATTTTGTAACCGAGGAATGCGACGGCGGACCTATCATTTTGCAAAAGGCAAGTGAGGTCAAATTTGATGATACTCCTGAGGTTTTGCAAAAACGAGTTATGGAGGAATGTGAGTGGAAAATTCTTCCCCGTGCCGTTTCTCTTTTTTGCCAAGATAAGATTGAAGTTTACGGCAACAGAACAAAAATAATTGAATAATTTTGAGGTGTAATATATGGAAATCAAATCTCTTGCAAACGAGCTTAATACTAATTCATATCCGGGCAGAGGCATTGTTCTCGGTCAAAGTGATGACGGCAAATTCGCTGTGGCTGCTTATTTCATTATGGGTAGAAGCGTAAACAGCCGTAACAGAATTTTTGAGGAAAACGAGCGTGGCGGAATACGTACTAAGGCTTTTGATGAGTCAAAAATGGAGGACCCGTCACTTATTATCTATAATCCTGTTCTTAAGTTTAACGGTGACACAATTGTGACTAACGGCGACCAGACTGATACTATTTACGATTCGTTTTCTAAGGGCGATTGCTACCACGATGCACTTATCACAAGAGAATTTGAGCCTGATGCACCTAATTATACACCAAGGATTTCAGGTATTTTAAAGGAAAACGGTAATTATAATCTTTCCATACTTAAGTCAAACTGCGGTGAACCGGAGTGTGTGAGATTTTTCTATGAATACCCTGCAAGAAGAGGGCTCGGCCATTTTATTCATACATATAAATGCGACGGCAATCCTATTCCGTCATTTGAGGGTGAGCCTACTCCTGTTGAAATCAATAGTGATATTGACGAGTTTACCAATATGATTTGGACTAATCTTAACGAGGATAATAAGGTTTCTCTTTTTGTTCGCTTCATTAATCTTGAAACAAAAGAGGAAGAAACACGTATTATCAATAAAAACGAGAAATAATTTTTAAAAGGGTGGCTCAAGTCACCCTTGCTTTGCTATTATAAATTATATATTATTTACATATATATTATGAATTTGGAGGAAAATATGAAAGTTCTTGTTGTTGGCGGGGGCGGCAGAGAGCACGCTCTTGTAAGGAAAATTAAAGAGTCGAAGAAGGTTGACGAGATTTTTTGCACACCGGGAAACGGCGGTATCTCTTATGATGCCAAGTGTTTTGATGTTGCGGCAACCGATATTGACGGCGTTGTGAATTTGGCTAAGGAAATTAAAGCCGATTTGGTTGTTGTTGCTCCTGATGATCCGCTTGTTGCAGGTATGGTAGACGCTCTTAATGAGGCAGGATTTAAAACATTCGGTCCACGTGCCAATGCAGCGATTATCGAAGGCTCTAAGGTTTTTTCAAAGGAACTTATGCAAAAATATAATATTCCGACTGCTGAATATAAAGTGTTTGACAATGCCGAAGAAGCAATTGAATATATTAAGGAAAGAAACGAATTTCCTACTGTTATTAAGGCAGACGGCCTTGCACTCGGTAAAGGTGTAATCATTCCTGAAAATCTTGATAACGCAATCGCAGGCGTTAAGGAAATTATGGAGGATAAAATCTTCGGTGCTTCCGGCAATAATATTGTTGTTGAGGAATTTTTGACAGGTCCGGAGGTCTCTGTTCTTGCATTTACAGACGGTAAATGCGTTAAACCTATGGTATCTTCTATGGACCATAAGCGTGCGCTTGACGGCGATAAGGGTCTTAATACAGGCGGAATGGGAACTGTTTCTCCTAACCCTTATTATACGCAAGAAGTTGCAAAGGAATGTATGGATAAAATATTTATTCCTACAATCAATGCTATGAATAATGAGGGCAGAACATTTAAAGGCTGTCTTTATTTCGGCTTGATGATTACTCCTAAGGGACCTAAGGTAATTGAATATAATTGCCGTTTCGGCGACCCTGAAACTCAGGTTGTTTTGCCGAGGCTTAAGACTGATATTGTTGACATTTTTGAGGCAATTGACAATGAAACGCTTTCAGACCTTGACGTTGAGTGGAGTGATGATGCGTGCGCTTGCGTAATTATGGCTTCGGGCGGCTATCCTAAGTCATATCCTAAAGGAATTGAGATTACAGGTCTTTCAAACGGTCAGCTTGACGGTGTAACCGTTTACCATGCGGGAACTAAGCTTCAAGATAACAAACTTGTTACCTCAGGCGGCAGAGTTTTGGGCGTTACGGCACTCGGTGATACTCTTGAAAATGCACTGAAAAAATCTTACGATGCAGTTGAAAAAATTCATTTTGAAGGCGCTCATTACAGACGTGATATCGGAAAGCGTGCTCTTGAGGCAAATAAATAAGCTTTATACAATTTGTTGTAATTAAATAAATTGTGAACTTTTTAAAACTTTACAAAAAGTTGTTGACAATTATACAAAACGGAATTATACTATGCGTGTAATTAAACTATTATTAAAGAACGAGGGTTTAAGTTATGGCAACGGTTAAAAAAAGCAAAAAGAAGGTTATTGTACCTATTTGTATAATACTTGTTATTGCAATTGTAGCCGGAACTGTTTTTGGCGTTGTTAAGTCAAAAAGCGGTGAAGAGGTTAAGCTTAATACAATTGCTACAGGTGATATTTATGAAAAGGTATCATTAACGGGCGATGTAACCGCAGGCACTTCTAAGGAATATAAAGTCGGCGCAGTTGCTACGGTTAAAAATGTTAATGTTAAGGTTGGCGATCAAGTTAAAAAGGGTGATGTTCTTGCAACATTTGATACCACTTCTCTTGACGGTCAGGTTTCTTCCCTTCAAGCTTCTTATAACGACGCAGTAAAGAATTATAATACGGCAGTAGCTAATCAAAAGAGCGCCAAAAATTCTGCTGCTTCACTTAAAAAAGAGGTTAATTATCTTGATAAGAAGATAGCAAAGCTTAAAAAGAAGATGACTAAAACCACAACTACAAAGAAAAAGAAAAAAACCACTACCAAGGCCGCTTCAACCTCAACAGGCTCTTATTCACAGTGGCTTTCTACTTCAACAACTAAAGCTACTACAAGCGCTTCTACAACTAAGCCGACTACAGATGACGGCAAGCCAAAATATACGGTTTCACTTACTGCATATCCGTCAGCTGTTTGCGGTACTGTAACAGGTTCAGGCAGATATAATCAGGATGTCGGCTATATAACAGCTATTGCTACTCCTAATGCCGGATGGCAGTTCCTCGGTTGGTATGCAAACCGTGCCGCTTATCTTGCAGGTGACGCACCTCTTGCAAATACCCCCGCATGGACTATTCACGTTACGGGCGACCTTAGCTACATAGCAGTATTTACAGAGGATACAAATTCAAGCACAACAGGCAACGCTACTATTAACGATATTGCAAATGCTCTTATACAAATTAATAATAACATTGCTTCAATTACTAACGATATTAAAACTTTAACCACTATTTCTCAAATTATTGCCACAACAATTTCAGGCGCAATCGCATCGGGTCAACTTAACAGCGAAGCTATTGCAAATCTTGTAGGCAAGCAAGTCCAAAAGGCAATTACAGACGGCATTGTTGATTCAACCAAGTTTATTGTTGAAAGCGGCGTTGCGGTTGATATGATTAAAGCCGCTGTTTCTTCAATTGATTACAGAGCGCTTGCCAAGGGCGTTTCGGATTCAGATAATGCAGTTCTTACCGGCTGTGAAATTCAGCGTGCTATTCTTGCAGCTCAGTATGAAGTTTATAAAACTCAGGGCAATGCAACTGTTGTTGACGCTCAAAAGTCAGCAGTTGACGTTTCAAAAAAGGCTCTTGACGCTATGAAAGAGCAACAAACAGCTCTTAAAAACGGCTGGACGGCTGATTTTGACGGCGTTATTACCGCAGTTGATATCAACCCTGATTCTCAAACAACGGCTCTTACATCTGGTATTACCCTTGAAAATCACGATATCTTGGTTGCTACAGTAAGCCTTAGCGAATATGACGTTCATAAGGTTAAGGTTGGTATGCAGGCAAAGGTTACTACTGCTTACGGCGAATATGAGGGTGAGGTTGCAACTATTGCTCCTACTGCTACAGGCGGTTCGTCAAACTCACTTCTTGACAATGTAGGCTCAATGGCAGGCGTAAGCGGTCTGTCATCTCTTACGGATTCCGGCGCAGGTGTTGAATGTACTATCGAAATTAAAAATCCTGACGAAAATATTATTGCAGGTTTTGATGCCGACGTTGAAATTAAAACAGGCTCATATTTGGGCGTAACTGTTGTTCCTATCGAGTCTATCACTCTTGAAAAGACAGGTTCTTATGTTTATCTTTATAATGAAGAGGATAAGACTGTAACTAAGACTGAAATTAAGACAGGCGCTATCTCAGATACAGCATACGAGGTTACATCGGGTCTTAAGCCTGGTGATAAGATTGTTTCGTCACCAAAGACGGATTATAAAGAAGATACCTTTAAGGTTAAAGTAGTAGACAGCATAACTAAGTAAGGAGACTTTGCAGTGAATATTACAGAAAGTCTGAAAATCGCAGTCAAGTGTATTAAGTCAAATTGGATGCGCAGTCTTCTTACAATGCTGGGTATTATTATCGGTATCAGCTCCGTTATTATGATTATCGGTGCAGGTACGGGTGTAAGAGATTATATTGTCGGGCTTATTGAGGATATGGGCTCAAACGCTGTTCTTGTAAGCGTTGATACCACCTCCGCTACCGATAATGACTATATTACTCTTGACGATGTAGAAAATATTAAAAATAAAGTAAACGGTGTTGAGCGTTGCTCTCCTATGCTTATGGGCTTTGGCCGTGCTACTATTGACAAATCCGCTACAGAGGCTACGGCTATGCTTATCGGTGTAAACAGCGATGTTCAGTTTGCGCTGACTGATTCGTGCGAGTACGGTCGATTTTTCACTGATGAGGAGTATAATGCAAATGCTCCTATTGCCGTAGTTGGTACTAACTCTGCCCAACAGGCATTTGGTTACGAGGACGTTACTAATGAATATGTTACCGTTTCTTCAAGCGGTAAATCAATGAAAATCAAGATTTGCGGCGTTGCAAATCTTGATGCACTCGCAAGTACTCTCGGCGGCTCAAGCTCTATGAGTAATATGTTTACAAGTGCAGGCGGCGATAAGACTATTATTGCCTTGTTCCTGCCTTGTACCACTCTTACTCAAATTACAGGTGCAAAGGCTAATCTCGGCAGTGTGTTTGTTATCGCTAAGGACGGCTATGATTATGATGCAGTAGGTAATGCTACGGTAAACTATCTTAAGTCGGCTCACGGCAATTATTCAAACAGTATGTATACCGCTCAGAATATGGCTACTTATGTAGATATTGTTAATATCATTATGTCGGTTCTTACCGCTTTTATCGCTTGCGTAGGTGCTATTTCGCTTATTGTCGGCGGTATCGGCGTTATGAATATTATGCTTGTCTCGGTAACTGAACGAACACGTGAGATCGGTATACGAAAGTCGCTGGGTGCTAAGACAAAGATTATTACGATGCAGTTTCTGACGGAGTCGGTAATTCTGTGTTTAATAGGCGGTCTTATCGGCGTTACAATTGGTATTGCGGGTGCTTTTGCGGCATGCTCAATAATCAATATTAAGCCTAATATTACTTGGTGGCTTATAGTTGTTGCACTTCTGTTTTCAAGCGGCGTAGGCCTTTTCTTCGGCATCTATCCGGCAAGAAAAGCTGCCCAAATGAGCCCTATCGATGCTCTTCGCAGTGAATAATTCTTTTTATAGTTTAATTTAAAGGTAAGCTGATGTAATCGGCTTACCTTTTATCTTGATATTGTTAAAACTTTGTGTTAAAATGTATTCAATATTTTATTAGAGGAGATAATCATGAATATTAATCACGTTCTTGAGCAGTTTAAGTTTAAGGGTAAGCTTGAATCTTGCGATATATTCGGCTCAGGTCATATTAATACTACTTTTCTTGCAACATATAATGAAGACGGCAAGAAGAGAAATTTTGTAATTCAAAAGGTTAATACAAGCATTTTCCCTGATATTGACGCTCTTATGAACAATATTTTTTCCGTTACCGACTTTTTGAGAGAAAAGATTAAAGCTGACGGCGGTAACCCTCATAGGGAGACGCTTCATTTTATCAGAACTTTTGACGGAAATAAATATTTTAAAGACGAGGACGGCTCTTGCTTTCGTGCGTATCGTTTTGTTGACAATTCAAAGGCATACGACACGGTTGACAGCGCAGAGGTTTTTGGCAAAAGCGGTAAGGCATTTGGCAGATTTCAAAAGTATTTAAGCGATTTTCCGGCTGAAAGTCTCAGCGAAATTATTAAGAATTTCCATAATACAATTTGGAGATATGAAAATGAATTTATCCCTGCCGTTCAGGCTGATAAGGCGGACAGAGCTGTTAATTGCGGTGAAGAAATTAAGTTTGTTATGCACAGGCGTGAGGATTGCAAAAAGCTTGTTGAACTTATTGAAAAAGGCGAACTCCCGCTTCGTGTAACCCATAATGATACAAAACTTAATAACGTTCTTTTTGACAGCGACAGCGATGATGCTATTTGCGTTATCGACCTTGACACGGTTATGCCGGGTCTTGCGCTTTATGATTTCGGCGACTCTATTCGCTTTGGTGCTAACTCCTGCGCCGAGGACGACGATAATTATGATAAGGTTGAGCTTATGCTTGATTATTTTGAGGCGTATGCAAAAGGCTTTTTGAGCGAGGCAGGCGATGCTCTTAATCAATGCGAAATAGATAATCTTGCCTTTTCCGCCAAACTTATGACCTTTGAGTGCGGTATGCGTTTTCTTACCGACTATCTCAATGGCGATACATATTTTAAGACTGCATACCCTGAGCATAATCTTGTTCGTGCTAAAAATCAATTTGCTCTTGTTGCCGATATGGAAAGGAAAATGGAGCAAATGCAGCAGATTATTAAGAATATTACAGAATAAATTTTTTATTGTAATTTTGAGAGATGATTTATTTCATCTCTCTTTTTATTTTTGCTTTTTATTTTTGCACATAACGTCACTCTTTTTTGTCAATAATATTTTTGTACATAAATTGAAAAAGGGTGATTGTGTGCAATATAATAAAGTTGAAATATGCGGTATTAATACCGGCAGGCTTAAGGTGCTCAAGGAAAAAGAAAAAATGGAACTTTTAAAAAAGGCTCAAGCCGGAGATAAAAATGCAAGAAATGAGCTTGTTGAGGGCAATCTGCGCCTTGTACTGTCCGTAGTGCAACGTTTTTCAAACAGAGGGGAAAATATGGACGACCTTTTTCAAGTCGGCGTAATTGGCCTTATAAAGGCTATAGATAATTTCAATACTGACCTTGATGTTCGTTTTTCCACCTACGCCGTGCCGATGTGTATAGGTGAAATAAGGCGATATCTGCGTGATGATAATCCCATTCGTGTCAGCCGTTCTATGAGAGATACTGCTTATAAAGCAATGCAGGTTAAGGAACAGCTTATAAATGAAAACGGCAAGGAACCGACTATTGAGGAAATTGCTCAAAGGCTTGAAATGAAAAAAAGCGATGTTGTTCTTGCTCTTGAAGCAATTGTTGACCCGGTATCACTTTATGAGCCGGTATATAATGACGGAGGTGATACTATTTTTGTTATGGATCAAGTGGGCGATAACTCGACCGATAAAGATTGGGTAGATGAAATTTCTATTAAGGACGAAATCAAGAAACTTGATGACAGAGAACGAAATATTATGTACCTTCGCTTTATGCAGGGTAAAACGCAAATGGAGGTTGCACGTGAGGTCGGTATATCACAGGCTCAGGTTTCCCGCTTAGAAAAAAACGCCCTTAAACGAATTAAGGGCGAGTGAAGAATTTAAAGAACCATAATCAGTGTGCCTGCCGCAATCAAAATACAGCCGACAAGTGACTTGATATTGAAGTCCTCGTGAAGAAATATAAATGCCAAAACAAGAGTGATTACGACGCTTAATTTATCAATAGGCACAACTTTTGAAACCTCTCCGATTTGTATTGCTTTGTAGTAACAAAGCCACGAAGCACCGGTTGCAAGACCTGACAAAATAAGGAATATCCAGCTTTTTTTGCCGATATTAGTGATTCCCGATTGCGCATTGGTGATAAACACCATAAGCCAAGACATTGCAACAACTACAACCGTTCTGATTGCCGTTGCAAGATTAGAGTCAACATCTTTGATACCAACCTTTGCAAGAATTGATGTTAGAGCCGCAAATACTGCCGATAAAACTGCAAATACCGCCCACATATTTTTCATCTCTTTTCCTTTTGCATATTTTTATTTTAGTTCTTTTCTTAGTTATTGTAAAGTGTAAATTTAAACTAAAGTAGAACGAAAAATATTTTGACAACTGTATAAATTAGTGATATTATAATGACGAAAGGGTGATTAAATATGAAAAAAATTTCAAGTGTTTTATTGGCATTTTTGATGCTTGTTTCAAGCTTATTTTGCGCAAATGCTGCATTTGGTGAGGACTGGTCAAGTCAGAACGGTAAAAACACCTTTCAAAGCGCTGAAAATCTTGTAATCGGCACAATTTATAACCGTCCTGCGACGGAAATTACAGGAACTGTTTTTAAACTCGACTTAAATCAAGCGGCAAAATATACATTATCGATTTCATCAAATTCTGCCGCAAAAGTTGAGATTTATCAAAATGATGATAAAAATATTATTGATACCGTATTTGTTTTAGGCGATAAAGCGCAGAAAAAGGTTACAGACAAGAATTTTGATTTTCTTAAAGGTACTTATTATTTCAGGATAGTGAGTGTTGGTGATTACACTTTTTCCGTTTCAAATTATGTTTGCAATCATTATTTTGATGTTGTAACAACTTCACCTACTTATTTTTCAGCCGGATATCATACATATACCTGTTATCTTTGCGGTTATTCCTACAAAACAAAGGGCGATAAAAAGAAAATTCTTAAAACCCCTAAAATTTATTCACTAAAAGCGGGAAAAAAGAAAATAACTGTAAATAATTCCGACAATAAAGCCGCTTCGGGCTATCAAATTAAGCTTTCAACAA